>WNFS01010828.1_pt1 | contig 18267 bp, 18 predicted proteins | sample 5400141 | NCBI WGS metagenome assembly WNFS01 (sample SAMN13153358, study PRJNA577476) | soil metagenome | isolation source: 60 cm saprolite under Madrone tree | place: USA:California | collected 2016-06-14
CCTTCACGGGCGTTCTCGCCGACAACAAAATTGCGATCAGCATGGACGGCAAAGGGGCTTGGCGCGACAACGTATTCGTCGAGCGCCTATGGCGCAGCGTCAAATATGAGGAGGTGTATCTGAGGGCCTATGAAAACGTGAGCGAGGCCCGCGCTTCGATCGGCCGTTACCTCGATTTCTACAATGGCCGGCGTCCGCATTCGAGCCTTGACGGAACGACACCCGATCAAGCCTACTTCGCTTCGCTGCCATTCCGCCTGGCAGCTTAACCTCGGCAGGCCTCCACTTATTGACGCGGAAGATCTGTTCAGACAACCGGGACCACCTCACTGGGCATCTGACGTTCCTAACGACACCTGAAGTACGTGGTAGTACCTCGCTCGCTCGACCACGTTAGCCGATCCGCTCTGACCTGCAGCCTTATGTTTGCCGTCCAGCTGTTTTCGGCTACGCGACAATTGGCACGAATACGCCAGCCGCCTTGCTCTCCCACGATGTTCGTGAACTCACAGGCCCCCGTTGAAACGGCTGCGCGCTTAGAACTTACTTCGAGTTCGACACCTGTCGGACATGCCAGCTCAGAGGACCAGCCTCCGATAAACGATTGTGTGGCACGGATATGCACTGGTTCGCTCAACTTGGTGACAGTAGCCGCGTCCAAAACATCGTCAGCGACCAGTCCGTTCGTGATCTTGAAATCTCGAAGAGCCGACTTTGTTGTTGCATCCCAACTCCCATGGGTGGACGATTTCAAGAACCCTGCAAGGCGCAGTCTCTCTCGGATCCAGTCAACATTTTGTGGGTTAGAAATGCTCCTTGTGCCTTTATCTTCTGCCCGTCCCAAAACCAGCGCCCTTGCTTGCGGCATGGGAGTTGTCGGAGGCGTTTCAACAGGAGCGAGATCAACGCCGGCGCTGTCGGCGGGTTTTGGCGATGGTAGCTCCATGCTCGGCGACGGCTCCCTTGGGATGGGCGCCTCCTCTTTCCGCGGGGCAGTTACCGAAACGGTCGGAATACTGCTCGAAGGCAGTTGAGTGCGACCAGGATCCCGCGTCACTAGCTTTGGAGCCGCGCTGACTTGCGAAGACGGAGCGTAGCTCGACGTGCCGATGCGCTTGTCAGATATGTTTCGTATGTTGCTCGTCACGAGCAAGGCAACGAAAACGACCGCTGCAAATGTCCAGGCGGGCTTATTCGTCCCAAAGAAGGCAATCTGGGTGCTATCAGCTTCGGCCTGTTTCAACCTGCTCCAAACCTGGACGGCTGACGCTTTTAAGCTGTTTCTCAGCGTCTGAATTTCGCTAGAAGCTGACCGCAAATCTGTAAGCGCCTTTTGCAGTGCGGCTTGCAGAGCAATCCTCTTCCTTGCGACGTCCGCTTGGATTTGAGCAACATCCTGCGGATTTATTGGCTGCGCCGGATTGAATACGAACTTCTTCTCCATTGACGTGCGCCACGCCACGAGTAGCGCAGTCATGGATGGCCCGAACCCACTGATCTGCTGTATTCGTGCAGCTTGCACATCGGCCGCAGTCTCAATACCATATGAACGCAATGTAGCTTTACGTGTACTTCCGACTCCTTTTATTTTCGCGTGGGTAATTTGATAGTTGTCGAGAAAGCGATGTAGTTGCATCTCCCGCAGCTTCGTGCGGAGCTGCGCAATCCTAGCGCTCTCCTCTGCACCCAAGTTCTGAATCTGCCGTATGTCGTCCTCAGCTCGACGCTTAGTCTCGACAAAGTTTTCGTTACCGGTGGACGCCCTCCACCTTTCTTCAACAACTCTCCAAGATTGACGGAGTTGATTTAGCTCATTGTTGCTCGACCCTTTCAGCGAGTCTCGAAGCGCAAGGACGGCACTGCCGATCAGGCCAGCGAGGGCAAAGAGTGGTCCCGGCGGGCTCACGTAAAACAATTGAACGGATGCCACAGAACCGAGGAGGCCAAGTACATAATGCCCGAATTTCGGATGAGACGTGATTGAAGACCGAAGCGCCGGCTGCGGGGTAAATGCTGGCATTTGCGCCGAGACCGCCGGCGCTTGACCAGCATCAGGAACTGCGCGGATAGCCGCAATAAGCTGTCCTAGGTTCGCAGGGGTGGGACCACTTACTACGACTGGCGGGACAAATGCAACAAAGCCAACGTAGGCTTGCTCCATTCGGCACCATGGGCATGAGCATGCGTTCTTGAAGTAATGGTGCGCGCTAGACTGCTTGCAAACTACGATCTCACCTTCGGCAGCCCTGAGGAGCGATATCCATTCCGAAGCCCTTGGCCGGGTGGCGGTTGCTGCCGCTTTGCTGAAACACCTTTCGAAGGCTTGGGCCAGTGCTGGCGGGATGTCGTCGAGCGTGGGTACGCCCGGCGGAGGCTCCATTTGCGTCTCACTTCGTCTCGGGGAATAAGCGAAACGATATTGAGCAATTGCGGTCTCCATGGGCATGTCGCCTCTGCCCATGAATCTTCCAGCAAAGGGGTGGCGACCCAAAAACAGTAGATTAAAGATCAGTACACCGAGCCCGAATGCGTCGTGATTTGCTGTGCGTATCGTCTGATCGAGTCTCTGGCCTTGGAGTTCAGGCGGTGTGAACTCCGGCACACCAACCTTACAGAGATACGTCTTGCCACCGGCGCTCACCTGGAAGGAATCGCTATCGATCAACGTCGCTGTTGTGTCGGGGGCTATCAGGATGCCAGAATGATTGATATCGCCGACGACACAGCCCGTCGCATGGACCCCCGCTAATGCGCATGAGATGTTTAAGCTCGTATGCAGGAGGAACCGAAAGTCCGCCTTGGGGAAGTAGGTCTTACGGCTTGCTGGAGAGTAGAGATCGTGGACCGCTTTGCGTCCGCCGACGCGCCGCATAGTGAATCCCGCAAACCTCTTGCTCGATTTGAACAGCGGTTCGACCGGGTATGCCACGTCCGTTGAGCCAGAGTGCCACCCCGCCGCGACCATTGCTAGTATTTTTTCGGCCCGCGTGCTCGCCTTATCAGAATGATAAAGCTTGGCGGCAATCTTGTCGTTCAACTCGAAGACGACGCCTTCGCCGCCCTTACCGAGCATCGAGCCCAGGAAAACGGGCTTGCCTTGCGCATCCCGAATGTCCTTAGGGGCGTTCATTCGGCCCCCAGAACCCGCTTGGCCAGCACGAGCGTCTTATCATCGTCCGTCTTATCACACACGGAGGGACTATCGAGATAACCCTTGAGATGGCGAGACAATTTTCGATCTCTCCCGGTCGACTGGCAAGACGAGCCGTTCTATTCCGTCGGAGAATAGCGCTAGCTCTGTAATGTGACCTTCGAGGAGCGAGAAGCGCAAGTGCGGCGCAGGATCATCAGTAACGAAGTAGGTCGTTGCGGCATACTCGCCTTGCTCAGGCCAGCTCGCAACCGTCCAATCGGTTGTTTTCTCTAACCTGTAAACAGCCGAGCCATCGCCAACATGAAAGAAAGCGGCGGAATCCGGGCCGACAATGGTTCCAACCAACGTCGTCGCAAAATCTCTCGGTGCGGCTAATCGGCGGTGAGCAGCCTCCGTTATTCGGTCCCGCACGTCATCCAGCCATTCACAGGCGATCTCGGGCGACATTGAGCTGGGTGTGCCGCCTTCCCGCAAAAATCCTAAGGCACACCGCGCGAACGCTTGCGAAGCGATCCTGGAACCGATCGAAGAATAGCTCGCTGATCCAGCTCCGTCTGAGACCACGGACACAAGGATTGATCGGTTGCCTTGCACCGACTCAAGACAAGCGGCAGAGTCATCGCAGCCCCTGCCGGCCTTCAGGTGAGAAGTACCGGTTGCTCTCGCTGATGCCCAAGTCCAGCGAGGTGCAATCATCCCGCAACGGCCCACCCACTCGGGGCAGTCGGGTTCGGGAGCGGTGGCTCGTCGGTGGGCCTCGATTTCGAGACCGAGGAAAGAGAGGCAGACAGCCATTGGAAGAGCTCTCTAAACTGCAGGCCCTTCAGTTTCAGTGGCTCGCGAACAGCGATCTTGCGCAGCACATCCATGTTCGCGTTTTCAACGCCCACAGCATAGAACATGAACGACTTTGAAGCCTCGCCCTGATGGACGAGTTGTGTTGCACGCCCAATGGAGTCTGTCGGCGCCCCATCCGTGATGAGGAAGATCCAGGGACGATAGTAGCTAACCCCGTTAGCGCGATACGCGTTCTTGCGTTCTGCCAACAGTTCGATTGCCTTCTCTATCGCGGCGCCCATAGGCGTGTCTGCGGCTGCGGTCAGCGTCGGTGCAAAGAAGTTTTGGATCGATGTGAAGTCCGCTTCGACACGAACTGGGCCGAAGGTTACGATCGCAACATCCACCCTCTTCGAAGCAAGCGAGTCGGCGAACAGCTCGTCCCTGAAGAGCTGGAGCCCTTCATTAAGCTGTTGGATCGGCTGACCGGCCATCGAACCCGAGTTGTCCAATACCAAGATAACGGGGCATCTGTTCTCCGGATTGTTTACAAACTCGTCACCGCCAAATGGCGTTTGTTGAAAGGGATTCTCTGTCATGCTTTCCCCCGTGCCCAAAATACAAAAACGACACCAGTTAAATACACTAGTTGCAATCAAGCTCAGATCGCAACCAAAAACAAGCGAGAAGCTAGTCCTGGTGCGCTTCACGGCGCTCACCGAGCGGTTGCTTGTTCGATTTCAATTTCGTGACGGTCGGCGCCGACCATCAAGACAATCTTGTAGGATTTGGTCTCGCTCGATTGGGCCAACGGTTGAAGATGCAGTTGCCCGCCGTACCATTCGCCGGGGAGGAGCGTGTTGTCCTTCATTACGGACCGTTCGAGATTCGCGAGGTTCGCATGACCGCGTTCGATGGTCGCGGAAATCATCGCCTCGTTTTGCGCGCTCGCATTGGACTGTGCGATTGCAGCGGCTGCCGGGCTGTAGCCAGTTGTGTTTACGGTGTAGGCCCCGCGGGGGCCGTACACGGTGCTGGTTGAATTATAATAGCCGGCCTGGGACGCCGCTGCCGCGTTGGCGCCAGCGGCAAGACCGACAAGGAGTGCCGACGCGATTTGTCGATTGCGCTCTTCTTGCTTGAGGTCTTCGTAGGTGATGACTCTAAGCTCGGCCACCTCGCCATTGGCCGACTGCGTCGCCTGGATGTCGGACACTCGAAATTCGAGCGGGCCTTTGCTGAGATTGTTCATTCCGACGACGAAGACAGGTCGTCCGCCAGTTCGAAACTCGCGCGCCGCCGGTCTGATTAGGACGATCGAATTTTTACGTCGTGAAACCAACGCGCTCTGTCCGTCCCTTACCAGAGCCTGTTGATCGGCCTTCGGCTGAAAACGGACGGTTTCGGTCGATGCGCAGCCGCACAACATTGCGGCTGCGACGCAAATACAAACGACACGCATGACGCTCCCCCTCGGCGCACGAGCACGCTCAATAACGAGGCGATCGCGTCCCGTATTGCCCGGTGTACGGATTGTAGTTTCCGCGGATGCTGTAGTTGTCCAACTGCGTGTGGTTCGGGTTGGTCTGGTAGTGGCCGTGCGTGAACGTGCCGTTCGAGTTGAAATGCGGCTGGACGTAGTGGCTGTTCGGGTTAGATCCCGTTCCGTAAAGACCCGCGCCATAAGGTCCTAGCTGCTGCGTTCCGTAAAACTGTGCGGTTGCCGAGCTCAAGCTCAATAGAAGCGCGGCAAGCGTTATCGATGCTTTCATGATTTTGTCCCCCCGTGGGCAAAATGCCGGCATCAATCCAACCATAAGAGGGCGTCCACCGCAAGTACGATGATATCTCTGCGCTTTTTCCGTTTCTCCATTTTGGCGAGACGAGACGGGCACTGTGACGGTCGACTTGGGCTTGCTACGGTACCGCTTGGCGCGTAGCGCAGCGGTTACGTCCTTGAGACGAAGCGTACCTTCCCCTTTTGCGGGGGAGGGTCGCAATTCGGCGACGTTGGTGGTGTCGCTCATGCTACGCCTCGTCATACCGCTGCACGGGCAACTGGTCGCCGGGGTGCAGGGCACCGCGGCCGGCAATCATGAGGACGGCCGTCACCGCCGCTCGCTCGCCGTTCGAGACGATCCGGGCATCATCCCGTTCGCCATCACGGCTGAAGATTACGAGAAGCTCGCCTTCGGTTCGGTCCGGGCCACCATTACACGGCCCTCCGGTTACGGCAGCGGAGCACGACGTCGTGGCCAATCGCTGCAAGAACGGCGAACATGGCTTGTGAAGTCGGACCGATTGCCGTAGGTCGTGTTGGGGCTGGCGAAGCGTTTACACGTCTCGTAATCGATCCGCTTGACGAGCTGGGCGAGCGCCATGAACTCGTCGGACGACATATCGATTGGGATCGCAGGCATGCGCGTTGGTCGGTTGGGCCGACGCTGATCAGCGTACGCGTTCCCGGCACGGGGGCGTAAAGCCGCGCCGGCGGGCAAAGCAGAAAAGTCAATGACCCCCCGCTTCCCAGCACCTTGGCGGATCGTCGAGTTACCGAATGGATTCGCCGTCGAGGACGCCACCGGAAAGCAAATCGGTGTGTTCTACGGCCGGGCTCCGGACAGCGCGGGGCATACCGGCATCATGACGATGGACGAGGCGCGGCAAATGGCGATCGATTTTGCAAAGCTGCCGGAGTTGCTCAAACAGAACGGGAATGCAGAATGACGCACCGGCGCGGGGAGGCGGCGTGACCGAGCCCAACGAGTTCGACGAATTCCGGCGCCGCGTGGCGCACGAGGAGCGTCGCAGGCGGATCCTGGTCACGGTTCTGGATGTCCTGACGGCGCTCGCGCTCCTCGCGATCGCGGCCCTCGTCCTCAAGATGATTTTCTATTAGCGCCGGTCTCACCGGTCGTTCGAGGCGGGCGGACCGGGCGGCTCCCGGCGGTGATGGGTGCGGCGCCTAAGCCCGATGCGCCTCTATGCGGTGCCGCTGCGATGATGCAGAGCGGGGCGGAGGCGCCGCCCCATTGCCGCCACGCCAACAGCGCACCATTAGCGAGTTCATCTCTCCTTAGATGAGCTCCGCTTCACTGGCCCGCGTTTCTCGTTGACGCGGGCCTTTTCTATTCCAGCCGGTGCCACAGTAAGGGAACCACGCGCCCCACTCACGCCACCTATCCGGCGCACCATCACGCCCGCTCATCCCTTTCCTTTCCTTTAGGATGAGCACATAAGGCCCAGACTGGCCCGCGTCGCCTCCCCGTGACGCGGGTCTTTGTATGCGGGTGGTGTCAAAGTAGGGTACGCTGATGGCTAGACCCGACGAACTAATCCACCCGATGACGCTCGGCACGATGCGACGCCAGGGCGTGCGCGGGCTTTTCGTGACTTGCCAGCACTGCGGTCGCGAAACCGCGGTTAACGTCGACACATGGCCGGATGACGTCCCGCTACCATCGTTCGGACCACGTATGCGATGCACAAAGTGCGGCAAGCTTGGCGCTACCGCGATCCCGAACTGGAAAGAGCGACGGGACAGCGAGCCCGGGGGCAAACGGCTCGTTGACTCGGCGGCGGCAGCTTATCCCCTGATAGCTTCCGTGCCGGCGGATGCCGATGACGGCAGAGTCGGGCCATTAGCCGACATCAGCCAACTAGACAAAAGGAAAGTTCGCCTCGCAGCAGACCCCTAGACAGCGCGCACAACCAAGCGTTCAATCCTTGCCACAACCGCCAAAGAGCGTGATGGGTGCACAGGCAAGACAGGCCGGTGGACGTTTCCATCTTGAGGAACAGATGCAATGAGTATCGATGACTATGCGCGCTGGCTGAGCCGTGTGACATTGGCCGTCGCGATCATCATGATCGGATGGGGCTTAAGCGTCGTCCTCAGCCAACCTGTCACCGCATGGTTTGCCGCATCGGCCACGATTTGGATGGCGCTGCTGTTGATATCCGCTCTTTGGCAGCTGCGTGGCTCCTTGACGGCCATTGCGGCGTTGGCGCTGGCCACCGCCGTGGTTTCGCGCTTGTTCAGCATTCTGCGTTTGAACCCTCCGGCCAGCATCGAAGGTTTGAACGCTCAGGATCTTGACCTGCTGGTTGCGACGGGTCCGGGCGTGCCGGGCTTTGAGCTTCTGGGTTGGTTTCTCGGCGCTCTTGTGTTCGTCCAATTTATCCTGCGGGCAACGTCTGTCGCAGCATCGGCGGATTCGCGAGAAGTATCGCTCAATGCCTCGGCACTAATGTTCATCAGAGTCTATGTCGGCTTGATGTTCGTGCCTCATTTCGGAAGTCACATCCTCGGCGGGCCCTTTCAATTCAAGATCTACACGCTCTATTTTGGGAGCCTGGGCATGCCTCTGCCTGTGATGCAGGTTGCACTCGCCGGATCGATCGAGCACATTGGGACTCTTCACGCGCCCCGTTGCCTTGCTCGGATCGGTGTATTTGCTGATGTCGATGCTGTTGGGCGGACATTTTCAGATCGGCTATGTATGGGCGCTGCCAGAAGGGGGCTACGAATTCGGCGTGTTTTGGGCCGCAATGATCGCGGTGTTCGCTGTGCTGGGCGGCGGCCGGAATTCGGCAGACTGGCAACTATGGCAGAGCGAGCCGGCCCGCCGCCTCTTACCCAGTGTCGTATGGAAGGTCCTGGCGTGCTAGCGAGGCAGCCATTCGGCGTTCTCGCCTACGCGAGGGAAAGGAAGATGTGCCGGTCAAGAATTGGTCATGCCGCCCAAGACAGCGCTCGATCAGGCTCGCCACTTCAGCCTGTTCTTGATCAAGGCGGTCTTGAACGGTCGCGCCGACTAACTCTCCAGCAGAGCTGTGAGGGAGCGCTGTCCGGTATAGAAAATGTCAGGTAATGTCACGATGAATCGAATTGTACTCGCCATCGCGGTTGCGCTGCCGGTCGTCGGATGCGGCAAGGAAGAGCCCAAGAAGGTCGAAGTCCGACCGGTGCGCGTGACTTCGGTCCGACACACGCCAAGTGGCGAAACGATCAGTTTGACGGGTCGAATCCAGGCCAAGGATCAGGCCAATCTGGCTTTCAGGATCGGTGGTCGCCTGCAGGAAAGAAACGTGACGGTCGGCGATCCCGTTACACCCGGCCAGATCGTTGCCAAGATTGAACCCCAAGATTATCAAAACGCGCTGCGTTCAGCGGAAGCCGATTTGGCTTCCGCGCAAGCCGTGTTGGCGAATGCGCAAAATATAGAGCGTCGGCAGAGCGAGCTCTTGAGCAGGGGATTTGCGGCGCGTGCTCAATACGATCAGGCCGAACAGCAACTCAAGACCGCGCAATCGCAGGTTGAAACGGCACAGGCCAGACTGCAAAACGCAAAGGACAATCTCACGTACACTGAACTCAAATCGGACGTCGCGGGATCGGTGACGGCGAAAGGAGCAGAACCCGGCGAGGTCGTCGCGGCTGGGAGGATGGTTCTCCAGGTCGCCAGGCAGGGCGGCCGAGACGTGGTCTTCAATGTTCCCTCCCAGCTTATTCGCCAAAGATATAAAGATCCGGAGGTAACCGTCACCTTGTCGGATGACCCGGCTGTCGTTGCAACAGGTCATGTCCGCGAGGTCGCGCCTCAAGCGGATGCAGCAACAGGAACCTACGTCGTGAAGGTCGGTCTCGACAATCCGCCGGATATAATGCGTCTTGGCGCAACGATCATTGGACAAATCAGAATAGAATCAGGGCCCGTCATTCAGCTTCCCGGGACAGCGCTGACCCAGAGCGAAGGAAAGCCCGCAGTGTGGGTCGTCGATCCAGCAAAAAAGACGGTCTCGTTGCTTCCAGTCGTAGTCGATCACTATGACACATCCTCGGTCATCGTGGTGGACGGACTAAGGGACGGGGATATCGTTGTAACGGCGGGCGTTCAAGCTTTGCGGCCCGGACAAGAGGTCAGACTTCTTGAAACTGATGCGGCCGTTCAGAAATGAACCGCAGCTTCAATATTTCGGAATGGGCTCTGGCGCACCGCTCGTTCGTTTGGTTTTTGGCCATCATCATCGTTGCGGCGGGCGGACTGTCCTATTTGAGACTAGGCCGCAATGAAGACCCTAATTTTACGATCAAGACCATGGTGGTTCAGGTCATATGGCCCGGCGCCAACATAACGGATACGCTCCAGCAGATCACAGATCGGGTAGAGAAGAAGCTCCAGGAAACTCCGGGTCTCGACTACATCCGCAGCTATACCGTTGCCGGCACGTCGACGGTTTTCATCACCCTCAAAGGCTCCGTACAGAGCCGAGATGTACCGGACGTCTGGTATCAGGTTCGCAAGAAGATCGGCGACATCCGACAAAACCTTCCCCAAGGCATTGTCGGTCCGTTCTTTAACGACGAGTTCGGCGACACCTATGGCATCATCTATGCGTTCACCGAGGATGGCTTCACGCACCGGGAGCTACGCGATTATGTGGAGAGTGCCCGCACCCGGCTTCTTGCGATCAATGACGTTTCGAAAATCGATATTTTTGGGGCACAGGACGAAAAAATTTACGTTGAGTTCTCGTCGCAGAAGCTCGCCGGCCTTCGCCTCGATCGCCAGGCATTGATTCAAGCCGTCCAGGCACAGAACGCTGTGACGCCAGCGGGCGTCGTTCAAACATCGGACGAAGCGATTCGCGTCGACGTGACCGGCGGATTTCGTTCAGAAGCCGACCTGAGAAAGGTCAATTTTGTAGCCAATGGACAAATCTTCCGATTGTCCGATATCGCGACCGTCAAACGTACCTATTCCGATCCGCCGCAACCAATGTTCCGCATTAATGGCCAAGCGGCGATCGGGATCGGCATCTCGATGCGGGCCGGCGGAGACGTGCTGGCGCTCGGCCAAAACGTCGAACGGGCGATGTCCGAGATCAGGGCGGATCTCCCCATCGGGATCGAACCTCACCTCGCCGCGGATCAGCCGAAAGTCGTCAAGGCTGCGGTGGATGATTTCATGGAAGCGCTATTGGAAGCCATCGGCATCGTCCTCGCCGTAAGCTTCATCAGCCTCGGTATTCGCGCGGGCGCGGTCGTTGCGTGCTCCATCCCGTTGGTGCTCGCCGCGGTGTTTGTCGGCATGGAGCTCGCCGGGATCGATTTGCAGCGCGTCTCGCTTGGCGCGCTTATTATCGCGTTGGGCCTCCTCGTCGATGATGCAATGATCACGGTCGAAATGATGGTGACACAGCTTGAGGCTGGCGCCGAAAAGGCGAAGGCCGCCACGTTCGCCTATACCTCGACCGCGTTCCCCATGTTGACAGGCACATTGGTGACGGTCGCGGGCTTCGTACCGATCGGCTTTGCAAAAAGTGCCGCCGGCGAATACACGTTCTCGCTTTTTGCGGTCGTCGCATTGGCGCTTGTCATCTCCTGGATCGTGGCGGTTCTGTTCGCGCCTCTGATCGGCGTAACCATCTTGGCCGACAAAATGAAGCGCACGGCCGAGGCGGAGCCCGGCCGAATCGACGATCGGTCTGACGCTGGCGGCGTTGGTGGCTTCCATATTCGGAATGCGCTTCGTTCCGCAGCAGTTTTTCCCGGCATCCGACCGGCCGGAGCTGCTGGTCGACTTGAAGCTCTCGGAGGCCTCCTCGATCTATGCAACGGAGAAGGTCGTTGCGGCCTTCGAAGAGCTCCTGAAAGGCGACCCCGATATCGACCATTGGTCGACATATGTCGGTCAAGGCGCCGTTCGATTCTATCTGCCGCTCGATGTGCAGCTCGCCAACAATTTCTTTGCCCAATCGGTTATCGTCACCAAGAGTCTTGAAGCACGCAAGCGGGTCCGCAGTCGCCTCGATTCTGTTCTAATCGAGAAATTTCCCGGCGTGGTGACTCGTCTGTCGGCGCTTGAACTGGGGCCACCGGTTGGCTGGCCGCTGCAGTACCGCGTGAGTGGTCCCGAGCCGGCGCAGGTTCGCGAAATCGCCTACAAACTCTCTGCCGTCGTAGCCACTGACCCACGCACGGAAAAAATCAGCTTTGACTGGATCGAGCCGCAACGCACTTTGCGCATGCGTGTCGATCAGGATCAGGCCAGGCTGTTGGGCGTGAGTTCGCAAGTGCTTGCTCAGGCATTATCCGCTGTGGTGTCTGGCATCAACGTCACGCAATTGCGCGACGGGATATACTTGGTCGACGTTGTCACGCGAGCCGATGAGCAGGAAAGAATATCTCCGGATGCATTGCGGACCTTGCAAGTTCCCATTCCATATGGGGGCACCGTTCCGCTACTTCAGTTGGCGACGGTCGAATATGCTCAGGATTGGCCACTGATCTGGCGACGGGATCGAAACCCAACACTGACGGTCCAAAGCGATCTCGTTGCAAACGTGCTGCCTGCAACGGTGGTCGATGCCCTGCACGCGAAGGTCCAGACGCTGAATGCCGAGTTGCCGGTCGGATATAAGATTGTGCCCGGCGGGACGGTTGAGGAAAGCGCCAAGTCGACATCTTCCGTCGCTGCGGCCGTTCCGGCGGCATTTCTTATCATGCTTGTTGTGCTGATGATTCAACTTCAAAGCTTCAGCCGGCTGTTGTTGGTGCTGAGTGTCGCGCCCTTTGGAGTGATCGGGGTGGTGGCTGCATTGCTTATTGCTGGAAAACCGCTCGGCTTTGTTGCCATCTTGGGTGTTCTTGCACTCGTCGGCATGATTGTCCGCAATTCAGTGATCCTGGTGGACCAGATCGATACGGAGATCGCGCGCGGGCGGGCCCCGTGGGATGCCGTAGTTGAAGCGACCCTGCACCGCTTTCGCCCAATCCTTCTCACAGCGGCGGCCGCCATTCTCGGCATGATCCCGATCGCCCCGACTGTCTTTTGGGGGCCGATGGCCTATTCCATCATGGGCGGCCTAGCCGTTGCTACGATGCTGACGCTTGTATTTCTACCGGCACTCTATGTGGCTTGGTTCGGTATCAAGGAGCCTTCGTCGCGAGAGGTGGATCGCGTCGATCTGTCCGACCAGTTTCATCAGACCGCCAAAAATTGAGTTTGTGCTCTGGTGCGCGTTGCAACGATCGGAGCGGAAGATGTCACAAACGGTTGCGGAACTTCTGGTCGGCGTGCTCGAACAGATCGGGGTCAAACATATCTTCGGGCTGATCGGCGACTCGCTCAATCCGCTTGCCGATGCGCTCCGGCGCAGCAAGATCGAATGGGTCGGCGTCCGCCACGAGGAAGGTGCGGCGCTTGCCGCCGCCGGCCAAGCCAAGCTCACCGGCCAGCTCGGGGTATGCGCCGGCACCACCGGACCGGGTAGCACCCATCTGGTCGCCGGCCTCTATGAAGCCAGTCGCGACCACGCGCCTGTCCTGGCACTTTCCGGCGACATGGCGCGCAAGCTGCACGGCACCGACTTCATCCAGACAACCGAGCCCGACCTTCTGTTCCGCGATGTCTCGCTCTACACCGAAACCATCTCTTCCCCGGCTCAGGCGCCGGCCGTCATTCATCAGGCGATCGCGGCCGCCTACGCGGGGCGTGGCGTCGCCCATCTGACGCTTCCGCAAGATGTAATTGGGGCGAAGGCGCAAGGTGCCGCCTCCAGCGTAGCCACCCTGAAGCTGCGTGCGGAACTTTCTGCGAGCGACGAGGATGTCGCCGAAATCGCCCGCCGGGTCGACCAGGCGGGGAGCGTGGTGATCATGTGCGGAGCCGGATGCCGCGGCGCTGGCGAGGAACTGCGCGCCTTCTCGGATCGACTCAAGGCGCCGTTGGTCCATTCGGTGAAGGGCAAAGACATCATGCCATACGACGACCCACACTGGATGGGCGGCATCGGCATGATCGGCACCAAGGCCGTGTACAACGCGGTCATGGACTGCGGCCTATTGCTGATGGTCGGCACGGACTATCCGTACGCCAACTTCCTGCCAAGCAAAGGAAACGTCGTCCAGATCGACGAACAGCAGCAGGTGCTTGGACGCCGCGCCCCGACCGTGCTCGGTGTCGTTGGTTCGGCCCGGCCGACCCTCAAATTGCTGGTCGATCGGGTCGCGCCGAAGAACGATACGCGCTTTTGGGACAAGGTGACCCAGGAGCGCCGGAAATGGGATGAGAAGTTGGACAAGCAAGCCGATCCGGCGCGCAGCAAGGATCGCATCCATCCGCAGGCGGTGGCGCGAACGGTCAGTGATCTCGCCAAGCACGATGCGATATTCACCCTCGACACCGGTCTGAACACGCTGTGGTCCGCCAACTGGATCCGGCAAAGCGGATCGCAGCGGATCATCGGTTCCTTCAACAACGCTGCCGTCGGAACGGCGCTTGGTCAGGCCAATGGGATACAGGCGCTTGATCGCTCGCGCCAAGTGATCGCCATGTGCGGCGATGGCGGATTCAACATGCTGATGTGCGAATTTCTGACCGCCGTGCATCACAAGCTGCCGGTCAAGGTCGTCATCTTCAACAATTCCGCTTTTGGGTTGATCACCCTGGAGGCGGAAAGCGTCGGCTTGCCGCCATATCGGAAAGGCATCGAATTTCCGAATCCGGACTTCTCGGCTTTCGCCCGCGCCTGCGGCGGTCACGGCTTTGCGGCAAGGAAACCGGACGAGCTCCAGGCTGCAATCAGCGAGGCGTTTGCCGTTGATGGGCCGGCAATTGTCGACGCCGTCGTGGCTGCGGACGAGATTCCGAATCTCCCGCATGTGGACTTGGACACGATCGGCCATTTCGCTGTGGCGAAGATCAAGGAAGCCGTCCTCGCAGTCACCGGATCGTGACGCCAGGTCCAAGAAAACCTTCAGGGCGAAGGAGACGAGGAAGGCATTCTGTCGGGCGGCGGCGTCGCCCTGCTGCGTGCCATCAAGGCGACCGAGAAGATCCGCACCGCCAACGACGACCAGAAGAATGGCGTCGAGATCGTCCGCAAGGCGCTGTCTTGGCCGGTGCGTCAGATCGCGATCAATTCCGGAGAGGATGGCTCTGTCGTGGTCCGCAAGATCCTCGACAAGGAGCAGTACAATTATGGCTTCGATACCCAGAACGGCGAGTACGGCAACCTCATGATCAAGGGCATCATCGACCCCACCAAGGTGGTGCGCGCAGCGCTGCAGGGCGCAGCGTCGGTCGCGGGCTTCGTCGTCGTGGGTTCCACAGTGGAGGAGGCGCGGGCCAAGCGGGCGAAACTCGACAGCCTTGTCGATTACGCCAACGCTATCGCCTCGCTTTCCATCACACTCGGTCACGACGCGTCAAAATTTGATCCCGACGCGCCGCTGCCGGACAATATCCCCGAAAGCAACGCTTCGAAGAGTGGCCGTCAGCGGGCGATCGATCTCGCCAGGCAAGAGAATCTGACTGTGCGGCAGCTCGCGCAACGGCTCGGCGGCTATTCCGGCCTCGCCATGGTGGGTACGTCGAAAACGATCGCGGACGAGGAATGGCTGTTCACCGAAGGCTCCGACTGCTTCACCGTGATGTTCCCCTACTTGCCAGGCGGGCTTGACGATTTCGTTGGGTACGTCATTCCCGAGTTTCGGCGCGACTACGAAGGGACGACGCTTGACGACACAAGACGTGGTCGCTTGGTCATGCGATCGTCGCCGTGCAGCTCCCCAGGGGAGGCACGGTACACCCGATGGTAGCAAAAGCGAACGAGCCCGCCGACCCGGGGCAGCCTCGATGTTCACCAAATGATGATTTTTCGTTTGTGCCGAAGAGTGGTAATTTGGTTATGCTCGTTCCTAAATGAGCACGGCCCCGATCTCTTCCGTCTGCCCCCCAGCCCCAGAGATCGGGGCCATTTTCTTTACAATGGATCGTGGCCATTCCGTGAGGGCAAAGACGGGCCGCCAACACGAATCTTGTCGAATTGTTGCAATCGGGTACGCTGGGCACCATCAGACGGGATTGACTTTCGACGCGACCGCAAGAATTACTCGCGACGCTGCGAGGCTCACCAAATGACCGCATGGAAAACGATGGAGAGCGCGCCGAAAGACGGAACCGAAGTTCTGTTAGTTGCACGGTTTCAAATCTACGGCGGAGACGGCACCATCTCTCGGGTAGTTGGGGCTTGGAATGAGCACGTGCAGCAATGGAGACTATCTCCGGAGTTTCTGGATAACGGTGAGTACTTGTCAAATTCCAAGATGAGCTCTTGGCCATCGGGTGCAGGTCCCGTCCGCGGCTCTGGGGTCCGGCCGCGAGATTCACGGACGCGGCGCTGGAGCGCCGGAGGGCCAACCTAATTTGGCGTGCTGTCCCGCACCGACCACTCCCTCACCCACTTCTGAAAGCTCAGCATTTGCGGGGACATGTCGTTGTGTATCACGTTGTATTTCGTAATCGCTCGCCAAATCACAGCAACGCTTTCCTCTGCGGGGATAGTTGCATTCTCGATCCGCGGTCCATCCTTCTTGAGCCGACCGTGCTTAAGCCAATTGATGTAGTCGTTGGGGCCTGTTGCGCCTCCCGCCGCCTTGATTTCCGGAGATTTTGAAAGGGCTTTGACCTTCTGACGGAAATGAGCGTCGTCGGTCTCGGGCAATATCCCTTCCGCGGCTCCCGCCAAGGTAATTGCGCACTCGAAGTCGCCCCGGTGTAGATGCTCTATCGCACAATGGATCTGGCGCATTGACGCTAATCGTGTGTGGGTATCAATAGCTACTGGGTTGCTCAAGATGCGCCCTCATCAAGATGTTCTTCTCACCAATTCCTCTACTCGCCATAACTGTTCCGTACAAGGTCGTAGTGCGCGAAGTGCAAGCAGCCTCAAGTTTTCCAATCGAGGCAACCGACACACGGCGATGATCCCGGAATTCGTTGGGCGCCTGCCGGTCCTCGCCCCCCCTCGAAGATCTCGACGAGCCGACGCTCAAACGCATTCTGGTTGAACCGAAGAATGCGCTGATGAAACAATACCAGCGGCTATTTGAGATGGAGCAAGTCGATTTGACGCTGGCCGAGGAAGCGCTTCGGGCAATCTCCAGGAAGGCGATCGAGCGCAAGACGGGGGGCGCGCGGCCTGCGCTCGATCATGGAAAGCATTCTGCTCGACACCATGTTTGAACTGCCGAGCCTTGAGGGCGTCGACGAAGTGGTGATCTCGAAGCAAGTTGTGGAGGGAACCGGCTCTCCTGCGCCAACAGCGGGCAGCAGATGCCGACCCCCTCCTGCAGCGGCCAGGGCATGACCGACTTCATCTACGACCATGCCGACGTGCGCAAGGTCAAGAAAGCCGCAAGCGTCACCATCTACCCCAACCAGTACTTCACCGACTTCATTTCGCATCAGTTCGGCCGCGCCATCGGCGCGGCTTGGGTCGTGGTCGGGCATCGGGCTGCGCCTCCGTCATGTCGGTGGGCTGCGCCTCCGTCATGTCGGTGGTAGGTTGGCGTCGTGCATGCGCTGGGATAAACACATATGCTCGGGAGCTGTTTGGCTTTCCGCCGGAGGGTCGAGCGGCTTATCCCACGGACTTCCACATGGATTGGCTGGGCCTTATTCGATTTCTGACGCAGTATGTTGCACCTGGGCTGGCCGCTGTCGTCGTGGTTGCCGAGATCATAGGCTGGCTATTGGGCGCTCCGGTATCGCCTTCTGTCACGCATGCGTACCACTATCTGCTGCTTATTGTGTTCTCGCTCTTGACAGCGATCATGATCGGAATTTGCGGCTGGATCGTCTGCCTGTGGGATCTCGATCGCTTGTTCTTCAAGCTTGAAAGTAAAATCGATTCACAGATTGCGGCGTTGAAATCGAAGTCTGGCGAAACCGGAAACGATGGCACGCTGCTCGGCCGCGCCAGGGAGCTGCTCAACAAGGTCATGAAGGGCAGCAGAGCCATGGCGGTCAGCGCGATCGAAAAGTCTTACTGGATCGACATCAATGCCGGTGGCGCATTGGCGTTTCCCAAGCCGAATATCACAGCGGCGGTGGACCAGATCGAGAAAAGCCGTCGTGATCTGCTTGCGCCCCTCACCCAAATCGTATCGCGTACGGTCCCCCTGGGCAGCATTTCGGCTCCCATCGTGTCGCGTTTGATCTTCATGTATTTTGCACCGGAGATCAAGGTGCGCCTCTACCGCCGCTTGCTGTTGCGATTCCTGTCGCAGCTCGGCGCTCTCTTCGTCCTTACCGCTATTTGCTTTTACATCAGCATTCTCGGCTGGTCGCGCGTGAGCGGGTCCGTGTTTTTCAGTCAAGCTGCCGTCTCGCCGATAAGCATTGCTCTTTATCAGCTCGATCTGATGCTCCGCGGAGCGCTATTCGATTTCATGGAACATACGCGTCAATCAATCTCGCCGATCGCGGTCAATCGGAACGCCACGGCCTTCCTCTACTACACGCTGATGTTTCGCATGTTCGTAG
>WNFS01001342.1_pt1 | contig 18262 bp, 17 predicted proteins | sample 5400141 | NCBI WGS metagenome assembly WNFS01 (sample SAMN13153358, study PRJNA577476) | soil metagenome | isolation source: 60 cm saprolite under Madrone tree | place: USA:California | collected 2016-06-14
AACGAGACGGCTCTCGAGCGGGGACGGAGAGTGCCAGGTCGAGTACTACAATCCGGAGACCGGGGAACTGCTGGAAGTCTGGGTGGACGGGATCAAGCGGGAGCCGCCTACGCTCCAGCCGTAGAGTGGCAGACCGCGGGCCGCCTGCGAAACCATCTTAGGAACAGGCACACGGCGGCGCGACGTATTCGCGGGACGTCCTCGAGTTCTACGTGGACCACACGACGTCGCCGCCGCCGCACTTCACGCTGGGCGGGGGGGCCGATGACGCGATCCTTTCAACCCCAACCTCATCCAGTGGCTCTGGAAGGACCCCATCATCCAGGAGTTCGGGCAGGCTCTAAGGGCAATCGACGCCCGTAGGCGGACACTGGCTTTGGTGCTGCGATTACTTACGGTAGCTTCGTCTCCAGGTCAGGCACGCCAGCCCCGCGAGGCCGGAGCCGAAGAGAAGCAGGGCGGAGGGTTCGGGAGCAGCAACCGCGAACGGCCCGACGAAGAGATTTGGGCCAAAGATGCCGGGGGAGAGGCCGGGGATCTCTGAGGGTTCTACCAACCCTGTTCCAAATACAATTGCCGCCGTAAAAAACGTCACCCCGGCGGTCGTAGAGGGAGCGTTTGTCACAACTCTCATCGGGTCCTCGTCGAGAAAATCGAAGGTCGCGCCCACGAAATAGTCTCCGGGGGCTAAGGTGAGCGGGACGATGGGGGTGAAGCGCCAGTCTCCGGCGGACGAGGTCGAGGCGACCGGCGTGCTGTTGGCGGCGGTGATGACGGCGGAGGTGAGAAGCTTGGCACCCACAGCGGCCCAGAGGCCGAGCTGGTGGCTGCCGGCGAGGCCATCGGCCTGCTCGTCCCAAATGCCGAGGGCACTGACCGTGATCGGGGAGGTCACCACGAACTCCCAACCAGCAGTTTGAGCGGAACCCTCGGCGATGGCCGTGCCCCCCGTGAAATCCAGGACGGGCCCAGCCATCGCCTGGCCTGCCGCCTGGAGGAGCAGCCCAAACACAGCCACGGGCAAGCTCAAGCGTTTCATTGATGAGATCAAACCGAGGACGAGAGCCTGACGAGGGTGCCTGAGACCGATCATGCGCGGCTCCTCCTACGAAGGGGACCTGTCACCTTACAGTGGGAGAATAGCCAACACTAGCCCCCTTCGGCGGCGATCGCCGCGCCCCTGGGCCCGGTCCCCGCGACATAAGCTACCATACTCAGACACCGGCCGCCCCAGGAGCCGATGCCACAACCCTTCGCCGAGCCAGCTCGAGCGCTCGCTCGACCGCGTCGATCGCCACGAGCGTCTCGGGACGGAACCCGTCAGTGGGTCGGGTCATGCCGCGCTCCAAATCAGCGACCGCATGGGCGAAGTGTACCGTGGATGGGAGTTTGCTCTCTCCCTCCCACTCTGGCAGGATCGTGCCGACGTGGCATCGACCTCCGGGAGGGCACGATGAAGCACGTGTGGGTGATGGGAATGCTGATCACGGTGGCCGTCTGTGGTGTCGGGCAGGCGGCGGAGCCGCCCACGTTCAGCGACGAGGTCGTGCGGATCGTCCAGGAGCGATGTCAGACGTGCCACCGCCCCGGCGAGCACGCGCCCTTCTCCCTGATCACGTACGCTGATGTCTACAAGCGCCGAGCCGACATCCGCGACGCGGTGCAGTGGCGGGTGATGCCGCCGTGGAAGCCGGTGCCCGGATTCGGTCAATTCCTCGACTCGCGACGACTGTCCGACGATGAGGTCGCCACCATCGTCAAATGGATCGACGCCGGCGCTCCGGAGGGCGATCCGGCGAAACTGCCGCCACCGCGGGTATTCCCTGCGGGCTGGGCTCTCGGCCCGCCCGACCACGTCCTCGAGATGAGCGCGCCGTACACGGTGCCCGCGCGCGCCGGCGACGTTTATCGATGCTTCGTCGTGCCCACGAGCTTCCCCGAGGACCGCTGGGTCAGCAAGGTGGACTACGCCCCGAGCGACCGGAAGGTCGTGCATCACGTGCTCGCGTACATCGACACCGGCTCGGCGGCGCAGGCCCTCCACCGCGGGGCGGGCGGCTCAGGCTACCCGTGCTTCGGGGGGCCGGGATTCCTGCCCGCCGGTGGGCTGGGCGGATGGGCTCCGGGCATCGGGCCACGCGTGCAGCCCGACGGCGTCGCCTGGCTGCTTCCCGCCGGCGCCACCGTCGTCCTCCAGGTGCACTACAACAACGGCAGCCCGCAGGCCCGCACGGACCGCACGAGCGTCGCGCTGTACTTCGCGAAGGGCCCGATCGACAAGCGCCACCGCTCGATCATGGTCCTCAACCATACCTTCACGATTCCCGCGGGCGAGAAGCGGTACGAAGTCCAGGCGGCGTGGACCGTGCCCCCCGGCCGCGACATGCACGCGACGGGCATCGCGCCGCACATGCACCTGCTCGGGCGCGAGATGAAGGTGACCGCGACCTACCCGGACGGGACCGTGCGCCCCCTGATTCACATCGACGACTGGGACTTCCACCGGCAGGCGAACTACACGTTCGCGGAACCCGTCCCCCTGCCGGCGGGCACGCGCATCGACATGGTCGCCGTGTTCGACAACTCCGCGGAGAGCAAGCGCCAGCCGAGCAAGCCCCCGCGCGCCATGAGCTGGGGCGAGGGCACGACCGACGAGATGGCGCTCGTCTTCGTGAGCGTCACCGTGGACGGCGAGCGCATCGGCTGGCGACCCTGATGGGGTCAGGTCTTACAAAACGACATTCGTCATGAGCGTGTCGGATTGTAAGACCTGACCCCGCGCCGATACGCGAGGACGATATAAAAGTGTGATCACGAGCGCGGGTCTGGTATCAAAGAAGGAGATGATCACCGCGCTCGCCAAGCCCCCCACCCCCGAGCCGAGAGAATAGCCAACACTAGCCAGAACACGGGGGCGCCGGACTCGGGTGGGCCGGGGCCGGGATTCTGCCCCGAGTGCGAGAGGGCTCGGTGCGCGAGGATCTTCCGAATGACGGCGGGATCGTGCAGCGTGGCGATCAGGCGTAGGCGGCCCCCACAATGGGGACACGCCAGCACGTCGATGCCGAACGCCCGGTGCATGAGAGCCGCCCAGGTCCAGGCGTGCGGCTTGGTTTGTTTCCGCGCCCCGTCCGGGGCTGGGGCCAGCGTCGCCGTGGTCTCGGGCAGCACGCGCCCGTAGGCGACCACGCGCGCGCGCCACCGGGCGCGCGGGGCCAACACGCCATGGCAAATCAACAAGTTCGTTTCGGGCCGGGGCGTCATCGCCGCCAACCGCTCCAGGAACTCCAGCGGCTCGAACACCAGCTCCCGCGTGCCGTCGTGCCACGCCCTCTTGAGCTCCAGCTCGAAGGGCGGACGCAAGACGTAGCGACACAAACGCTCCACCCCCGCCCGATCGTTTGCCGGCACCCACACGTTGGCGTGGAGATCGAAGCCTTCCAAGTGCGCCTGCCGCGGCCCGCGCGGCGCACCAGCAGCCGCTGCACCCGGTGGCGGATCGTCGCCAGCGCCGCCGCGACCTCGGCGTCGGTCGGTGCCGGCGCCGGACGAAACGCTAGCGCGCCCCCGGGCGCTTCGGTGAACACCCCGTCCAGCACGAGGGTGTGAAAGTGCAGATTCACGTTCAACCCGCTGCCTGCGCGCTGCAGCACGGTGACGCTGCCGGTGCGTCCACCCGGCACGCCGCACGCCCGGGCGCCGCGCGCGTACACGTTGAGCAGCACGCGCGTGAACACCCGCAGCACCGCGCGGCTCAGCCCGTGATTCCACGCCATCTGGTACCGGAGCCGATACGGCACCGTCAGGACCCACTGTCGCACGGGCACCTGCGGTAGCACCGCGTCCACGAGGTGGGCGGCCCGCTCCGTCATGCGGCGACCACCACAACTGGGACACCATGCCCGCCCTTTGCACGAGAACGGTACCAGGTGCTCGCGAGCGCAGCCCTCGCACCGAAGCCGCGCCGCGCCGTGTTCGAACACGCCGCACGTCAGGAACTCCCGGAACTCGCGTTCGACGAACTGCGGTAGGCCCGCGCCGTCGCCGGCCTCCGCCACCGCGCGCAGGAAAGCCTCCAGGTGCTCGGCGACGACCTGATGGAGCACGGTGTGCTCGGCGTCGCGGGGCCGGTAGACCGCTCGCTGGAGGGCCATGGCCCCCAGGTGGGGCACGGCGCCGACCGGGACAATGCTGAGAGAGTGATACACCGAACAGGGTGGGGACGACCGCGGGCGGACCGCTGCAGGCGGTGGGTCTACGTTCCGGAATCGTGGGGCGGGCGGCCTCGCGGGCGGCGATCGCGTGGTCTGACCGTGGGAGGGCGGTGGTCCGGGAGACCTAGGGGTCTGGCCGGATCTGGATGGTCCTCCTCGCCTCCAGAGCACATCGAGCTCCTGATGGAAGTACAGGGAGTGCTCAAGGAAGGTCAGCGGGGTATGTGTGAGTTGGCGTGCTCGGAGGGGGCGGTGAGCGCACAGCGGCTGAGCTACTTGGTGAGCACGTGGTCGTGATGAATCAGGAGTTAGATCGGGATCTCGAAGCAGAAACCCAGCGACCTGTCTGCCGGCAAGTGGTTGCGGGCCTGTGATCTGAACCAGCAAGGTCCGAGGACTTTGACTCCCCCGTATGGGGGCTGAAAGTCGCGTTCCAGTCCCTCCATCGCAAAGGAGCTGGCAACCACGTGAGGCTTCATCGCTCCTTCGTGATCGCGTCGGGTAGGAGGGCGAAGAAGGGCGGGGGAAGCGAGCGACGCCGGCTGAAGACGTTAGAGCGCGCTGCCCATGCGCCACGAGCGTCACGGAGTCTAAGGATTCGCCCGATTCTATCTCGTCACGTCTCGGGGTGACGCTCTCGACGCAAAAGTTCAGATGCAGGGGATCCTTCGGCTGTCCCCTCTATCCACAGGGGGTATGCTCCCTATCCCACAGGGTTATCCCCCTCTGGTATCCCTACCCCTCATGTACCGGTATGGGGCGAAATGCCGACGCCGGGAGCGGCGTTTGACAGCCAGCCCGTTTCAGCGGATTCTCCACATGAGCGACAACGAGCACGGATACTCGAAGGAGGTTCGCGATGAAGAACGCGTTCAAGGTCATGGACAGCGATCTGCATACGATGGAGCCGGACGGTCTCTGGGAGCGCTATCTCGACGAGCCCTTCAAGAAGTTCGCGCCGAAGTTCGAGCGGCGGCCCGAGCAGTCGCCGTCTCAGCCGACCATCCAGATCGGTGAGCTCGCGCTGGGCGAGATGTCCAAGCGACCGTGGACGGCCGCGGTGGGCGCGGATCTTTTCAGGCGGTCGAGCCAGCGGCATCCGCACTACGCCATCGCCCGCGCGCGCGCCTACGACGCCCTTAGCCACGTGCAGGCCATGGACATCGAGGGGATCGACGTCGCGATTCTCTACGGCACGCGCGGCCGCCAGGTGCTCATGCACGACGATCTCGATCCTCAGGTGGCCGACGCCCTGGCGCGCGCCCACAACAACTGGACTCACGACTACTGCCAGCACGATCCAACGCGGCTCAAGTTCGCGGCGCAGGTCGCCTTCCACGATCCGAAACTCGCTGCCCGCGAGGCGCGCCGCGCCGTGCGGGAGATGGGCGCGGTCGCCGTGATCGGCAACCCCAACCCGATCAATGGTCGGCACGTCCACGACCCGGAGTTCGAGCCGCTCTGGGATGCCGTCGAGGAGCTCGGCGTGCCCGTCGGCTTCCATCCCACCGGTCAGTCGTCGCTCCGGGACGATATCGCCCGGCGCTACCTCGATCACCCGAACGGTCTCGTGATCGGCGTGGCGGGGCGCAATCCCGTGGAGCTGATGTTCGCCTTCGCCAGCGTCGCCGCCGGGGGCGTGCTGGAGCGCCATCCCCGGCTGCGCTGCGCGTTCCTGGAGGGGACGTGCGGATGGCTGCCGTGGTGGCTCTGGCGCCTCGACGAGGCCTGGGAGAAGTTCGGCCCCGGCTCGGAGGTAAAGATCACCGGACTGCCGAGCGAATACTTCCATCGCCAGTGCTACGTTGCCACCGACGCCGACGAGAAGGTGCTCCGGCAGGTGGTCGAGGCGATCGGCGATGACAGCATCGTGGTGTCCACGGATTACCCGCACTCCGACGGGCTCTTCCCGGAGGCGATCAACGAGTTCGTCGGCCTCGAGGGCGTGAGCGACAAGACCAAGGCCAAGATCCTCTGGGACAACTGCGCGCGTCTCTACCCTCTCGCCGCGACCTGAGGCGGTGTGCGCATCGCGGAGATCCGTCGGGCGGTGCGCACCCCGCTGATGGCCGACGAGAGCGTACGTGGCGAGGTCTCGCTGATGGAGATCATCCGCTTCGAAGCTGTGGACATCGTCAAGGTGAAGGTGATGAAGCAGGGCCCGGGCTCTTGCGCACGCTCCGGATGATCGACATCGCGGCGGCGGCGGGAATCCGCTCCGTGGTCAGCCACGGCTTCGGGCTCTCGCCGAGCACGCTGGCGGAGCTGCAGGAGGCGGTGTGCAGCCTGGCCGTGCTCCCCGTGCGAGGCGGTGGGTCCGCTGCAGATGGCGGGCGACGTGGTCACCGAGCCGCTCGTCCTGGATCACGGTGTCGTCACGCTCTCCGATGCTCCCGGCTTCGGATTCACCATTGATCGTGATGCGGTCAAGCGGTCGCTCATCGCCTGATCGGCATCTTCCTCAGGAGGACTGTATGAGCCAAGCATCCCGACTACTCGGCGCGGGCGTCCTGCTCGCGCTTGTCACGCTGTGCCCAGGCCCGGCCGCGCGCGCGGCCGGGCCCGAGGGCACCATAACCTGGGCCATCCACGTGACCCTCGCGCCGCGCTGGCTCGACCCGGGGGAGACCGAGTCGGCGATCACGCCGTTCATGACCCTCTACGCGATACACGATGCGCTCGTGAAACCCATGCCGGGCGGGCAGATCACCGCGAGCCTGGCGGAGTCGTGGACCGTCTCACCCGACGGCATGACCTACGAGTTCCTCCTGCGAAACAACGTGAAGTTCCACAACGGTGAGCCGGTGACGGCGGAGGACGTCAAGTTCTCGTTCGAGCGCTACCGGGGCGGCGGCGCCAAGCTCCTCAAGGACCGCGTCCGCGAGGTGCAGGTCGTCGATCCGCGCCGGATCAGGTTCCACCTGAAGGACGCCTGGCCGGACTTCATGACGTTCTACGGCACCACCGCCACCGGGGCGAGCTGGATCGTCCCCAAGAAGTACGTCGAGAAGGTCGGCGACGACGGCTTCAAGAAGGCACCGGTCGGCGCCGGACCCTATCGGTTCGTGAGCTCCACCCCGGGTATCGAGCTGACGCTCGAGGCCTTCGAGGGATACTGGCGGAAGACACCGAGCGTCAAGCGCCTCGTCTTCAAGAGCGTGCCTGACGAGACGACGCGCGCGGCGGCCCTCAAGCGGGGCGAGGTCGACATCGCGTACTTCCTTAACGGCCCCGTCGCCGAGGACGTGCGCCGTACGCCCGGCCTCAAGCTCACCGCCGTCCGCACCAACGCCGTCTTCTTCCTCGACTTCGTCGACCAGTGGGAGCCGAAGTCCCCCTGGCACGATCGCCGCGTCCGGCTCGCCGCGAGCCTGGCCATCGACCGGAAGACCATCAACGAGGCCGAGTCGCTCGGATTCTCCGGGCTGACGGGCAACATCGTGCCGCGGCACATGGAGTTCGCGCTGCCACTCGACCCACGCCCCTACGACCCGAAGCAGGCGAAGCATCTCCTCATCGAGGCGGGGTACGCGAACGGCTTCGATGGCGGCGACATCACGCCCAACCCGCCCTACTTCTCGATGGCGGAGGAGGTCTCGAACAACCTCGCCGCGGTCGGGATCCGGACCCGGGTGAGATCGATGGAGCGCGCCGCGTTCCTCACCACGTGGGGTGAGAAGAAGCTCCGCGGCATCGTACTCGGCGCGCAGGGCGCGGGCGGGAACGCGGCGACGCGCATCGAGGGACTCGCGACGCGCGGCGGCATGTACGCCTATGGGGTATTGCCCGAGGTCGAGGACCTGTTCCAGCGGCAGGCCCGGGAGACCGACCGGAAGAAGCGCGAGGAGCTGCTCCATCAGATCCAGCGCATCCTGTACGATCGCGTCGTCTTCGCGCCGATCTGGGAGAACGGGTTCATCCGCGGCGTGGGGCCGCGCGTGGAGGAGCCCGCCCTCACGCTGATCCCCGCCTTCCCCTACTCGGCGCCGTACGAAGACTTGCGGCTCAAGCGCCCCTGACGGTCCCCAGTTCAAGATGGAGTGCGCTTCTTGACCAAACACGGGTTCGAGCGACGACCAACCTTCACGTCTAGGTTCGCAGCGAACTAGATTCGGCCCTGGACCTCAGGGAAACCCGGTCCAATTCCCACATTCCCACTGTATTCCCACATCGATTCCCAGCGAATTCCCACGCATTGACGTCGGTGGAGGGCTCTGGGACGGACGAGATGGACTCGGCGATTCAAACGACGTCTACCTCGAAGGTGAGGCGAGTCGATTTCGGTGGTTGCGGGCCTAATTGTAGGTGTGGAGGTTTCCGTCAGCTGTTCTCGCCGACGCCTACGTCTGGGGGGCGACAAAACCTAAAGCTCGTCCTTCTAGCACTTACGGCGTAGACGTCAAGTTCAACACCCCTCACCTCCGCCAGATTTCGTGATTCACCACGCGGGCAGGCGATCCAGCTCGGGTCGCCTGCCCCGTCGTACGTTCGGCCCCGGTGACCTCCGCTCGACGGCTCGAAGTGCGAGCAGTTCTTGACGACCCCCTCTCCCGGGTGCAGTATCGCCGCACGAGCCGGACCGGGGCGCACCTCAGAGCGCATCGGCACCCGCAGCTCAGCGCTGGCCCAGTCCTCTTGGCCAACAGGGAAACGCAATCGAAGCTTCCCGGGAGGGATCGACTCGTGAGAACCAAGCTAGTCACGACTCTCGCGGTCGCCGCAGTCTGCAGCGCCGTGCTCGCATCCATCGCGGCGGCGAGTGTTTTCAGCAACGTCTACGTCTTCGGCGATAGCCTGTCGGATACCGGCAACCTCGCGGAGTTGCAGGGCGCAAACTTCCCGAACCCGCCCTTTTTCAACGACAGCGTGACGAACGGGCCGCCAGCGGTTGTGCTTCTGGCGCAGCACTTCGGCCTCTCGGAGCGTCCCTCGCTCTTCGCCAACGGCTTCCAGGACACGCACAACCTGTTCGGCCCCGGTTTCCAATTCGGCACCAACTATGCCTTCGCCGGCGCGCGGGCGTTCAATCCGGGCCAGGCCGATCTCACCGATCAGGTTAACGCGTTCCTCGCCCGGCCGGGCGGAGGCGGGGCGGCGCCGTCGGACGCCCTCTACGTCGTCTGGATCGGCGGCAACGATATCCGCACCGCGGGGCACAGCAACAATGCCACGACGGGAGCCGGCCTCGTGACCAGCGCGGTGAACGCCATTGCCGCCGATATTCAGACGCTGATCAACAAGGGTGCCCACAATATCCTGGTGCCGAATGCCGGCGATGTCGGCGCCATCCCCGAATTCACCCAGGAGAGTCCCCCCTCGCAAGCGCAGCTCGCGACGCAGGACTCGATTCTCTTCAACGTGCTGTTGCAGCAGGCGCTCGTCAACATCCTGGCCCTCAACCCCGGCGTCAATCTCGATGAGTTCGACTTTTTCGATTTCTCGAAAGATGTCGCGGCCAACGCCGCCAGCCTCGGGATCACCGACACGACCGATCCGTGCCTCAAGACCAATTTCACGCCCAATCTCAACTGCATCGATCCGGTCACGCACCAGATCACCTTCGACAAGTTCCTCTTCTGGGATCACATACATCCCACCGGGGTGGTGCAGGCAGCGTGGGCCGAGGGCCTGATCGAGGCCGTGCCCGGGCCGACGACGCTCGCGCTCTTCGCGCTGGGCCTCGTGGTGTTTTTCTTCGCGGGCCGCCGACAGGGCGCCTAGCTCTCGAAACTTCGGCGCCGCATGGGTTCATGGCGGCGAGGCAGGCAATGTCATCTCGAGGTCGCCTGCCTGCCGTACGTTCAACTATTCCGTCGTGATGGGCCGCTCTCAGGCCGGCTCGGAGTCGTGGTTCGTCAGACGCCGAGTCAAGACCGAATAGACGGCGGGTAGCACGAGCAGCGTTAGGGTTTTATGTTATCTACGCTCTCGCGCAGAGAGCGAGGGCCTCGTGCATCATAGCGACCGCGGCCGGCAGTCTCTGTCGATCCGGTACACCGAGCGTTTGGCCGAGGCCGGGATGGAGGCTTCGGTCGGCAGCGTCGGCGAGGAGGTCGAGTTCGCGACCCTCCATTGGGTGTCCTGGTACAACACGCAACGACTCCTGGAGCCGATCGGCTACGCTCCACCTGTCGAGTACGAGGAGCACTACTACCGGAGCCAGCCGACTCCCGCCGTGGTGGCGGGAGCCAACTAAACAGGTCTCCGGGAAACCCGGGGCGGTTCAGATGGCTTCAAAAGGAGTTTTCAATTCCCACACAGTTCCGGCCACATCTCGCTCTATTTTCGGAAGGAGGCACCTCATGGCTGGCAGGACTCGCAGGAATATCATCTTAGGGATCGCGCTGATCGCGATGCTAGCAGGCGTCGATGGGCAAGTAGCATCGGCACAGTCCGCGTGGACAGGGGGCCGGACCGCTGCTAACCCCAAGGACGGGATGTGGAGCGTGGGCGGGAATTGGGACCCAGCAGGTGTACCTGCTTCGGCCGGCACGACGACCCTCGATTTCAACTCTGGGGCAGACAACGGGAACTACACTGCAACGAACGACATCGCCGGCACGTTCGATCTCAATCGAATCCGGCTGGCCAACAGCTCAAGGACGATCGAAATCATCACGGGGAATCCACTTCGTTTCCTCGACAATGGTCTCACGGCCCCCAGCATTGAGGGAAATGCTGGTTTCAACGCTTTTAGAATTGAGAACAACATCCAACTTGGCGCCAGCAATACCAACCTTGTCGGCGCGGAAGGGTTCGTTGTACTCACTGGTGTGATCAGCAACTCTCCCGCGGCCACAACAAGGGCGCTTACGGTCAACACAGCAGGCGCTACCTACGTTCTTAGCGGCACCAACACCTACACCGGCGGTACTGCGCTCACTGCGGGATTGCTTCGCCTCGGAAGCAACACGGCCCTGGGCACCGGACCGTTGACCATCAACGGCGGGGATATTGGCCCCAACGGTGATACGCGCTTCCCGATCCCTCTAAATGCGACGATCACGAATCCGGTAGTGGTCAAAGGGAGCTTCCAGGCCGGTCGTGGGCCGTTGACGTTCAACGGGACCACGACCGGCATGGGCGTCAACAATATCACCGTCGCTACGCCAACCACCCAGCCCGGGCGAACTATGCCCGGTATTCCCGGCGGGCCATTGATCCTCGGTGGCCCCGTGACGGGACCAACCGACGTCATCAGGGCCACGGGGGCCGCCGCTGGACCGTTTGTAAATGACCCAGCTACAGAGAACTTGGGTAAACGTCAGCTCGGCGGCGTGCTGATGTTTGGGGCCGATAATCCCAACTTCAGGGGCTCGCTGGACGTAGTATCAGGCACTGTCATCCTCAATGGGACCTTGGGCTCCGCGGCGACTCCTGCTTCGGGAGTTGCCGTCAGGAACGGTGCGAGACTGATGGGTCTCACACAAGCCCCGGGAGGCTCCGAGCGCGGCGTGTTTCTTTCACCTGGAGGAAAGGTTTCGGTCAATCGAGGGGGCATCTTCCAGCCAGGCATGAGCCCCGGGATCTTCCAGATCAATGGTCGTGACGCCGAGTTCGGGGCCGGGTCGGTGTACGAGTTCGAGTTTGACGGGCCAATGGCTGGCGACGGTCTCGGCTTCCACGACCTGCTGCGGATGAACGGCGGGACGGTGTCGCTCCTGTCCGACACCGGGCAGGAGCCGATTGTGGACGTGGAGGTCTTGGGGCTGACGTCCCTGCCGGTCGTCGGGCAGACCTACGCCGTCATTGACATCGCAAATCCGTCGATCAGCCGGGTCACGGGCGACTTCATGAGCCCGTCTGGGTCGGACCTCTTCGACGGAGCAAAGTTCTTCGATGACCAGGGATTTCAGTGGCAGATCAGCTACCACGGCGGCGACGGCAACGATGTGGTGTTGACGAGCCAGGTTCCAGAGCCGGGAACTCTGACACTGTTCGTCGTGGGGTTTGTCGCATGGGCCGCGGCGAAGGCCTCGGGCAAATGGCGGAGCAGGGTCTCGACCCCTGGTTCTGAACGGCGGGCTCAAATCTCACCAACCAGCAGCGGGCTCGCCCTTGACATGGGTAAGTGGGTGTCCGTGGTCGGCATGATGAGTCTGACGCTGAGCTGGCCCGCGATAGTCCATGCCGTTGCGTTCACGTGGTCGGGTGCCGGCAACGTCTGGAGCGCGCCGGGAAACTGGACACCCGAGGGCGTACCTAAGATGGCCGGGGATAGCGCCACCATCACCACCGGCGGGTCCAACGGCATAAGCCTCGATATCGACCCGACGCTGGACTCGTTCACGATGAACAGCGCCGCAAAATCTCTCAGCATCACCGGGCACACGATCACGGTCAATGGACCGTCCACCGTGGATGCCGGCTTGATCCAGTTGAGCAACGGCGCGTGGGCCGGCACCGGGACGCTCTCGCTCAACCAAAATGCAGTGCTAAGCGCCACAGGTAGCTCGTCGATCATGAAGCTGGACACGCTCAAAGGAAGGCTCACCGTGACCGGTACGAAGGCCGACGGAGCAGCCCTGACGATCGGCAACCTCGTCTTTACCAATGGTGGCACCGTGACCCTGAACAGCGACGCCGCGGGTAAAGAGACGATCCTGACGGTAAGCCCCGTCCTCATTAACTCCTCGGGCTCCAGCGTCACGTTTCAGGGAACCAACGGGGCGTTAAGGGTGCGCGGGACTATCCGGAACGAAGGGTCGCTCGTCGTAAACGCCAACACCACGATCCAAGGAAACCCTGACTTCTCAAATCATCAGAACCCGGGGACAATCACGATCGCCAAGGACACGATTCTCACCTTCATCGGCCTCAGCCTTCAAAACTCCGGAACGATTCAAGGCAAGGGCACACTCGACGCCCGGCAACTGACCGCAGTTAACCCGAAGGGCGTCATCAATTCCGGCTTTCTCAAGCCTGGCAGCTCCCCGGGCATCTTTACGATCAACGGCGCCTATACTCAGATGAGCCAGGGCGTGCTCGATATCGAAATCGACGGGCCGCTTCTGACCAATCCGATCACGAACGACACGGACTATAGCCAGCTGGTCGTGACAGGCTCGGTCGAGCTCGATGGCCTCCTCAACGTGGACCTCCGATTCATTCCCGATCCATCCACCACGTTTGATGTCCTAGCCGCGCAAGGCGGCCTTGAGGGGATGTTCAGCAATGCCTCCTCGATCCTCGAAACGCCGCTCGGGACATTCGATGTGAGCTATCTCGGCTCACCGTCCAGTCCCTCGATCGTGCGCCTCAGTGACTTCAGGCCGAATCCAGTGCCCGAGCCATCGACCCTATTCCTCCTGGGCTCCGGCCTCGCCAGCCTGCTCGGCTACCGCTGGCGTCGGCGGAAAGAGAGTGTGAGTGTTCGTCGTCAGCACCTTTGAGAGTCTGCGAGGGCGTGAGCAACCGACAGTTGAGCGGCTGGTTCACCTCGTGTGAGCTGCCTGGGACGGCGTCGGCTGTACGCCCGCCGTCGAGCGAGCGTCGCGGCCTGCCGCTCCTTTGTCCGGGCGAGGATCGCCTCGCGTCGCCCGTAGTAGACATCCGCGGGCGTCACGTTGTCGAGCCCCTCGTGATACCGGCGGTGGTTGTAGAAATCGATGACAAGAGGTCTTGTAAGTGGCGTTATAGGCCCTCGTGACCATGACTCATGATGTTCTGGCTCGCTCAGGTGTCGGGGTCGCGGTGCTCACGACTCGGGCGACTGGACGGCTGACAGATGTCCCGTGTAGTTGGGGCGGGGGTCAGCCGGAAGTCCGCCGGAAGTCAGCTGGGAGTCAGGCGGCCCCTGACCGGTCGGCAGGAGAGCTACGGACGGATCGTACGACCGCCCGTCGATACTCGGGCACGCGCGGACTGCGTGATCCTCATGGGCGAGCGACATGCCGAAGAGGGCCATGATGCCGTCTCTCATGACCTGGCTGACGGTGCCCTCGTACCGGTGGACGGCCCCCATCGTCTTGCCTCGCATTCCTTCGAGGGGATGCAGCGCGAGTGGACTCGGAACGTGCGGATCAACCGAGACGTCGTGAATCGGGTGTAACACCTAAAGGTCGTCTATCTTCGCGCCTGGAGCAAAAGGTCGTCAGGAGGCGTTTTAGGTTCTACGAGGGCCCAAACGCGCTGACCACGTCACACGGCTTCCGGGACCTTGCTGGCCGGGATCCCTTCCAGGTCCAGTAGAGACACCGCCATCCCTTAGGATGGCCCCCCTCGGGCCCCTCACACGGTGGCCCAAGGGCCAATCACGTGACCGTTGAATTGCCGTTGATTGACCGTTCAATTACCGTTGCTTGACCGTCGCGGGCGCCTGGTTCGACGCCGGGAGCCCCGATTCAGGCGTGTGCCCAGCTGCATGACGCCGTCTCGACGCCGGGCGCGCCGACCATGGGCTCGGTCGCGAAGGGGTTCCTGCCGGAGCGGCGCGCGCGCTGCTAGAATCAGGACGTGGTTCCCTCGACCCAGGGATCGCGATTCGAGCAGCCGTGCCCCGACGGCGTGGCTGGGGCGGGGGCGGCGGTCCCGCGGGCGCCGGCACCGTAGCCGCATGACGCACGCCGAATTCCCGCTGAGCTGGCTGACGATCCCTCGCGACAAACCCGCGCCCTGGGGACTGCGCCCGCTCGATCGGGAGGCGGCGGACGAGTTCGTGGCGCTGATCGTCCGGCTTTCGGAAGGATCCGAGGTCCTCGCCCTCTGCGACCGCTGGCGGCAGGACCTTGCAGCGGGCAACGGTCTGCAGGCCCTGGAGTGGCGCCAGCTCAGCGCAGACAGCCTGATCGGCATCGGGGGGCGGCTGCCGGCAGAGTTGGCCGTCGCCGCCGGCACCTTCCTGCCCGGGCCCTTTCGCCAGCGTCTCTCACTCGAACTCCGTGCCTCCCTGTATACCCTGTTCGTCCCTGTCTCGGTGCTCCTCGCCCTCTTGCTCATGGGTGGGGAGCCCCGGGCCGCCCTCAGTGCCGGGTCGAGCCTGCTCCGCTGGATCCGCGCCGCGCTCGATCCCGACGCTCCAGAGACGGTGTTCGCGCCTGTGGGTCGGCTGTGGCTCTCAGGTGCCAGCTCCGTGGCCCTCGCGGAAATTGCCCGACGGGGTCGGGAGCACCCCGCCGGGTACTGTGCGGTGGGACTCCTGTCCGCGATGGACGCGACAGGCCACGAGGACGCAGACGGGGGGCTGGCGTCTCACGCGGCGGCGGCCGCCCTCGTGACAGAGCTCCGAAGGCACACGGCGCCGCGAAGCGGGCGTATCCTGCGGGCGCTCCGCCGCGACACGAGTGGGATGACACGCGAGCAGAGGGCCCAAGAACTCGATGTGCAGACGCTGCTCACGCTGGCGGAGAGGCAGGGGAGCCGGACCGTGGCCGCCATGCTCGTCGAGGCGCTCGAGGGGAGGCTCGACGTCCTCCCTCTGGCGGTCCGGTCCGATTTGATCGATCGGTTTCGGCATCACCAGGTCATCGACAGGTTCGAAGTATCCGTCGAGAAGTCCCGGGCAGGCGATCAGCCGGACGAGCGGCGACCCGAGGAGACCCTCCGGTCGACGGAGCCCGACCCGGAGGTGGTCCTGTCCCACGAGGCCGAGCGGGGAGAGCACGAGCGGGTCCGGACGGCGATTGAGGCCCAGCCGCTCTTCCAGACGATGCTCCGCGCCATCCAGGACGGGGCGAAAACACAGAAGGACATCGCGGCCCGCTGTGGTGTCAGCGAGCGGATGGTCTGGTACTGGATCACGCGGCTGCGGCGGGTCGCGGGGGAGAAGACCGGCCCCTAACACACGCCGGATCATCGAGCCCGTGCGCCCCGCCTGCCCAGCGGGGCGTTTTTTTTGGTTTCCGCTTTTGGCCGCTCGATCGGTTCTTCCCATCGAGGGGAGGACCCATGACACACGAGCGGGGGCGGGGGACCGAGATCACCACCGAGCGCGGGCGCTGCCGCCCCGACGCCCGCATGGCGCACATCGAGCCGCCCCGTACCGCCAGCGACCGGGCAAAACCCTCTGCCGGGCTTTCTGGCACCACGGCGCCCACGGACCCAGGGTTCCGCTCACGCTTCAGCCCCAGTGAGGCCCCTGCGCGATGAAGGTGTGCCTCTACAGCCGGGTCAGCACCCGCGACCAGGACCCTGAGCTCCAGCTCGTCCCCCTACGCGCGCACGCCGCGCAGCGAGGCTGGGAGGTGACCTGCGAGTTCGTGGATCGGGGGTTCTCCGGCGCGAAAGAACGGCGGCCAGCCTTAGACCGGCTGATGAAGGGGGCCTGGGCGGGGCAGTTCCACGCGGTCGTCGTCTGGCGGTTCGATCGGTTCGCCCGGTCAACCAAGCACCTCATCACTGCCCTCGAGACCTTCCGCTCGATCAAGGTGGGCTTCGTGTCGCTGCAGGAACAGTTCGACACCGCCACGCCCATCGGCCAGGCGATGTTCACCATCATCGGGGCCATGGCGCAGCTCGAGCGCGACATCATTCGCGAGCGGGTACGGGCTGGCCTCGACCGGGCCCGCGCACGAGGCGTCCGGCTCGGCCGGCCGCGCGTGCTCGCGAGTCCCGGACACGTGGCTGGCCTCCGGAGTGCGGGGCTGTCGCTGGGGGCGATTGCGCGTCAGGTGGGGTGCAGCCGCTCGACGGTGCGCCGACTGCTCGGTGCGGCGAGCCGCACGGATACCCAGGACGCGAAGCTCATGGCGCCGGCGCAGCGCGAAGGGACCGCGGCCGAATGAACCCCGGCATCGCGAGTGCACGGCGGCGCGGCGGCGCGCGGGGTGCGGCGGCCTCAACCGAGCCCGGTATCCGCGAGGCGCTCATCGAGGCGCTCGCCGAGGCGCTGGTGGCCGATCTGGAGCAGTGTCCGATCCTCCCCATGCCGGCTCCCGTGACGTCGGACCGAGCAGACGGCCACGACGCCCGTCCGCCTGCCGGGTCGGGCATAATGCAGTCCGCGCCAGCACGGGAGGTCGGCCGGCCGCGGCGTCGGCCGGCCCGGAGAGGGAGGACGGGATGATCGCGGCCATCTACGCGCGGAAGAGCACTGAGCAGACGGGCGTCAACGAGGAGGACCGGTCCGTGACGCGGCAGATCGCGCATGCCCGCGCGTACGCGGAGGGCAAGGGCTGGCGGGTGGTGGAGGAACACGTCTACGTGGACGACGGCATTTCGGGGGCCGAGTTCAAGCACCGTCCGGGGCTGATCCGGCTGCTCAACGCGCTCCAGCCGACGCCGGCGTTTCAGGTCGTGGTGATGAGCGAGACCTCGCGCGTGGGCCGTGAGCAGGCGCGCACGCAGCTGGCCTTCAGCCAGATTGCCGAGGCGGGGGTGGAGATGTGGGCCTACCTGGACGACAAGCGGTGGGCGCTGGACACCGCGACCGACAAGTTCATGCTCTCCGTGGCGAACTTCACCGCGGAGCTGGAGCGGGAGAAGGCCTCGCAGCGGACCTATGACGCGATGGTGCGCAAGGCCAAGGCGCTGCACGTCACGGGGGGCCGGGTGTACGGCTACGACAACGTCGAGGTGCTCGCGGAGGCGGCGGGGCCCGATGGGCGGCGCCACCGGCAGTGGGTCATCCGCCGGGTGAACCCGACGGAGGCGGCCGTGGTGCGGCGGATCTTCACGCTCTACGCAGCGGGGGAGGGGCTCACCCGCATCGCCAAGACGCTGAACGCCGAGGGCATCGCCCCGCCCGGCCGCCACAGCTCGGACACCACCCGCGCCCCTTGCAGGAGAACGGCACCAGTTGCTCGCGGGCGCAGCCTTCGCACTGAAAACGCGCCACACCGCCTTCGAACACGCCGCACGTCAGGAACTCACGGAACTCGCGCTCGACGAACTGCGGGAGGCCTGCCCCGTCGCCGGCCTCCGCCACCGCGCCCAGGAAGGTCTCCAGGTGCTCGGCGACGACCTGATGGAGCACTGTCAACGGCAATCCAAATATCCCCACCGACGGTAACTGAAAATTCCCCACCCTCCCGGGTTCACTCCGTGGCCTCGGCGGGGCGGACGAGGCCGGCCTTGAGCTTGTCCTTGAGCCGGTAGGAATTGCCCCGGAT
>WNFS01004504.1_pt1 | contig 18245 bp, 19 predicted proteins | sample 5400141 | NCBI WGS metagenome assembly WNFS01 (sample SAMN13153358, study PRJNA577476) | soil metagenome | isolation source: 60 cm saprolite under Madrone tree | place: USA:California | collected 2016-06-14
ACGTCATCCACAGTGCGGTCGAGGTGGACGCGCTCGACCTGCCCGATGCCGAGAAGGTGGCCTACCTCACGCAAACGACGCTGTCAGTGGATGACACGCGCGACGTCATCGATGCTCTCCGGCGCAGGTTCCCCAAAATCGTCGGGCCATCCCGCGACGACATCTGCTACGCCACCCAGAACCGTCAGGCGGCGGTGAAGACGGTGGCCGGCGACGTCGACGTCCTGCTCGTCATCGGCGCCGCCAACAGCTCCAATTCCATCCGGCTCGTCGAGGTCTCGCAGTCGACCGGCACGCGCGCGTACCTCATCAACGACATCCGCGACGTGCGTCGCGAGTGGCTGGAAGGCGCCAAGCGCATCGGCGTGACGGCGGGCGCGTCGGCGCCGGAGGTCCTGGTCACCGAGGTGGTCGAGGCGCTTCGGAACGGCGGCGCCACGGTCCGCGAGGTGAAGGTGGGCGAGGAGAACGTCCGGTTCGCGCTGCCGCCCGAGCTCGAGGAGATGGCGCGCGAGCGGGGCACCACGCTTCCGTCGCGGCCCGTCAACCGGCAGTCGATCTGACCCTGACACACGTCGGGGTCGTCCTTCTCCTCGTCCTGGCCCTGGCCGTCCCTGCGGCGACTCCGGTCGCGGGCGCGCCCGTCGGTGAGCGAACGCTCCTCGACAACGATCGGTTGATGATGATCGAGTTCGTGTTCCCCCCAGGCTTCCGCGGCGACGAGCACGCTGCCGTCGCCGACGAGTTCGCCTACGTCCTGGAAGGGGAGTTCGCCGTGGTCACGAAGGGCCAGGGGAAGCGCGTGCTCCATCCCGGCGAGGTCGAGTACGCCCGGAAGGGGACGCTCCACTATTCCCTGAACGAATCGCCGCGACCGGCCCGCGTGCTGGTCGTGCTCCTCAAGGACCACTGAGCCATGCGTCTGGTGACCTATCGTCGCGGGCGGGCGGCGGCCCGTGTGGGCGCGCTCGCAGACATCCAGGGCGGGACCGACGCGTGGAACGACGCGCGCCAGGCGCTCGACCACGGCCTCGCGCTGCTCGGCCGCGAGGGCCTGGATCGGTTGGCCGAGCGCCGTCTGGCCTCGCCGCTCGCGCGCGTGCGACTGGAGGCGCCGATTCCTCGGCCGGCTCGCAACGTCTTCTGCCTCGGCCGCAACTACAAGGAGCACGCGGCCGAGCGCGGCGCCGAGGCGCCACCGCACCCGGTGTACTTCACCAAGGTCCCGGAGTCGGTGCTGCCGCCCGCGGGCAAGGTCGTGCACCACTCGGTCACCAAGGAGCTGGACTACGAGGTCGAGTTGACCGCCGTCATCGGTGTGGCCGGCCGCGACATCCGGCGCGAGCAAGCGCTCGCCCACGTGTTCGGCTACACGATCATCAACGACGTGACGGCTCGCGATCTGCAGAAGCGCCACGGCCAGTGGTTCAAGGGCAAGACCCTCGACACGTTCTGTCCGATGGGCCCGGTGCTCGTCACCGCCGACGAGATCCCCGATCCCCAGGCGCTCGCCATCACCCTGCGCGTCAACGGCGAGACGCGCCAGTCGAGCCACACCTCGAAGATGATCTTTCCGGTCGACGAGTGCATCAGCGTGCTGTCGGAGGGTTTCACGATCCTGCCCGGCGACGTCATCGCCACCGGCACGCCCGAGGGCGTCGGCGCCGCGACCGGGAAGTTCCTGAAGGTCGGCGACAAGATCGAGGCCGAAGTGGAGAAGATCGGCGTGCTCGCCAACCGGGTCGTTGCGCCACCGGCCGACGGCGCGTAGCCACCGCATGAGCTTCGTCAGCCACGTCGAGTGCACGGTCTGTGGTCGGCGGCACGACGCCAAGCGCGTGCTGACGGTCTGCGAGGCCTGTGGCCAGATGCTGGCGGTTCGCTACGACCTCGAGCGCGTGAAGTCCGCGGTCAGCCGGGACGATCTGAAAACGCGTCCGCCCGGGATGTATCGCTTCCGCGAGCTGACCCCGCTGGACGCCGGCGAGGAGCCGGTGACCCTCGGCGAGGGCGGCACCCCGCTCCTGTCGCTGACGCGTCTGGCCGCTCACCTCGGATTGCGTCACGTCCTGGCCAAGGACGAGGGCCAGAACCCGACGGGGACGTTCAAGGCGCGCGGCCTCGGCATGGCGATCACGCGGGCGCGCACGCTCGGCGCCCGGGGCTTCGTGATTCCATCGGCTGGTAACGCAGGCGGGGCCGCGGCGCTCTACGCGGCTCGGGCCGGACTGCCCTGCGGGGTGATCGTGCCGCGCGGGACGCCGCCGGCGGCAATCGCCGAGGCGCTGATCGCGGGGGCGCAGGTGTTCACGATCGAGGGCTCGATCGCCACCGCCGGCCGGATCATCGCGAAGGTGGCGCCACAGCTCGGCTGGTTCGATCTCTCGACGCTGAAGGAGCCGTATCGTCTCGAGGGCAAGAAGACGATGGGCCTCGAGCTGGCCGAGCAGCTCGGCTGGTCGATGCCCGACGTGCTGCTCTATCCGACCGGAGGTGGCACCGGGCTCGTCGGGATCCCCAAGGCGTACGAGGAGCTGCGCGCCATGGGCTGGCTCGCGGGTGCGCTGCCGCGGATCATCAGCGTGCAGGCCGAAGGCTGCGCTCCCGTCGTCAAGGCATGGCGAGCCGGCGCTGAGACGACGGCGCCCTGGGACAACCCGGTCACCGACGCTCCCGGCCTGCGCGTGCCGTCGCCGTTCGCCGGGCGCCAGATGCTGCGCGTGCTCCGTGAGACGAAGGGCGACGCCGTCGCGGTGAGCGAGGCCGCCATCGCCGACGCCCAGCGACTGCTGGCCCGGCTCGACGGTGTCTGGACCGCGCCCGAGGCCGCGGCGACCGTGGCCGCGCTCGCGGAGCTGAAGGGGCGGGGCGCGGTGAGCGCTGCCGAGCGAATCGTGCTGGTGCTGACCGGCGCTGGGATCAAGAACGCCCCGCCGCCGCTGCCTGCCGCCACCGACCTCTCCGGAAGCGACGACGCCGTCGTCGCTCAGGTGGTGCGCGCGCTCTCGCGGCCCGCGTAGATTTTTCAGTTGGGGGGACCTGTGCCGCTTCCCCCCAAACCCCCCTCACCGGTTGGGGGGACCCGTGCCGCTTCCCCCCAAGCCCCCCTCTTCACGTGGCGCGCGACGGCGCGCCGGGCCGCTGCCCCAACTAATTGTGGTAGCATCTCCGCCACTTCAGGTCGTCCGCAGGAGGCCCGTGCATGATCGAGACCGCGAAGATTCGCAACGTCGGTGTCGTGGGTCACGGCGGTGTCGGCAAGACCTCCCTCGTGGAAGCGCTGCTGTTCACGGCCGGCGCCGTCACCCGGCTCGGCAAGGTGGACGACGGCTCTACGACCACCGACTTCGATCCGGACGAGATCAAGCGCAAGATCTCGATCAACACCGCGGTGGCCTACTGTGACTGGAAGGGCTACCACGTGAACATCGTGGACACCCCGGGCTACGGCGACTTCATCGCCGACGCCCGCGCCGGTCTCCGAGTGGTCGAGGCGGCCGTCGTGCTGGTGGACGCCGTGGCCGGCGTCCAGGTTCAGACCGAGAAGATCTGGAAGTTCGCGAACGAGTACGAGCTGCCCCGCGCCGTCGTCGTCAATCGCCTCGATCGCGAGCGGGCCGACTTCTATCGCACGCTGGAGTCCATCACCCGCCGGCTCAAGGGCCGCGCGGTGCCGCTCCACATCCCCGTGGGCGAGGAGCACGCGTTCCAGGGCTTCGTCGACCTCGTCAAGATGAAGGCGACGCTCTACACGGATGGGAAGCCGCGCGAGGCCGACATCCCCGGCGACATCGCGGACCAGGCCCGCGAGTACCGCGAGAAGCTGGTGGAAGCCGCGGCCGAGACCGACGACGAGTTGCTGAGCAAGTATCTGGAGTCGGGATCGCTCGAAGAGCCGGAGATGCTCAAGGCGCTCCGCGCCGGCATCACCACCGGCAAGATCATCCCGGTGCTCTGCGCCGCGGCGGTCAAGGGCATCGGCACCCAGGCGCTGCTCGACCTCATCGTTCACGAGTTCCCGTCGCCCGCCGATCGCGGCGAGGTGGTCGGCACGGACCTCAAGGCCAAGCAGGCGGGTGCACGCGCGCCCGACGCGAAGGCGCCGGTGACGGCGCTCGTGTTCAAGACGCTGAGCGACCCTCACGTCGGCAAGCTGTCGCTCTTTCGGGTCTTCAGCGGCACGTTGAAGACGGAGTCCACGCTGGCCAACCCCGGGCGCGGCGGCAAGGAGCGGATGAGCCACATCTCGTGGCTCCAGGGCAAGACGTCGAAGAACGTGGAGAGCCTCGGTCCCGGCGAGATCGGCGTGGTCCAGAAGCTCAAGGAGACCCAGACCGGCGACACGCTGGTGGAGGAGGCGCACCCGTTCGAGCTGCCCCGCATCACGTTCCCGGAGGCGGCCATCTCGTTCGCCGTCCAGCCCAAGACCCGGGGCGACGAGGACAAGATCTCCAACGCGCTGGCCCGGATCGCCGAGGAAGACCCGACGATCCACCACCACTTCGACCCGGAGACGAAGCAGCTCCTGATCTCGGGCGTCGGCAACCTGCACGTCGAGATGACGGTCGAGCGGATGAAGCGCAAGTACAACGTGGAGGTCACGCTGCTGCCGCCCCGCATTCCCTACAAGGAGACGGTCAAGGGCCGCGCCGAGGGCCAGGGCAAATACAAGAAGCAGACGGGGGGACGGGGCCAGTACGGCGACACCTGGCTGCGGGTCGAGCCCATGGCCCGCGGCGGCGGCTTCGAGTTCGTCGACGACATCTTCGGCGGCGCCGTGCCCCGCAACTTCATTCCCTCGGTGGAGAAGGGTGTGCGCGACTGCATGAAGCGGGGCATCCTGGCCGGCTACCCGATCGTCGACCTCAAGGTGACGCTCTACGACGGGTCCTATCACGACGTGGACTCGTCGGACATGGCCTTCCAGATCGCGGCGTCGATGGGGCTCCAGAAGGTGTTCATGGACGCCCATCCGATCCTGCTCGAGCCGATCATGAACGTCGAGGTGACCTGTCCGACCGACACCACCGGCGACGTCATCGGCGATCTGAACTCGCGGCGCGGCCGCATCGCGGGCATGGAGCCGGCCGGGGAGACCGCGGTCGTGCGCGCGCAGGCGCCGATGGCGGAGATGCTCACCTACGAGCCGTCGTTGCGCTCGATGACGGGCGGCCGCGGCGGCTATTCGATAGAGTTTTCGCATTACGAAGAGGTCCCGGCGTTCCTCGCCGAGAAGGTGATCAAGGAGGTGAAGACGGAAAAAGAGAAACAAACGCACTGAGTGCTTGACACGTCCGACCACGGACGTTTAGATTGCGCTCGGATGGATTTCTTGCCGAGCTGGCCTCTCGCTAGCTCGTCGCCGTCTCCGCTCGACCGTTGTTTCCCACGTGAGCCCGTCGGCGCTTCGCCGACCATCGGAATCTCCGAATGCTGTCCGACCGACGCCGCGGTACGAGACAGCCGCGACTGGGTCGTCGTCTGCGGTGCACACGGGAATCCCCGAGGCCGGCGGCTCGGGCGCCCGACACGCGAGGGGGAAGCCTGAGGATGAACATGACGGGGACCGGCACGATCGGCACGCGGCAGCAGGTGGAGCGCTGGATCGAGGAAAGCCAGTACCTCCTCGGACGCGTCATTCCCAGTGTCTTCGACGACAACCAGCGGCTCCGCGAGCGAGCGGCCGCCTCCGACGCGGAGTGCGACCGGATGCGCGAGGAGATCGCGACCGTGCGCCGGGAACTTCACGAGGTCCAGCTCGAGCTCAGCGGACTCCGTGGCCAGAACGACGACCTCCGGAGCCAGCAGGCGGCGGTCGCCGAATCGCTGAGTCGAGCCGTCCACCACATGAACGAGCTGATGCAGCCGATGAACGAGATGGTGACCCGGTTGCACGTCGTCCAGCCGGCTGTTGAAAGCACTTATCAATAACAGCGTCGCCAGGTAATGGGCGTGGGCTGATCCCGGCGCTCTGACATTGAGTTGGGAGGGGGCACAGGAGTGCCCCCTCCCAAACCCACCCCTTCACGCGTTTCGCGACAATGGGGGTCGCTTGCGCGAGATAGTTCTATGGCCGTGGGAATTCTGGAAGCGTAAGCTGCTCTCCCGGTAGAATCCCGCGCGATGGCCCGTCTGTTCAGCCCGCAGTATCGGCTCGTCTTCGGACAGCCGTGGCCGGTGTGGGCGGCCGCGCTCCTCGTCGCGATGGTCAACGTCTTCCTCTTCGCGTTCGATCGCCCGTGGACGGCGTCGGACGGCATGCGGAACTGGGGTGACTGGGTGCTGACCGGCGTCGGCGTCGTGCGGCGCCCCGATCTCATCGTGCCGTGGCTCTATTCCGGCTCGTTGTTGAATCTGGGCGTGCTCTTCGGCGGGCTGGCCGCCGCGCTGCTCAGCCGAGAATTCGCCGTGCGGGTACCGCCGCGCGGGGAGCTGATCAAGGGCGGCCTCGGCGGGCTCGCGATGGGCGCGGGAGCGATGCTGGCGCTCGGCTGCAACATCGGTGGTTTTTTCTCGGCGACGAGCGCGCTGTCGCTCTCAGGCTTCGGGATGATGCTTGGCCTCGGCGTCGGCGCCTTCCTCGCCATCCGGTATCTGATGTGGGAGGTGGCGCACCGTCCCACGTGGTCGATGGGGCGGGGCCGCGTGCTCGCGGCGGCGCGCCGCGAGAGCAGCCGGCAGCCGGTGGCCGGGTTGGTGGTGCTCGCCGCGCTCGTGCTCCTGCCGTTTCTCTACGCGCGCACGGGCTACATCCCGCAGGGGATCTTCCTGCTCTTCGGCGTCGCCTTCGGGATGATCTTCCAGCGCTCGCGGTTCTGCCTCGTGCGTGCGTTCCGCGAGCCGTTTCTGAGCGGCAATGCCGAGCACACTCGGGCGGCGGCGCTCGCGCTGACCGTCTGCACGCTCGGCTTTGCCATCCTCAAGTTCACCGACCTCAAGGACAAGTCGGAGTGGGTATTCCCGAGCGCAGGCGCCGGGGCGCTGGTGGGCGGCCTTCTCTTCGGAATCGGCATGACGCTCGCCGGCGGGTGCGGCGCCGGATCGATCTGGCGCGCCGGCGAAGGCCAGCTGAAGCTCTGGATCGCCATCGCGGGCTTCGCTCTGGCCGCGTCATTCACCCGCCTGGGTCTCAATGCGTCCGGTCTCGCCGGCAAGCTCGGGGCCGCGGTGTTCCTACCGTCTGCGCTGGGCTGGGGCGGGGCGCTCATTCTCGTCATCGTCGTCATGGCGGCGTGGGCCGCCGCCGCAACCTGGAACGAGGAGTCCGGTCGGTTCAGTGCGCTTCAGTGAGGGGAGGACAGCGGATGAAGGCGATGGGGCGGCGTGAGTTCTTGCGAACGTCGGGAATCGGACTGGGTGTCGGCATGCTGGGTGGCGGGTGCGCCACGTCGATGAAGGGTGACTTCGCTCCCAAGGCGTCGCGCCGGGTCGTCGTCGTCGGCGGCGGGTGGGGCGGCGCGACCGCCGCAAAATACGTGCGGCTGGGCGATCCGACCATCGAGGTCATCCTGCTCGAGCCCAACCGCCAGTTCGTCTCGTGTCCCTTCAGCAACCTTGTGCTGAGCGGCGTACGCACGCTCGACAGTATCACCTTCGACTACTCGGGCCTCCGCCGCCATGGCGTGCGGGTGATCCACGAGGCGGCGAGCGCGCTGGATCCCGCGGCGCGCCGCGTGCGCGTGGGCGAGGGCTATCTCGAGTACGACCGCGCGGTCGTCGCTCCGGGCGTCGAGTTCCAGTGGGAGCTGGTCGAGGGCCTCGCCGAGAACCAGGACAAGGTGCTGCACGCCTGGAAGGCTGGGCCACAGACCCAGGCGCTGGCCGAGCAGATGCGCGCCATGCCCGACGGCGGCGTGTTCGTCCTCAGCATCCCGCCCGCCGCGTATCGCTGCCCGCCCGGGCCGTACGAGCGCGCCTGCCAGGTGGCGTGGTACCTCAAGCAGAGCAAGCCGAGGTCCAAGCTCGTCATCCTCGACGCGAACCAGAACATCATCTCGAAGACGGCACTCTTCCGCGCCGCCTGGCGCGAGTATCCGAACATCGACTACCGCGCGTCGAACAAGCTGGTGAAGGTCGACCCCGGCGCGCGCGAGGTCACGACGGACTTCGGCGACAAAGTGAAGTACGACGTCGTGAACCTGATCCCGCCCCAGCGAGCGGGCACCATCGCCGTGCAGGCCGATCTCGTCGGCGCCGACAAGCGCTGGTGCGAGGTCAATCACCTGACGTTCGAGTCGGCCAAGGCGCCGAACGTCCACGTCGTGGGCGACTCGACGATCGGCCTGCCCGTACCGAAGTCGGGGAACGTCGCCAACGCCATGGGCAAGGTGGCGGCGGTGGCGATCGTCCACCAGCTCAACGGCAAGCAGCCGCCCCAGCTCGCCCCCGGCAACACGTGCTACTCGTGGGTCAACGACCGCGAGGCGATCGCGGTGGTCAACACGTACCGGATCGAGAACGGCAAGGTCGTGCAGATCGAGCAGAAGCTGACGCCCGGCCAGAGCGCCGCGGTGGCTCAGAACTCGCTCGGGTGGGCACGGTCCATCTGGAACGACGTGGTCGGATAGGAGGAGACGCCCATGCAGGTCGTGATCGGTATCGCTCTCGTCCTGGCTGCGGCGTCCGTCGCCGGCGCCGGCCCGCTCGACACCCCCGGCGCCATGAAAGCGCTCAACTGCTCGGCCTGCCACGGCTTCGCCGGCCAGAGCGCCGGCGACACCATGCCGATCCTGGCCGGGCTGTGGCCGGAGTACTTCAAGAAGGCCATCGCCGACTACGCGTCCGGCAAACGGCCGTCGACGGAGATGGAGCCGTACGCCAAGCAGGTGATCCAGTTCGGCGTCGACGATTACGCCGCGTACTTCGGCGGCCTCAAGCGCGAGCCGACCAAGATCGCGGTCGACGCCACCGCCGCGGGCCGCGGCCGCGCGGCGGCCCAGCCGTGCGTCATCTGCCACGGACCGGATGGCCGTGGCGATCGCGCCAAGCTCATTCCCGATCTCGCCGGTCAGCCGCCCGGCTATCTGAAGAACCAGATGATGCTGTTCCGCGAGGACAAGCGGAGTCCGGGCGATCCGAGCCTCAAGGCGATCAAGGAGCTGATGAAGTCGCTGTCCGACGACACGATGAGCGACCTGGCGGCGTACTACTCGAGCGTACGGTGACTTGACGCGGCCTGGATTCTGGATACAGAATCCAGGTCACATGCCCAGCCCTCCCGTGGCCCCGCTCCGGCGGCGGCGCCTGGTGGACGACGCCACCCAGACGCTCCGCGACGCCATCCTCAACGGCCGCTTCACGGCCGGCGAGCGGCTGCGGCAGACCGACCTCGCCGACCAGCTCGCCATCAGCCGGACTCCGGTCCGCGAGGCGTTGGGCCGGCTCCAGCACGAAGGCCTGGTCGAGTTGCTTCCCGGTGGCGGCGTCCGCGTGGCGGTCCTCGCGCTGGAGGAGGCGGCGGAGCTCTACGACCTCCGCGAAGTGCTCGATGGTCTCGCGGCGCGTCTGGCCGCCCAGTGCGCGGCGCCCGCCAGCTTCGCGCGGCTCGAGAAGTCACTCGACCGCATGGCTCAGTGCCTGGCCCGGAACGACGCCAACCAGTGGTTCGGTGCTCACGTCGCCTTCCACGAGGAGATCTTCCGGGCGAGCGGCAACGCGCGGCTCATCGCGCTGTCGGCGATGGTCAGGCTCAGCATCCAGCGATTCCACCCGGTGTTGCTCCGCACACCGCATCGCCTGGCCGACGCCGACCGCGAGCATCGTGGGATCCACGCCGCCATCGTCGCCGGGGACGGAGAGCGCGCCGAGCTGCTGGCCCGGGCTCACATCGCCGGGGCCAAGGAGATCGTGGTGAAGGCCATCGCCCAGGGAGGCACGGATGGCGCTGTTCAAGCTTGAGAAGAAGGCGCCGCGCGGGCCCGCCGGCAAGTGGGACGTGGTCGTCGGTGAGGACATGTGCAAGGCCTGCGGGTTCTGCCTCAGCGTGTGCCCGACCGACGTCTTCGCGTGGCGAACGACCCCCAACAAGATCGGATGGTTCCCGATGATCGTCGCCCACGAGGACAACTGCGTCGGCTGCATGCTCTGCTATCAGATCTGCCCGGACTTCTGCATCGATGTTGCGATCAAAGGTGGAAACAATTAATGGCGACCGTCGAGCACGCCGTGAAGGAGACCCTGGTCGCGCCGTGGGAGGAGTGGGCCCGGCGCGAGATCAAGGGCCGCCGCCTGCTGGAGGCCGGTACGTACGCGCTGACCGAGGGCGCCATCGCCGCGGGCTGCCGCGTCTTCGCCGGCTATCCGATCACGCCGGCGACCGACATCGCCGAGTACATGTCCAAGCGCTTGCCCCAGGTCGGCGGGTACTACATGCAGTGCGAGGACGAGCTGGCCGGCATGCACGCCTGCGCGGGTGCGAGCCTCGGTGGCCTCAAGGCGATGACGGCGACGTCGGGGCCCGGCTACACGCTGATGCACGACGCTTACGGCTGGTCCATCACCAACGAGATCCCGCTGGTGATCGTCGATGCCATGCGGGTGGGGCCGATCAGCGGCATCACGGGAGCGCCGGGCCAGGGCGAGTTCTACATCGCGCGCTACGCGAGCCACGGCGGCAACTTCGAGACGATCGTGCTCTCGCCGTCGTCGGTGCAGGAAGCATTCTGGCTGACGATCGACGCCTTCAACCTGGCCGAGCGCTTCCGCACGCCGGTGACGATCCTCACCGACCAGGTCATCTCGGACATGTGGGAAGACCTGTTCATCCCCGACGACTACGACGGCCTCGACTTCGTGATCCCGCGCAAGCACAACCTCATGATGCCGTTCTATCCGGTGGGCAGCGCCGACCTCGACGTGCCGCCGAACGTGATCGGCCACGGGACCGGCGTGTGCGTCTCCGCCTACACGCATACCGAAGAGGGCTACGACATCGAGGAGATGGAGGCGCAGTGGGCTCAGACGTTCCGTCTCGTCAACAAGATCCGACATCATCGCGTTGACCTCACGCGCTACGAGACGCTCGGCCTCGACGACGCCGACGTCATCGCGGTGGCCTACGGCGCCAACGCTCGTACGGTGAAGACCGGGGTGCTGGAAGCGCGGCGGCGGGGCGTGAGGGCCGGGTTCGTCCGACTCATCACGCTGTGGCCGTTTCTCGACGAGCTGTTCGAGCGCGATGCCCGGTACGTCGTCTGCGAGCTGAACTACGACGGCCAGCTCGTGCGCGAGGTGATGCGGGCGGCCCCGGACAAGCGCAAGGTGCACTTCATGGGCAAGAGCGCCGAGCTCCACACGGTGGCCGAGGTGGTCGCCGGGCTGGAGGGGGCGGCCCGGAGCGGCACCATCCCCGAGCTCCCATATATATGGACGGAGGTCCGGTGATGGCTGAAGAGGTCCGGTGATGAACAAACTGGCAAAGAAGTACCTCCGGCCAAGTCAGATCCCGACCAAGGCCTGCCACGGCTGCGGGATCGGCATGATCGAGAACTGGCTGCTCCAGGCCATCGACGAGCTGGGGTCGTCGGCGACGGTGACGCCGCGTCGATCGGCACCTCGCACCTGATCCACGCCGCGCGCCGCAACCTCGGCGTGACCGTGATCTGCGAGGACAACATGGGCTACGAATCGACCGGTGGCCAGTTCTCACCGACCACGCCCGCCGGCTACGTCACCAACTCGAGCCCCTACGGCATGGTCGAGCCGCCGTTCGATCCCTGTGACGTCGTCAAGGCAGCCGGCGCCACGTTCGTGGCCGAGACGACGGCCACCCAGTGGCATCAGACCGTGACTTCTCGTTCGTCCACGTGCGCTTCCCGTGCAACGAGAACTTCGGCGCGTATGCGCTGGGCACGCGGGACACCCTGAAGAACCTCGAGTGGATCTACGAGCACACGCAGGGCAGAAAGACGGACGGCACCGAGAGCGATTTCACCTGGGAGACCGGCATCAAGCACGACGCGTCCAACAGCCGCCCGGAGTTCTCGCGGATCATGCGCGACATGAACGCGCGCGTCCAGGCCGACCTCGCCCAGAAGAAGGGCGGGAAGGCCACCACCTGATGTCGGCCGCCGACGGCCGCACCGAGATCCTGATCTCCGGCTTTGGCGGCCAGGGCGTGATTCGCATGGGCCAGATCCTCGGCCTCTGCGCGATCAAGCAGGGCCACCGGGTGACCATGCTCAAGAGTCACGGTACCGAGACGCGCGGTGGCTACGTTCGCGCTCAGCTCGTGATCTCTCCCCGGTACGTCGACAGCCCGGTGGTCGAGAACGCCGACGTCTTCGTCGCGTTCTCGGCGCCCGCCTACCGGAAGTTCTTCGACTTCTGCCGCGGCAAGATCCTCTACGACCCCGAGATGGTCGAGGAGGTCCGGAGCGAGGCGCCCGAGCGTCACGTGGCGGTGGCGGCCACGCAGATCAGCAAGGAGCGCTTCAACAACGTGCTGTTCGCGAACATGGTCATGCTCGGGGCGCTGACGCGGGTGGCCGCGCTCGACTACGAAGCCATGCGCAAGGCCATGGTCGAGGTCATCCCGCGCTTCCACGAGCAGAACCTGAGCGCGCTCGAGGTCGGCTACCAGCTTCCGGTCCTCAGCGCCGCCTGACGTGGTGGCGTCCCTCGTCGAGGAGCGCCCCTGGCATCGCGTGTGGCCCGCTCACGTGCCGCGCTCGCTCGACTATCCGCATGAGCCGGCCTGGCGGCTGCTGGAGCGGAACCTGCCGGGCTTCGCCCACCGCGTCGCCTTGCAGGAGATCGATCACGAGTCGCTGGCTGCCGGCCGGAGCCTGACCTACGAGGAGCTCTGGCGCGCCGTGCGCGGCGTGGCGTCGGGCCTCACGGCCGCCGGCGTCGAGCGTGGCACGCGTGTCGGCCTCTGCCTGCCCAACAGCGCGGCGCTCGTCATCGGGTACTACGCGACGTGGGTGGCCGGCGGCACCGTCGTGCCGGTGAATCCCGGAGCGCGCGAGGGCGAGATCGAGCAGCACGTGACCGATGCCGGCGTCGCTGTCGTCGTCGGTCCGTCTGCGCAGGCGGCGGGGACGGTCGCATCGCGGTTGACGCTGCCCTTCATCGATGCTCGCGAGCTCCAGGCGATGGAGTCACGGCCGCCGGCTGTGCCGGTGGCGGGCGATTCCGGCCGCGACGTCGCCGTGCTGCTCTACACAGGCGGCACGACCGGAGCACCGAAGGGCGCGATGCTATCCCACCGGAACATCGTCGTGAACACGACGCAGTTCGCCGAGTGGTACGCCTTCGCTCCCGGCGATGAGGTCTCCGTGTGCGCGCTGCCGCTCTTCCACTCCGGAGGGATGTCGGGCGTGATGAACGTCCCGCTCTCGGGGCGTGATGAACGTCCCGCTCTCGGCCGGCGCCACCCTGCTCGTGTTCGGCCGGTTCAGCGCGGCGGCCGTCGCTCACGCGGTGACTCGCCACCGCGTGACTCGGCTCTTCGGCGTCCCCACGATGTTCATCGCGCTGCTCAACGATCCGGCCGGCCGCGCCGCCGATTACTCGTCGCTCCGCGCGTGCCGGACGAACGCCGCCCCGCTGCCGCCGAGCGTGAAGGCCGCGTTCGACGAGCTGGTCGGACGCGAGGTGCTGGTCGAGGGCTACGGGCTGACCGAGACGAGCCCGCTCACCCACGCCAACCCGATCCATCGCGCGCGGGCCGGCTCCATCGGCCTGCCGCTGCCCGACACCGACGCTCGCATCGTCGACGAGAGCGGGCGCGACGTGGCGCCCGGCCAGCCCGGCGAGCTGCTCATCCGCGGGCCCCAGGTCATGCTCGGGTACTGGAACCGGCCCACGGCGACGGCCGAGGCGCTGTGTGATGGCTGGCTCAAGACCGGCGACATCGCGCGCATGGACGACGAGGGATACTTCGCGATCGTCGATCGATTGAAAGACCTGATCAACACCGCCGGCTTCAAGGTGTGGCCCCGCGAGGTGGAGGAGACGATCTACGCCCACGAGGCGGTGGCGCTCGTCATGGTGATCGGCGTCCCCGACGACTACCGCGGCGAGGCGGTGAAGGCGTGCGTCGTCCTCAAGGACGGCCACCGGGGCCGCGTGCGCGAGGCCGAGATCGCGGAGTTCTGCCGGGCGCGGCTCACCCCGTACAAGGTCCCGCGGATCGTCGAGTTCCGCGACGCGCTTCCGCAGACCACGACTGGCAAGATGCTGCGCCGCCTGCTGCGGGAGTCGTCCTGAGCCTGGCACCGTGGTAAGGAGGTCGACGATGAGAGTGCGCACACTGGCGTGCGTTCTGCTAGCGGTTGCCGTGAGCCAGGTGACGGCGCAGGAGAAGTTCCCCAATCGCCCGATCGACATCATCTGCACGTGGGGCACCGGCGGCGGTGCTGACACGATGGCTCGGCAGATCTCGAGCCTCACCCAACCGGTGCTCGGCGTGGCGCTTCCGGTCTCGAACGTGCCCGGCGCGTCGGGGAACACGGGCATGGCCCAGGTGCTCAACGCCAGGCCCGACGGCTACACGATCGCCACCTACATCCAGGACACGTTGATGACGATTCCGATGGGCCTGGCCCGTCACAAGGTCGACGACTTCGAGTGGATCGTCCGCACCCAGGTGGCCGACTCGTTCCTGTTCGTCAAGTCGGACTCGCCGTTCCGCTCGATCCAGGAGCTGTTCAAACACGCGCAGGCCAATCCCGGCAAGCTGCGCGTCGCCGCGACCGGGTTCGGTACGGTCGACGACGTGACCGTGAGATTTCTGGAGAAGAAGGGCTACAAAATGACGACGGTGCCGTACCCGAAGCCAGGCGAGCGTTACGCCGCCGCGCTCGGCGGCCACACCGAGGTGCTCTACGAGCAGGCCGGCGACGTGCTGCAGTACCTGAAGGCCGGCCAGCTGAGGCCGCTGATCATCTTCGCGGAAAAGCGCCATCCGGCGTTCGCTGACGTGCCGACGTCGAAGGAGCTGGGCTTCGACATCACGCTGCCGCAGTTCCGCGGCCTGGCGACCCGCAAGGGCGTGCCGGTCGAGCGCGTGAAGGCGCTGGCCGACGCGTTCGCGCGGGCGATGCAGACGCCGCAGTGGAAGAAGTTCGCGGAGGAGTGGTACATGAGCCCGGACAGCTTCATGGGCCACGAGCAGTTCGGGCCGTGGGTCGCCGGCGAGACGGCGACGCTCGAGCGGCTGGTCAAGGACTTCGGGCTCCGCAAGTAGGATGCCGGCCCTGGCCCGTGTCGTCGCGCCGCTCGCCGGCGTGATCGTCGCCGTCGCGCTGTTCGCGGCCACGCGCGGCCTCGACGACGTCGCGCGCGGCGAGCAGCTCGGCCCCGGGTTCTGGCCGCGCCTGGTCCTCATCGGCCTGGGCCTGGCCTGCGCGGCCAAGCTCGTCGAAAACCTGCGGCGCACCGCGCCGACCGACCATGCCGTGGCTCGCGCCGGCGCTGCCGGGCTGGGCGGCGTGCGCCGCGGCACGTTGCTCCTGGCCATTGGGACGATCGTGCTCTACGTCGCGCTGACGCCGTGGCTGGGCTTTCCGCTCGTCACCGTGGGATTCGTCGCCGCGTTCATGATGCTGGCCGGGGCCCGCTCGCCGGTCGCCATCGGCGCGGCGGCGGTCCTCGGGACGGCCGGGCTGCTCTACGTCTTCGTCAAGCTCGTGTACCTGCCGCTCCCCAAGGGCGACGGCGTGTTCGAGACGATGACGCTGGCGCTCTACCGCGGCCTCGGCATTTTCTAGCGCGGCGACATGGGCGAGATCCTCGGCAATCTCGCGACGGGCTTCGTCAACGCCGTTCAGCCCCTCAACTTCCTGATGATCGTCGTCGGCCTCGCCATCGGCATCATCGCCGGCGCGCTGCCCGGCATCACGATGCTGAACTCCATCGTCCTGGTCCTGCCCTTCACGTACCTCATGGGGATCGTGCCGGCGCTGCTGCTGATGATCGGCGTCTACTGCGGCGGTGTGTTCGGCGGCTCGATCACCGGAATCCTCTTCAACATCCCGGGCGATCCCATGAACGTGCCCACGACCTGGGAGGGCTACCGGATGAGCCGCCAGGGCCACACGCAGTACGCCCTCGGCCTCGCCATCATGTCGTCGGCCTTCGGCGGCCTGGTGAGCGCGCTCTTCCTCGCCTTCTTCGCGCCGCCGTTCGCGCGCTTCGCGCTCTCGTTCTCGACCGTGGAGTTTTTCTCCGTGGTCGTCTTCGGCCTGGCCAGCGTCTCGGTGCTGGGCCAGTCGTCGATGGCGGCCGCGCTCGTCTCGCTCTTCAGCGGGATGTTCCTGGGCACCATCGGCACCGAGGCCCAGTACGGCGTCGAGCGCTTCGCCTTCGGCATTCCGTTCCTCAAGACCGGCGTCGACTTCGTCACCGTGCTCATCGGGCTCTTCGCCATCGGCGAGGTGCTCGACCAGATCGTGGGGACCTCGAGCGAGCCGGCCGCCGAGACGCGCCGTGCCCGCGCGGTGCCGCGCTTGCCCTTGCTGGCGCTCTGGCCGTTGCGCGGGCCGCTGGCGCGAGGCACGGCGGTCGGGATCGCCGTCGGCGGCCTCGCCGGCGCCGGGGCGACGGTGTCGTCGTTCGTGTCCTACGGCCTCGAGAAGCAGATCTCGCGGACACCGGAGCTGTTCGGCACCGGCCACGCCGGTGGCCTCGTCGCCTCGGAGAGCTCGGTCAACGGCTCGACGGGTGGCGCGATGATCCACCTGCTCACCCTCGGCATTCCCGGCAGCGCGGCCACCGCGGTCATGATGGGCGCGTTCCTGCTCCACGGCATCCAGCCCGGGCCGCTCCTCTTCACGCGGCAGACGGCCGAGGTCTACACGATCGTGGCCGGGATGATCCTGGCCAATGTCGTCATGATCGGGCTCGGCTTCCTGGCCGCGCTCTCCTTCGCCATGCTGATGAAGGTCCCGCCGCCGATCCTCAACACCTTCATCGTCGTCTTCTGCTTCCTGGGTGCGTTCGCGCTCCGCAACGATCTCGCCGACGTCTGGCTGACGATGCTCTTCGGCGTCCTCGGCTTCTTCATGCGACGGTACGATTTGCCCATCCCGCCGCTGGTGATGGGCATCATCCTCGGCCCGATGGCGGAGCAGTACTTCCTCACGTCGATGGTGGCCCACGCCAACGACGTCAGCGTTTTCGTCACGCGCCCGGTGAGCGCCGCGCTGCTCGCCATCTCGGTCGTGATCGTGCTGTGGCCGGTCGTCAAGCGGCTTCGCCAGCGGTCACGGCCGGCGTCCGCGACATGACACTGGCGTTCGCCGCCACGCTGATGGGCCTGGGCCTCGGCGGGGCCTTCGTGGCCGGGCTCCTCGGTGTCGGCGGCGCCATCATCATGATTCCGTTGCTGCTGTACGTGCCGCCGCTCGTCGACGTCGGCAAGCTGAGCGTGAAGGCCGTGGCCGGCGTCACGATGGTGCAGGTGCTGGTCGCGGCGACGTCGGGCATGCTTGCCCATCGTCGACACCGCGCCGTCAACGCCGAGCTGGCGTGGGTGGGCGGCGTGGCGATGGCGTCGGGCTCGCTGGTGGGAGCGCTCGGGTCCTACTACGTGTACGACCGCTGGTTGCTGCTGATCTTCGCGCTCATGGTGACCGCCGCCGGCGCGCTCATGATCGTGCCCGTCGAGGCGGCGGCGCCGTCCCTGCCCATCGGTGAGCCTCGACGCTTCAGCCGCCCGCTCACGGCGACGGTGTGCGGAAGCGTCGGCGTCGGCGCGGGACTGGTCGGCGCCGGCGGCGCGTTCCTGCTCGTCCCGTTGCTGCTGGTCGTCGTCGGTGTGCCGATTCGCGTGACGATCGGCAGCTCGCTCGCCATCACGGCGCTCTCCTCGAGCATGGGCGTCGTGGGGAAGCTCGTCACCGACCAGATTCCGTACGAATCCGCGCTCGTCGTGGCGATCGGCGCGGTGCCGGGCGCCCAGCTCGGTGCGGCCCTCAGTCGCCGGCTGTCCGGCAGTCAGCTCAGGGTCGCGCTCGGCCTGATCATCGCGATCATCGCCATCCGCGTCTGGTGGGACGTGCTCACGTATCACTGATCGTTCGGTGGGCGCCGGTCGACGAGTCGGGCGTGGCACTCGACTTGCTCGGCCGAGTGGACCGCTGCCACGTGTGCAGCTTGCGGCAAAGGCGCCGCTCCTCCATGGAGCCGGCGCCTTTGTTCTTTCAGCGGCTTGCTGAGCGCAACGGGTGCCGGTGCGCAACGGGCGCTGGTGGCCCTCGCCGGCTCGCTGCTCGCTCGAACAGCAGGCGTCGCCGCGCCTG
>WNFS01001345.1_pt1 | contig 18244 bp, 9 predicted proteins | sample 5400141 | NCBI WGS metagenome assembly WNFS01 (sample SAMN13153358, study PRJNA577476) | soil metagenome | isolation source: 60 cm saprolite under Madrone tree | place: USA:California | collected 2016-06-14
ACGCAGGACGAAGTCGCTGCTTCGCTGAATCGCGATTACAACATTCCTACTTTCGCCATCAAGGGCGAGGACAACGACACCTACTATTCGCATTTGAGCGCGGCGCTGGAGCACAAGCCGCAGTTCACCATGGACGACGGCGCTGACCTGGTTACCATGCTGCTGACCAAGCGCACCGATCTCGTTCCGAGCGTGATTGCTGGAACGGAAGAAACCACCACTGGCGTAATCCGCCTCCGAGCTATGGCCAAGGACGGCACCCTGAAGTATCCGATCATTGCCGTCAATGACGCGATGACCAAGCACTTCTTTGACAACCGCTACGGAACCGGGCAATCCACCATTGACGGCGTCATTCGCGCCACCAACGTGCTCCTCGCGGGCCTCAAAGTTGTAATCGCCGGTTACGGCTGGTGCGGCCGCGGCGTGGCCATGCGCGCCAAAGGCCTTGGCGCGGACGTGATCGTCACGGAAATCGATCCGGTCAAGGGCATCGAGGCGGCCATGGACGGCTTCCGCGTAATGCCCATGGCCGAAGCGGTGAAAGAAGGCGACGTATACATCACCGTGACGGGAAACAAGAGCGTGATCCGCGCTGAACATTTCGAAAAAATGAAGGGCGGAGCGATTGTTTGCAACTCCGGCCACTTTAACGTGGAAATCGATATCCCGGCGCTCGAGAAAATGTCCACAAGCAAGCGCGAAGTGCGCCCGCTCGTTGACGAATATCAGCTGAAGGACGGTCGCAAAGTTTACCTATTGGGTGAAGGTCGCCTCGTCAATCTTGCGACCGCCGAAGGGCATCCCGCTGCCGTAATGGACATGAGCTTTGCCAACCAGGCGCTTTCTGCCGAATACCTGCGCGCCAATCACAAGAACCTGAAGCCGCAGGTGTATGTCGTCCCCGAGCACCTGGACAAGGAAATTGCGCGTCTCAAGCTCGATTCCATGGGCCACCGGCTCGACAAGCTAACCCCTGAGCAAGAGCACTACCTGGCCTCCTGGAACGAAGGCACGTAATTTGGAGTGCGGCGGCTCTGCTGGCCCTTACCCGAAAGGCCGCCGCTTTTCCTTCTCCCAGCGGCGTCGTCCGGCAGAGTCAGAACAGATACTGCGCCCGTTCGCATTTCCTGATATCTTTTTCAGCTTGACGAACGCCCATGTGGGATCTCTGCACTAACGCCCTTGATACGGCCCAGTTGCGCGGCGCTGCTTATGCCGACGTCCGTGTCATGCATTTGCGCCAGCGTGACCTCACCACTAAGAACGGACAGGTTGGCACCCTCTCGCAAAACGAATCGATCGGCCTTGGCATTCGTGTGCTGGCCGACGGAGCCTGGGGCTTTGCCTCCACGGATCGCTTGACGCGGGATGGCGTCGCCGCTTGTGCCGCGCGGGCGGTTTCCATCGCGAAAGCCTCGGCGCTTGCGAAACGCAGCGAAGTTGTTCTCGCGCCGGAGCAGGCCTATATAGATAGTTGGCAGAGCCCGTTCCGCAAAGATCCGTTCGAAATCCCTCTTGAAACCCCGCTCGCTCTGCTGCTTGCCGCCGACGCCGAAATGCGCCGCGTAAAAGGCGTGACGCTAACGGAAACGGACATGCAATTCCGCAAGATCGATTCCTGGTTTGCATCCAGCATCGGTTCGCGCATTCACCAGCGCAAAATGATTTCCGGCTGTGGCATTGCCGCCACTTCATTTCAAGGTCAGGAAATTCAAAAGCGTTCCTATCCCAATAGTTTTGGCGGCCAGCATGCTCTCCAGGGTTACGAACTCGTGGATTCGCTTGATCTGATGAGAAACGCCCCCATCATCGCCGAAGAAGCCGCGGCGCTGCACTCCGCGTCGCAATGCCCGGAGAAAATCGGCACGCTCATCCTCGGTGCCAGCCAGCTCGGTTTGCAGATCCACGAATCGATTGGCCATCCCATCGAGCTGGATCGTGTGCTCGGCCAGGAAGCCAATTTCGCCGGCACGAGTTTTCTGACCCTCGATCAGTTGAACCAGTTGCAATACGCCTCGAGCATCGTAAACGTTGTCGCCGACGCGCGGCTCGATCACGGCCAGGGCCTCGGCACGTTTGCTTACGACGACGAAGGCGTTCCCGCGCAGTGCACGGACATCATCAAAGCCGGAAAATTTCGCGGCTATCTTTCCAATCGCGAAACGGCGCACCTCGTGGGCCTGGGCCGCTCTTCCGGAACCATGCGCACCGAGAGCTGGAACCGCTTGCCGATCATTCGCATGACGAACGTCAGCTTGCTTCCCGGCACTTGGGACTACGACGATCTCATCGCTGACACAAACGACGGGATCCTCATGGAGACAAATCGCTCCTGGTCCATCGATGATCGTCGCTACCAGTTTCAGTTTTCGACGGAGATCGGCTGGGAAATCAAAGGCGGACAAAAAGTCCGCATGCTTAAGAATCCCAGCTACAGCGGCATCACCACGGAATTCTGGAATTCCTGCGACGCCATCTGCAAGCTCGGTCATTGGACTCTGTGGGGCACGCCCAATTGCGGAAAGGGCCAGCCCATGCAGACCATGGGCACGGGCCACGGAGCTTCGCCGGCGCGCTTTCACAACGTGCGCATCGGGACGGCGTTTTCCAACCAATGAGCTCCGCGCCCAAATCAAAGAAGGCGAGCGCAGTCGCTTGCGAATTTCTCCCCGAGCGCGAACTTCGCCGCATTGCCGACGCAGTTCTCCGTCTGGCGAAATCCACGGCCGCCGAAGAAACCGAAGTCCACGTCGACGAAGTTGCCAACGCGCTGACGCGTTTCGCCAACAACGCCATTCACCAAAACGTCGCCGAGCATGGTTTGACGGTTTCGATTCGCACGGTCACCGACGGCCGAACGGCGCGCGCCACCGCGAATCGCATCGATGAAGACTCGCTCCGCGCCACCATCGAAGCTTCTCTCTCCCTCGCGCACAGCCAGCCGAAGAACCCGCGCCTCCTTCCAATACCCGGCAAGCAGCGCTATCGCCGCGTAAACCGCTTCATTAAACAGACCGCCGCCCTCTCTGCTGAAGACCGGGCAGATGCCGTTCGCTGCGCCTGCGACTTGGCCGTCAAGAAAGGCCAGGTCGCCGCCGGAATCTTCTCGAACGGCCAGAGCCAGTCCGCCCTGGTGAATTCTCGCGGCCTTTTTGCCGCCTATCGCGAAACGCACTCCGAGTTTTCCATCACCATGCAAGAGGGTTCCGCCGCAAGCTGGGCCAAAGCCAACTCCGCCAATGTCCGCGCCTTCGATCCGCAGAAACTCGCCGCCCGAGCCGGCGAAAAGGCGCATCTCGCTGTCAACGCGCGGGAGCTTGCCCCCGGCCGTTACACGGTCATCCTGGAACCCGCCGCCGTGCTCGATCTCGTCGGCTTTCTTTTTTATGATTTTTCCGCCACCGCCCTGGCGGACAAGCGCTCCTGCCTGAACGAACGTATGGGCAAACAGCTCTTCGGTCAAAATATCAGCATCACCGATGACGTTTATCATCCGCTGCAGCAGGGCGCCCCATTCGATGGCGAAGGAGTGCCACGTCAGCGGGTCGTGCTCGTGGATCGTGGCATCCCCAGGAATCTCATCTATTCGCGCGCTGCCGCCAAAGCCGCGCACAAGCAGCCCACTGGCCACGGGTTTGCTCTTCCCAATGAATACGGCGAAGCGCCCATGAATCTCGTCTTTGGCGGCGGAGATTCTTCCGTAGAAAAAATGGTCGCTTCCACCGAACGCGGCCTGCTCGTCACGCGTCTCTGGTATATCCGCGAAGTCGATCCGTACGAAAAAGTCATGACCGGCATGACCCGCGATGGTCTGTTCCTCGTTGAGAATGGGCAGGTTACTGGCGCGGTGCGCAACTTCCGCTTCAATCAGTCGCTCATTGAAATGCTCAAAAACGTCGAATTGCTCAGCCCTGCGGTTCGCGCCGCCGGCGAAGAAGCCTTTGAGATGGTCGTCCCCGCCATGAAAGTTCGCGCGTTCCATTTTTCCGAAGTGACCAAATTTTAGCGATTCAGGCCTTTCAACCCTCACCTATCAAGAAATCAATTCACAGAATCAAAATTCTGCGTTGTACAACTACCCCCCTCCCGTTCGATAAACTGGTATGTCCTATCCGCATGGTCGGGGCCAGGGCGGTCAGCACGAAGCGCGACCCCGCTCGGCTCGAGATCGTCACCCCAACTGGGGGCACCCTGACCATGATGCCTGCGGCACAGGGTTCATCGCCCGCCTTGGCGGCGCTCCCAGCTACGAAATTATACAGATTGCACTCACGGCATTAGAACGCCTCACCCACCGTGGTGGGGTTGACGCGGATGGCGCCAGCGGCGACGGCGCCGGTTTACTTACTTCGCTTCCACAACCCTTTTTCCGCGCCCGCGCTCAAGAGCAGGGAATCGACCTCCCCGAAATGTTCGCGGTCGGTTTGGCCTTTCTTCCTCCTTCCTCCGTTGAGGAAGCTCGCGCAGCCGTTGAAGTCGCCGCAGACACCGAGCGCCTGCGCGTCATTGGCTGGCGTCGCGTTCCCGTGAATACCAATTCCTTGGGCCGCCGCGCTCTGGAAACCATGCCAGAAATTTGGCAGTTTTTCGTCGAGCCCTTCCACCCCGCGCGGGGAACAGCGCGTTTCGAGTGGCGTCTTTCGCTTTTGAGAAAACGCGCGGAATCGCTGATGCCTCTGCGCTGTTACATCTGCTCGCTTTCTTCGCAAACCATTGTGTATAAGGGCTTGCTCACGCCTTGGCAGTTTCCTCAGTTCTACGAAGACTTGCGCGATCCCTCGTTCGCGACCACCTTTGCCGTTTTTCACCAGCGCTATTCCACCAACACGCAGCCTTCCTGGCATCTCGCGCAGCCGTTCCGCTATGTGGCGCATAACGGTGAGATCAATACCATCGTCTCGAACCGCCGCTGGCTGCGCGCCAAAGCCGCCCAATTTCGCGCGCGCCTCACCGTGGGATCATGGTTCCCGCTTCTCGAGGAAAACGTCAGCGATTCCGCGAGTTTCGACAATGCTTTCGAGTTGCGGCTCCTCGAAGGACGGTCTTCGGAAGAAGCCATGCTCGCCATGGTTCCTCCAGCCTTTGAAAAAGATCCCCTGCTTTCTCGGGACGTACGCAGCGCGCTGACCGCGCTTTCGCAGCAAAGTGAGCCTTGGGATGGCCCCGCCGCCTTAGTGTTTTCGGACGGCCATTTCCTGGGAGCGAAGCTGGATCGCAATGGCTTGCGCCCGCTGCGCTATACGCTCACGCACGACGGCCTGCTGATTGCCGGCTCCGAGACCGGCCTAGTCGATCTGGACGAATCCCGAATCGCCGAACGCCAGCGACTTGGCCCGGGAGAGATGATCCTTGCCAATCCCGCCACCGGGCTTTTCTTGCGCTGGCGTGACATCCTCAAGCGTCTCGCCATCCAGCAAGCGCGCAACGCCATTCCTCAAAGGATGCTGGCCGCCTCAGTTGCCGCGCCTTCGACTCACATAAACGAACCAAAGCGTGTCGCGGCCGCTGCCGGCTGGACCGAGGATCAATTCAAGATTCTCTTTTCCGCGCTGACCCGTGGCAAGGAAGCGGACTGGAGCATGGGAGATGACGCGCCGCCCGCGTTTCTCTCCGCGCTCCCAAGAACTTTGTGGGACTACTGCAAGCAGCGCTTCGCGCAGGTTACCAACCCGCCGATCGACCCCTTGCGCGAAACCCACGTCATGTCTCTCGATGTTCATTTGAAAGACGGCATCACGCTACCGAGCCCCGTAATTTCGGAAGGCCAGCTCTCTCAACTTTCCGCCATTCTCGGCCCCGAGCAGCGCATCGACATTACTTTTCCTGCCGCCACGGGAATTCCGGGGGCGCGCTGCAGTTTTGCTCAGCTTTCTTCTACCCCTCTGAGCAGCGGGCGCCCGGGGCTCCTGCTCATCTCTGACCGCGCCATTAACGCCAATCGTGCGCCGCTGCCCGCGTTGCTTGCGACCGCGGCAGTATGGAAGGCGATGGTCCGCGAAGGATTGTCAGATGTGCCGTTGATTGTCGAGTCAGCGCAGGTTTTTGACACACATCATGTCGCACTGCTTGTAGCGGCTGGTGCCAGCGCCGTCTTGCCCTACCTGGCGGATGAGTTTGCGGAATCTCTCGAAGCGGGCGGCATGGAGAAGGCCCGCACGGCCATCAACGCCGGTCTGCGAAAAGTTCTTGCCCGCATGGGCGTCTCCACTCTGGCCAGCTATCGCAACAGCCATCTCTTTGAAATCGTCGGCCTCTCCGAGGATCTCTGCGCGCAAGTGTTTGAAGACGCCGCCGATTATCCCGGCCAGAAATCACTGGATGACCTCCTCTCCGACTATCTCCGTTTGCACAAGGCAGCCTACTCTGCCGAATTCGATGAACTCCCCGATTCTGGTCTTTACCGCTTCCGCAAGGGAGCGGAACTTCATGCCAGTTCGCCAGAGGTTGTTCGCAGGCTTCACGCTCATGTCCGCGCGCCCGGCGCGAAGACCTACTCAGCGTTTGAAGAGTTGGCCGAACACCAGGGCCCCGTGTTTCTGCGGGATTTGCTCGACACCGTTCCCGACACGGCGGTTCCTCTCGACGAGGTCGAGCCGCTCGAGTCCATCGTCAAGCGTTTCAGCACTCAGGCGATGTCTCTCGGCTCGCTTAGCCCGGAAGCGCACCGCACGTTGGCGATGGCCATGAATCAGCTCGGTGGCCGCAGCAATACCGGCGAAGGCGGCGAAGATCCCAATACTTATCGCTTCGAGCCGGCCGCGGCCAACAAAATCAAGCAGGTCGCTTCGGGCCGTTTTGGCGTCACCGCCGATTATCTCGTCCACGCCGAAGAACTCGAAATCAAAATGGCGCAGGGCTCAAAACCCGGTGAAGGCGGCCAATTGCCCGCAAAGAAAGTCAGTGAATACATCGCGCGCATTCGGCACGCCACGCCCGGCACGCCTCTGATTTCGCCTCCGCCGCACCATGACATTTACAGCATCGAAGACCTCGCGCAATTGATTCACGATTTGCGCGCAGTAAATCCCCGCGCCCGCATCGGTGTAAAGCTAGTCTCCGGCGCGGGAGTGGGCATCATTGCCGCTGGCGTCGCCAAAGCAGGCGCCGATGTCATCACCATCAGCGGGCACAACGGCGGTACCGGATCTTCGCCTTTGACGTCCATCAAGAACACCGGCCTTCCTTGGGAAATTGGTTTGCGCGAAGCTCATGACACGCTGGTTCGCGCGGGCCTCCGTTCACGACTCTCTCTCCGCGTGGACGGAGGTCTGAAATTCGCGCGCGATATCGTCCTGGCTGCAATTCTCGGCGCGGACGAATTCGGCTTTGGCACAGCGTCCCTGCTGGCTATCGGTTGCGTCATGGCGCGGCAATGCCATCTGAACACCTGCCCGGTGGGCATCGCCACACAGGACGAAAAGCTGCGCTCCAGATTTACAGGCAAGCCCGAAATGGTGATTGCCTACTTCCGTTCACTCGCCGAAGAAGTTCGCAATCGGCTTGCGCAGCTCGGCGTTCGCTCTCTTAGCGAACTCACCGGCTGGTACGACCGGCTCAGTGCCCGTTCGGGAGTGGATCCGTTCCTGGTTGTGCCAATCTCTCCCTCGAATCGCGTCGCGCCTCAGCAGGAGCCTGCCCTCCACGTTGGCGCGCTTGAAGAATCGCTTCATTTCTATACGGCTCTCGGACTCCAGAATGAGTCTCAGCCGATCCAAAATTCCGATCGCAGCGTTGGCACGGGTCTGAGCGGGGAACTGATGCGCAAGCGGAAGAACTGCCTGCCCGGCGATGAAGAGATTAGGCAGAATTTTCATGGTGCGGCGGGCCAAAGCTTTGGCGCATTCCTTGCCGAGGGCGTAACACTCAAGCTCAAGGGGGAAGCGAACGACTACGTCGGAAAAGGACTCTCCGGCGGGATCATCGCGATCTCCGCGGGCCTCGCCGCTTCCAGGCGCGGGGACGTTCTTGCCGGCAACACCGTGCTCTATGGCGCTACTTCTGGTCAACTCTTCATCGCTGGCCGCGCTGGCGAACGCTTCGCGGTCCGCAACAGCGGCGCCCTTGCCGTGGTGGAGGGAGTCGGCCAGCACGGTTGCGAGTACATGACCGGCGGCGTCGCCGTCGTTCTCGGGCCACTCGGCTTGAATTTCGGTTCCGGCATGACCGGTGGCCTCGCTTATGTGTCGCGGGCCGAAGCCGAGGATGTGCTTCACCGCGATTTCGTGACCCTCGTCGAAATTGACTCTGACGAAGAAGGCTGGTTGCGGCGCACCCTGGAAGAACACGTCTACTTTACGGCAAGTCCTCGCGCGGTTCGCTTGCTCTCGCGGCGAGGAGTTCTGCCGCTGATGCGTGTGCAGCCGGTGCATTTTCAGGGCAGCGTGGAGGCCACTTGGGCCCCCGTTCTCGTCCAACTCAAGCGTCGTCACACAATTTTACCGGCGCCGATTGCCGCGCCGATTTCACAAGCCGCGTTTCACGCCTGAAGGATGCCCAAGGAAGGACATTAACTCCGCATCCGGCATGAAGAATTCGCTATAATCCCTGCCGGGCGTTCTGACTATGGACTTTGACCAGCTCACTACTTTTGTCTTTGTCGCCAAGTTGAAGAGTTTTTCGCGCGCTGGCCAGAAGGTTTTCCGCTCGCAATCCGCTGTCAGCGCCCAAATTCGCCAGCTCGAACAAGCCTACAAGGCCAGGCTTCTCGACCGCTCTGCTAAGTCCGTTGAGCTGACTCCCGCGGGCGTGGTTCTTTTCGAGTATGCCGAAAAGCTGCTTCGCATGCGCGATGAATCCATCCAGGTCGTCGCGGACCGCGGCAACGTGGTTCAGGGCCCGGTCGTCTTCGGCGCCAACGAAGCAACTTGCCTTTATCTGCTCCCTGATATTTTTGCGGAATTTCAGCGCCGCTATCCGCTGGTGCACATCAGCATCTACCGCAACTTCAGCCACAAGATTCTGCAGCGGGTCGAAGACGGCTCTGTGGACGTGGGCATCGTCACCTTGCCCATCAAGTCGCCCAATTTGAAGATGCACCACATCTACAAGGACCGCCTGCGCTTCATGGTCAGCTCGCGCAACCCGCTCGCTCATCGCTCCAAGATCACCCTCGCGGAAGTCGCTGAGCAGCCGCTCATTTTTCCTCGCACCGGCTTCACTCGCCAGGTGCTCGATAAGCTGTTCCGTCCCTACCGCTCGCGCATGCACGTCACCATGGAACTTCCCAGCATTGGTATGATCAAGCGCTTCGTCGCCGCCGACGCCGGGGTCTCCTTCATTAGCGAGAGTTTTGCAAAGGACCAGGTGAAGGCCGGCGACGTGAAGTTGCTTACTGTCGAAGGCGTGGACCTCTGGCGCGAACTTGGCCTCGTCTACCGTCGTGACCGCAGCCTCCCGCGCGCCGCCCAGGCGCTCATCGGCATCATTCGCGAGCATCGCAAGCTCTCCGAGCCCGCCGAAGCCGCCGCCAGCTAGCCTTATCTTTTTGGAAGAAAGTCCGATTTCCCGTAGTGTGTCAGTTTGAATTTTCTTAATCGTGACAATAGGCGTCAAAATTCAAACTGACCTACTGCCCGGTTTCCGCTTGACTCTTCTTTAATATGTTATTGTTGACTTCGTAGATATCTACGCCCTCCTGATCTGGAATTCCATCCCTGTTTCTGTGGAACGATAACTGTACTTTCGACCCTAACTCCTTTCTTTTGATTGGGGTTTACACGTTGCTCCCGCATGCATCGAGATTCGCGGTCCTTTAGAATCAATCATTTACGTGGAGCCCGTTTTGTAAGCCCTTTGTTTATCATGTAATGGGGGTTGTACACCCCCTCGACCCCTCTGCCGACACCCGGGCGCGAGTTCCCTGCTCTGTCCTTCTGCTGTCATGAATTTGGAAGCGTGTGGCCTAGCGCACGCTGAAGTCCAGGCTCGCGATGGCCCGGGAGATTACATTTTCCTGAATCTGAATCAGGTCGCTGTCGGCGTAGGTCATGGCCAACACCGTGAACATGTCCTTGCCACGCGCAATAACAACTAGCTTGCCCGACCAATCGTGCTCGTCGGCCCTGCCCCGGTACTGATACTCCACGGCGGGCAATCCTCCGATCGCCGTCTTGCGCTGGGCCAGCCGCTGGTAGTTGACGTATACGTCTTGCAGCCGCTTTTCCACCGCCGCCGCCGCCGTATCCAGAGGTTCTTTCGTTTTCTCCTCGCCCACTACCATCAGCGTGGATTCGTTGGATGTTCCCATCGCCACGATTGCATTCGGGAGCGCCCCGCGCGCTTCTTCGATCAAGCTCCAGCTGGGTGCCTTGTACATGCGGAAGCCGTGAGTGTAATTCGTATACAGATTACCCTGGATCTCTTCGCGGTTCGCCGGAACTTCCGGTTCTTTTGGCGGCGCGGGCGGTGCCGAAGAAGCCGGTGCGCCCGCCGTGGCCGCTGGAGACCCCTTGATTGCCGGAGCCGCGGCATTTGCCGCATTGCTTGCCGTGGTGTTTGCTGGAACTTCTGGTTTGACAGCGGTGTTCGTTATTTTCGGTGAAGTCTTGTCTGCTTTCCCTGTTGGGCCAGGGCTTACGGTTTTTGCGCTGGCGTTCGTTGGTGTAGCCGCGGCATCGGGAGACGAAGCGACCGCCGGCCCAGCTTGAGGTTGCGAGTCAGCGCCTGGTTTTGATGGATGCTGTGCGGCGTCTTTCTTCCCAGTCGCTGGCTCTGATTTTCCCGCCGGCGTTGATGGAATGATGGACTCGATCTTGTCTTTTTCGATCAGCTCATATCCAAAATCGGTCTTGATTTTGAACATGTTGTCTTCATAGGCCACGATCACGCCGTACAGCTTCCTGCCGCCTTTCAGGCGAATCTCATCCGCCCGCGCCGGGAGCGCCATGGCGCAGAACGCCAGGGCAACTGACGCCAGAAATAGGGGGCCGCGCGTATTGGGGACAGCCATAAAGAAAGTATCCCGCCGCCCAATCTGGGCCGCAACCTTCACGCGCGGGGCGGTGTCCGGCGTGCTACCTCTGCCAGCAGCGCCCGCAAGCGGCTCGCGAGCCGCTCCACTTCGCTGGCCGCCGCGCTCAGTCGTGCGCGCAACGGTTCCGGCAGTTGCGCGTGAGTTTGCTGCAGCGCCAGCGCTTCCGCAATCATGCGAATCTGCCCGCGGCTGCGTGGATTCAATCGCTCCCAAAGCCGCCTCTTGCTGCTTCGGTTTCGCCCCAGCCACTCTTCACCCGTTCCTGCTGGCCGCCCCGTTTCCGGCTCCGCCACCGGCGCCAGATTTTGTTTTCTTGGACGAACCATGAAGTTCATATCGTCACCTTCGTCGCGGTCTTCGGCTGGTTCCCCAGCGCGGAATTTGTCGTGCACCACCAGGAGCGAAAAACCATAAATCACAACTCAGAGGTAATAGCCTAACGCCAAAAACAGAAAAGCTAAAAACTGTTCACCTCTTCAACGCTTCCAACTTCTCCCCCTTGATCTGCCCATCCTGCTCGACGCGCCCGGTCACGCGCATCGTGCGCGTTTCAAACACCAGGCTGCCATAGCGGTCGTAGGCATCGGGGAAGAGCACCACTTCATACACGCCGCGCTGGTCCTCCAGCGTGACGAACATCATGTTGCGGTAATTTTTGGTTCCGACGTGGCGGTAAGTTACCACCCAGCCGCACAGCGTCACGCGTTTTCCGCGCAGCCCCGGCAGCTCATCGCTCCAGGCTTCGCCGTTGCGCGGCAAAAAATCCAGCGGGTGGCCGCTCACGCACACCTCCAGAATTTCGCGCTCGTATTTCAATTTTTGCTCGATCGTGTACTGTGGGACAGACATTCTTGTCTGTCGGTTTTTTTCTTCAGTTGAAAAGACGACAGGCAGGAATGCCTGTCCTACTCCCATTGCTACAGATGCCCTTGTGTGTGCACCTTTATCTGCCTGCAGCAAATTCCATTGCCACAGCAGTTCCGGCCGTGTCATGTCACAGACTTCGTCGAACGCTCCGCACTTGATCAGCGACTCAATCTCATCGCGCTCCACCGGCACGCGCCGCAGAAAATCTTCGAGCGACCGAAACTCGTTGCCTTCTCCTCGCGCCCGCAGAATCGCCGTGATCGTTTCCACGCGCAGCCCTCGCACCTGCATCAAGCCAACGCGCAGTGCCCGTTTCCTGTCTTCAGCATCTTCTGCCGTGTACTCCATACGCGAATGATTCACCGACGGCAGCCGCACCGCGACCCCCCAGCGCTTCGCTTCCTCGACGTACGCAGACACGTGATAAAACCCCGCCCCCGCGCTGCACATCGCCGCCAGAAACTCCGCCGTGTGATGCGTCTTCAGATACGCCATGCGATAAGAAATATCCGCATACGTCGCGGCATGCGCTTTGCAGAAACCGAAGCCCGCGAATTTTTCCACCATCATCCAGGTCTCTTCGCGTTGCCGGCTGGTCAGCCCCATCATTCCTGCCGCTTTTAGGAATTTTCCGCGCAACCGGTCGCGGTCGCTCCGGCCGGAGAATTTTGCGGACGCCCGCCGCACAAGATCGGCTTCCGCCAGCGACATGCTCCCGAGCGTTTGTGAAATTTGCATCACCTGTTCTTGGAAAATACACACGCCCAGCGTGTCACCAAGGATTGGCTTGAGTTTTGGATGCGCGAATGTGATTTCTTCTTCTTTGCGCAGCCTTTTCACAAACAATTCTTTTGATCCATATTCCGCCGCGCCCGGTCGGATGATCGCCAGAGCGATGGCCATTTCTCCGAGAGTCCGCGCGTTCAGCATGCGAAGCATGCCGCGCATGGCCGGCGACTCGATCTGAAAAACTCCCATCGTTCGCCCGGCTGCGATCACATCGCACGTTGCAGGATCGTTTTCTGGTATGGCGTCAAAATCAATCTCTCGCGCGGTGGGACAGACATTCCTGTCTGTCCGCTTTCCAGGCTGTGGTTCGCGCACGGCAAGACAGGCAGGAATGCCTGTCCTACTTTTCTCGATGTTGTCCAACGCCAGTGCCATCGTGGTTAAGCCGCGCTGGCCGAGCAGATCCATCTTGATCAGGCCGAGCGCTTCGATGGCGTTCATATCGTACTGCGTCACGACAATTCCTTTTGTGGCGCGCTCCAGTGGCGTCAGCCACGTCAGCGGACGCGCAGAAATCACCGTGCCGCAAGGATGAATCCCAAGATGCCGCGGTGCGTCATCGAGACGCAACGCCACTTGCAGAATCGTTTTCCAGGGCTCATCTTCGATCGGCAGGTCACGGCATTCCGGCAGCGCGCGAATGGCCTGCAAAAGTTCACGCACCGGGCGGTGCGGCAACCGCTTCGAAAAGCGGTCCACCTCACCTGGCGGCACGCCAAAAACTTTTGCCACTTCGCGCACGGCGAGCCGCGCGTGCATGGTGACAAAACTTGAGATCATTGCGACATGCTCTTCGCCCCAGTGCTCGTAAACGTAATCGAGCAGTTCGTCGCGGCGCGCGCCGCAAATATCAATGTCAATATCCGGGCAATCTCCACGCTGCTCATTCAAAAAACGTTCGAAGTACAGCCCCCATCGCAACGGGCACACACGCGAAATTCCCAGGCAATACGTCACCATCGAACTCGCTGCAGACCCGCGCGCCACCGCGGGAATTCCGCGCCGCCGCGCTTCTTCTACGATGTCTAATACGAGCAGGAAATACGGCGACAGGCGCCACTTCTTGATGACCTCCAATTCACGCATCAGCCGCGAATGCACTTCCTGTGTTAATGAGTGATAGCGTTTCAGCGCGCCCTTGAGGCTTACTTTTTCTAAATAAGAATCCGGAGTTTCGCCTTGCGGAACGGTACACTCCGGAAAGATCAGCTTTCCAAGTTCAAGCTTCAAGTTACAGCGCTCGGCGATTTCCACCGCTGCTTGCAGCCATTCCGGATGATCGGGAAAAAGTTGTTGCATTTCCGCCGCTGGCTTGAACCACGCTTCGCCGGTGGTGATTTCCGGCGACGCCACCGTGGTCAGCAATCCGCCCGTACGAATTGCATTCACCGCGCGGTGATGCAAATGTTCCTCGGGCCGCAGAAAATGAACATTGTTTGTCGCCACCAGCCGCACGCTCAATTCGCGGCCGATGCGTTCCGCTGCGCGCAATACGCGCCCATCTCCCGGCGAGAGGCGCTGCACCTCGATGTAGAGGCGATCACCGAAAATCTCTTTTAGCCTTGCGAGCCAGACTGTTGCGTCAGCACCATGTGGATTTTTATTTGTAGGGGCATGATATATCGTGCCCCTACGATCGCTTGCATCACGCGAGCTTGCCGGCAAGGGGCACAACGCGATTACGCTGCGGCTGTGCTCCGCCAATTCCTGCAATGTTACTGGCCGGCCATCGGGTTCGGCCGGATTCACGTTTTGTGACAACTTTGTTGTGCCGAGATGCCGCAGCGTGACGAGCTGGCACAAATTGCTGTAACCGTCCATGTCCGCAGCCAGCAGCACCATCGTTATATTTTCGAAGCTGTCCTTCCGAGCGGAGGGCCGAAGGTTTTTGTCGGGCCGCAGTCGAGGAATCGCTCTTCCTCCGTTATGCATCGCCACATCCAGCGCTACACCGACAATGGGCTTTATTTTCGCTTCCTGCGCCAACTTGTAAAACTGTACTGCCGCATACAAACCATTCGTATCCGTCAGCGCGACGGCAGGCATTTTCTGCTCCACCGCAGCCGCGACGATCTGTTCCGGCGACGCCACGCCGCGCAGAAACGAATACTGGCTATGACAATGCAAATGTACGAACACGGCTGCCCCAGCTTCGAAAGGGAAGAAGGCATGCCCGCCTTTCGGCAGGCATGCTTGTTCATTCGAATCAGGTAGGGGAAGGGAAGGAAAAACTCAGCAAACCAACGCAACAAACCAAACTATCGCGATAAGCAAGGCGTTGAGAGGACCAGGCCGTTGGGTTTGGTGGCGTAATGCTCGCGCAACTCGAGGCCTTTGCCGTAGAAGACGGCGTTCCAGCCGTAGCGGCCGCGGACGGAATCGAGGCCGCGGTTCAGGTACCAGCGGCGGTTGGCGTTGGTGTCAAAAAGTTCGTGCTGGCGTTTGTCGGTTTCGAGGTTGTGCACACTGACGCCAGCGAGGCGAACGGCCACGCGTCGCGTGAACAATTTGGTGAACAGATCTTTTGCCGCGGCGAGCAGTTCGCGCTCGTCATTGGTTGGTTTCGTCAACCGCACCGCCTGGTGCGCCGAAAAATGATCGACATAGCGGATGCGCAGGCCGATGGTGCGCGCCTGCTTGCCGTATTCGCGCAGGGTTGAGCCGATGCGCTCGCTGAGATACTCGATCAGGCCGCCGAGAAATTCCGTGTCAATAGTGCCGCCTTCGATGGTGGTTTCGCGGGAAACGGATTTCGGCGTCGAGGGCAGCAGCACTTCGCGGCCATCGAGGCCGCGAGCGCGCTCCCAAACTTGCTGGCCAATGGCTTCGCCGAAAGCAGCTTGAAGAGCGGCTTTTGGCACCTGGCGCAGTTCCCCGATGGTGGCAATGCCACGCTCGGCCAGCGCTCCCGCGTGGACGTGGCCGATGCCGTGGAGTTTTTCCACGAGAAGCGGAGTCAGGAAATTTTCTTCTTCGCCGGGCGCGACCATGCGGAAGCCGCGTGGACGTTGCAAGCGCGAAGCGATGGAGGCGACCACTTTTGTGCGCGCCGCACCAATCGAAACGTTCAAGCCGGTGCAGCCAAATACTTCTGACTGCAAGCGGCGCAGCGTGGCTTCGTAATTGGGATAGAGGCGCCCGGTGCCGGCAAAGTCGAGATAAAAGTCGTCCAGCGCGGCGGTTTCGACCGCGGGCGTGTAGGTTTCGAGGATGCGCCGCACGCGCTCCGCAAAATCGGCGTAGTGCTCGTATTGCCCGGGGACGACGATGGCTTGCGGGCAGACGCGCAGCGCTTCGCGGAAGCCCATCGCCGTTTTCACGCCGAGGAACTTCGCTTCGTAGCTCGCCGAAGCCACACAGCCGCGCCCTACCAGCACGGGCTTGCCGCGCAGCCTGGGATTGAGCACTTGCTCGACCGACGCAAAAAATGCGTCCACATCCACGTGAACGATGTTGGGAATTGGGTTGGGAATCGTGTTGGGAATTTTGCGGCTGGAATTTTTGCACGTTCCCAGCCAGGCCCAGGCGGACCAGGGATTTTTCTCCGTCGCGGTTTCCGTCCGTGGCGTTTCCAATGAATCCGAAATAACAGCAGAATCCTCAGGGCTGAAGCCCTGAGCTACAGCTTCTTGTTCCGCGTCCGTCTCCTGATGTCCATGATGCGGGTCGGAAGATACCGCGCGGTCATTTTCCTCGGCGGTCGCTTGAATCACGTTGATGGCCTCAATGGCGGGAGTGATGAATACGTTTTCGACACAGACGTCCATGGCGGCTCCTGAGAGGGAAGCGAGGCACATACTGTCTCCCGAGCGAAAGAGCCGACTCCGTCGGCTTCCGGAGTCGAGGGATCGTCTTGCAAGTCGACCCCTCACCCCGCTTACGGCTCGGAACTTTCAACGGGCGGCGGCCGACTCGTGAGAGCCTGATCGGCAATGGAGGCGGCGCGTCACCCGTTTCCCGTTTCCTCTACCGCCCCGCACTATAGGCGAATAAAAAGCGAAAGTCAAGAAAAACTGTGAGCGGGGTAGTGGGTCAGTTTCCGGTAACGGCGTTTAATCAGGACCTGAGACAAGGATCACGCGATGATCCCACTCGTTCTAAATATATAATCCCGGTTTCATGGGAATAAGCGTGCTCAGTTGGGTGAGAAACAAGCCACGCTACGTGCTGGCCATTCTTATTGTGGCGGCATGCAGCTACGCGATAGACCGCTGGTTCTTCTCGGGCTTGGTGGCAAGCAAGTGGATTGGGCTGCCACAATATGAGCAGGCGATGAAAGAGCTCCAGAGCCAATCCGAGAAGTGGGGCATTGCAGCCGTGATTTTGGGAATTGTGGCAATGCCGCTAATCCTGCCGGATTGGCCAGTCGAGGCAAAAGGCGACGCAGGCCGCACCACAATAACAGCCGGTCCTGGCCCGAATCCGTGGATAGATTATCTGGGTCGATGCGCTGTTCGTACGGGAATTTTCCTTGTCCTAACATTTGGATTAGCCGTGCTGATTCCGCTGGCTGCCAATTTGTTCAGATGATCCCACAATAGGGCGGCTAGTCCGGTAACCGCGTTAACGAGGACCCAAGACCAATCTGAACAGACGGTTTCTGGATTACGGATTTACACACTAGCGCGCCGTAGGTCTGGATGCAGCAGGCAATCTAACAATTTTTATTAGTTTGAAGTTGCCATCTAGGTAGACAAGCGCCTTGTTTGGCTTGTCGGCACCTTCGACCTCCAACTGCCAGTTTGAGCCAACCTTTGTGACAGCAGCTAGAGGGTCATACATAAACGGACGCGCGTCGAACCGCAAGCTTTCCGGTCGAAAGAAGTCATTACCGAGCTCCTTGTTGATCGAGACAATTTCGACCCATCGCCCGTCCGAAAAGGAAGACATCTCTTCCGGGTGCTCGGCGACATAACCCCAACCACTACTGATGGACTGAAACCGCAAATCAGAATGGTACACACGAATACCACTGCCGATCGCGGCAAAAGCGACCCATTGGCCATCTTGAAGTAGGAGAAAGTGGAAGAATTTTGCGGCAACAGCACAAGCAAACTTGCCCTCATTGCCAAAACGGAAATACTCATCTTTGGTCATGACCCCTCCCACTGGTACCCATAGGAACTCTCCAGAGCTCGGCGCATAGTATGCGACTGCACTGGTGTACATCTCAGTGTTGTTCCTCATCCAGCGAAAGGCGCGGAATTGAAATTCATACTTTTCCCCGGTTGCAAGATGTGACTCGCAGCTCTGCTCTTTCTCCTTCAAGAAAGTCGCCTTTTGCCTCGGTGTAGGTTGGCCGAGCAGAGGAACACAGCCGCCGAAAAAAGCGAGCAGGGCGACAGCGTGGACACCCAGCGACTTGGGCAACGGCCATCTCCGTTTGCATTCCCTATATCGGGAAAACAGTCTCATAAACACGATGTTAGAACGAGAATGGACGAATTTCTTGCGCGTGTTGGTCATTATGGGTCCCGATTTGTCTTAGGGCTGTATCGGACGCGCGAGTGGGCAGGATGCGCACATGAGCACGGTGGGATTGCGCGCGTTCGATACAGCGACTTGAAGGAAGCCGCTCGATTTGCGGCGGACGCGGGTGTTATGCAAATTCAA
>WNFS01001346.1_pt1 | contig 18233 bp, 13 predicted proteins | sample 5400141 | NCBI WGS metagenome assembly WNFS01 (sample SAMN13153358, study PRJNA577476) | soil metagenome | isolation source: 60 cm saprolite under Madrone tree | place: USA:California | collected 2016-06-14
CTTTTTCCTTGGGTGTGTGGAGACTGACGACAACGATGGAGTGCGGATCCACGAGTGGTGCCCCTTGCGCTGAATACAGTATCGCACTTTTTCTCGACGCGTCGCTGGAATCTGACTATCGCCCCGGCAGCGGGTCGCGAAAGTGCAGGATCATCAGCACGAAGCTCGCGACAATTACAATTCCCGCGAGCCAACCGAGTGCCTGCGCCCGTTTCCGCTCCGCAGGATTCATCGGCCGGCGATCTTCATAAATCTTGCCCATGACAAATCCGACGGCGAAGCCGCCAATATGGGCCGAATTGTCGACGCCGAGACCACCCCAAAATCCAATCATGAACAGGATCACCACCGAAGTGACTAACCGCGACCGCAATTCGCGCATGAACGAGCCGCCGCGCTTCGTGGTAACCGCCAGCATCGCCCCGATCAGCCCTAACAAGGCACCGCTGGCACCGATGGAAAAGTGCCCTATCAACGCGCTGGCCATGAAGCCAAGCGCTCCCGTGACCACGTAGAGGAACAGGTAGCGCGCGGACCCATATAGTTCTTCCAACGCCGGACCAAATTGCATCAGGGTCATCATGTTGAAGCCGATGTGAATCAATCCGCCGTGCAGGAACATCGCCGTAACCAGCCGCCACCATTGATGATCCTGGAGCAAGAAGGGGAACGGAAGGCTCATCCCCAATTGGTAGGAAGCTGCGCCGCTCATACCCCAGAGCGTGCGGAGGCCGCCGGCCTCGCCCGCTTGCATGGTCAACATCCAGCTCACGCCGAACATTAGAATGTTTGCGACCAGCAGGGCGGAAGTCGCGGGAGTTTCTTGCTCACCGAAGAGTCCGGAAAGTTTTTTGGTCAGTGCCGCGAGGGAAAATTGCATGCTGGCTCCACACTCGTGGCAGCGCGTCGCGCTGATTCCGACCAGCGCTCCGCACGAGGGGCAGATTTTCGGCCGCGGCTGCTGGTCGCCGCCACCGAAAAATCCACGCATCGCGTTCTTCCATTTGTCCACGTGCCACTGCCACCGATAGGGAAGCGCCAATTCTCCTCCTTGCGGCCCGCACGCCGCGTTCCTATAATACCCAAGTCGCCGCGCTTCTTCTCGGCATGACGATTTTTACGAGGACGTATCGCTTATGGATAAATTCGAAGAGTTCGGCAAGCGCATGGACGAAGAGTTCACGCGGATTAAGAGCATTAAAAACTTCGAAGATTTTGGCAAGCGAGTTGACGAGGAGCTTGCGCGCGTGAAGAGTTTTGTCAGGGAAGAGGTCGCGCCGGAAACGGAAAAGCGTACGGCGCAGTTTTTGCGCGAGGTTTCCGAAAAGTTCTCCGAGGCGGCGGCGTGGATCGAAGCGCGCAATGCCGCGCGGAATGCGCAGAACGGCCAACATCCTCCGTCCGCGCAGCCTCCGCAGAATCCGCGATCTTCATGACGCAGGCGGCGCCTTGAAGATTTCACCGGAAGCAGTTTCCGTCACTTTGGATTCGTGCAGACACGTTTTCCACCCGCAACTTGCTTGTATTTCGAACTTTTCACGTGCGCCACTGTTTGCTCTCTGCGCGCTCGGTCTCCTCTGTGTTTATTCTTCCAGCTGCGCGGCGCGCAAACCGATCGCCGATCGCCGCCAGCCTCCTCCTGTCGAACCATCCTCCACGCCGCCGGAAACCGCCGGCGCTGCCAAGCGCTCTACCGATGTACCCGACCCCTCGACGACTCCACCGGCCGTGGCGCCTGTTCCCAAAAAAAACAGGCCGGCTCCCGTGCCTGCTCCCTCCGGTTACACGGAGGAAGGCAACGCTTCCTGGTATGGCGTGCCGTTTCACGGGCGGCACGCTTCGAACGGCGAGATCTACGACATGTACAAACTCACCGCGGCGCACCGCACGCTGCCATTCGAAACCATGGTTCGCGTCACCAACCTGAACAATGGCAAGTCCACGGTCGTTCGAATCACCGACCGCGGCCCGTTTGTCGACAATCGCATCATCGATCTCTCGCTTGCCGCTGCGCGAGAAGTGGAATCGGTTGGTCCTGGCGTCGTGCCGGTGCGCGTGGAAGTTCTTGGCGGTGTCGATCCTACCGCCGGTTTTTTCACCGTGCAGGTCGGTGCTTTCCGCGAGCGCGCTAACGCAGAACGTCTTCGCGACCGCCTCAACGTCTCCTATTCGCCAATCTTCATCCAGCAATATGATTCTCCCGACGGCGTGTTTTATCGCGTGCGCGTCGGCAGGATTTCCGGCGAAGACGCGGCGCGCCAGTTTGGCGAGCAACTCCGCGGCCGCGAGGGCTTTACTCCGCTTGTTACGCGTCTCGACGAAGGCTCGCCCGCAGGAGAGAATCGATGAGTGCCGACTGTTTGTTCTGCAAAATCGCGGCGAAGAAAATTCCATCAAAGATCGTCTACGAAGATCCCGATCTTTTTGCCTTCGAAGACATCAGTCCACAGGCGCCCACGCACATCCTAATTTGCCCGCGCAAACATTTCGAATCGCTGAACGAGGCCGCACCCGAGCATCAAGCCGTTCTTGGCAAACTGCAGTTGGTCGCAGCGCAGCTTGCCCGCGAGCGCAATCTTCTGGAAGGCTACCGCACCGTCATAAACAATGGCAGCGGGGCGGGCCAGTCCGTTTTCCATCTCCATCTGCATCTGCTCGGCGGCCGTAATTTCCGCTGGCCCCCGGGTTAGTGTTTGCCCAAAGGTTTTGTTCTTCGCACCGCTCCAGCTTAAACTAGCGTCCGTTCTGAGGAGGATCGCATGTCCCTGCTGCGTCACTGTTCGCGGTCGTCTGCGTTTCTCAGTGCCATTGCACTCGTTGCCATTCTCTCTCCTTCTTCCGCGGCTCAGCAAGCCGCCGCGGCGCCAGGCAAAGCTCTCACGGTCGAACGCATCTATTCGCAGCCGAGCTTGAGCGGGCGGTTGACGCGGGGTCTCGTTTGGACTCCAGACGGCAAGGCGCTCAGTTATTTCGAAACAAAAGGCTCCGGTAAGGAAGCGAAGACCGAACTCTGGGTGATGGACGCTGCCAGCGGAGAGCGCCGGCTTCTTGTTGCCTCCGACAAACTCGAATCCATTTTGCCGGTGGACACATCGAGACCTACCCAAGCCACTGGCCTTGGCCGTCGCGCGCCTTCTCAATATCAATGGGCGCCCGATGGCGCGGGCATTCTGTTTCAAGGGCCCACGGCGCTTGCATGGCTGGATGTGAAGTCGCAAACGACGCGCACGCTGGTCTCCGGCAAGGCTACGCTTGTGGACCCCAAGATTTCTCCCGATGGCCGGAACGTGAGCTTTGTGCGCGATCACAACGTCTGGACCATGAATCTCGCCGACGGCAAAGAGCGCCCGGTCACGCAGGGCGGCACCGAAGAGATTCGCAAAGGCGAACTCGATTGGGTGTATCCCGAAGAATTAGACATCAAGACCGCGTACTGGTGGTCTCCGGATTCCTCGGCGATCGCTTATCTGGAAATGGACGAGCGCAAAGTCTCGCAATACCCGTTGGTTGATTTTTCCTCGCCGAGCGGAGAAGCCGAGATGGAGCGTTATCCTACAGCAGGCGGCGTCAATCCCATCGTCCGCGTTTTTGTGGCCTCGCTAAGCGGCGTCGAACCTCGCGCGATGGACATTGGAGCAGAAACCGACATCTACGTTCCTCGCGTGAACTGGCTCACGGACTCCAAACATCTCGCCATTCAGCGCCTCAATCGCACACAAACCGCGCTTGATCTGCTGATCGCCGACAGCACCGCTGGCAAGACTCGCACCGTTCTCAGCGAAAATGACGCCAATTGGATCAACGTCAGCGACGACCTTTATTTCCTCAAGGATGGCAAGCGCTTCCTGTGGTCGAGCGAGCGCAGCGGGTATCGCCATCTGTATTTGTATGACCTCGAGGGCAAACAACTTGCGCAGCTTACCAAGGGTGAGTGGGAAGTCTCGGCGGTCGATGCAGTAGATGAAGCGAAGGGTCTTGTCTACCTCACCGCCACGGAAAAATCTCCTCTGGAACGCCACCTCTACCGCCTCGCCCTCGACGGGACCGGCTTCACCCGGCTCACCAAGGACGAGGGCACGCACGCCGCGGTTCTTGCACCTAACGCCGCCGCTTTCTACGACACCTATTCGAACGCCGCGACCCCGCCGCGGCAGGACCTCTACCGCGCCGATGGAGCGCGCCTCGCTACTATTAACGAAAACAAAATTGCCGAGCTTGCGGACTACCATCTCTCTCCCATGGAATTTCTCACCGTGAAATCTCGCGACGGAGGGCAGCTCAACGCCAGCATCATCAAGCCGACGGACTTCCATCCGCAAACGAAATATCCCGTTTTGGTTTACACGTATGGGGGGCCGCACGCTCAGGTCGTTCGAAACGGCTGGGGCGGCGCCAACTTCCTTTGGCACCAGCTCATGGCACAAAAGGGCTACATTATCTTTTCGCTGGACAATCGCGGCTCGGGGGGCCGCGGCCATGCTTTCGAAACGCCGCTGCACTTCCGTATGGGCGCACAAGAGCTTTCCGATCAACGCGACGGCGTGCAATATCTCAAGGCCCTTCCCTACGTGGATTCGAATCGCATTGGCGTCTGGGGATGGAGCTACGGCGGGTACATGACGTTGCATGCCATGTTTGAAGCGGGCGATGATTTCAAAGCGGGTTTTGCCGGAGGCCCGGTCACCGACTGGCGCTACTACGACTCGATCTATACCGAGCGCTACCTCGGACTGCCCCAGAAAAACGAGAAGGGGTATCAGGATTCTTCGCCGGTGAAATATGCCAGTCAGCTCAAAGGCAAACTGCTTATCGCTCACGGCACCGGAGATGACAACGTGCACTTCGCGAACACTCTCGCGGTGATCAACGATCTTATCGAGGCGGGGAAGTACGTCGAGGTTCTGGCTTTTCCGGGCCGCGGTCACGGGGTCAGTGACCCTCCTGCCCGTCGCGTCCTAATGCAGCGCATCACGCAATTCTTCCTCGATAACCTATAGACTCTGCTAGAAATAGTGTGATCTGGGGCATTCCTTAGGAATTCTCTTGATACTGACTTGGAATTTACTGTAATACTTAGTTATGATGTAAGTACATTGAGGGGAGAATCTATGAAACCCCAAATTCTTACCAAGGTCAAAGTCGCTGATGAGGTTTGGATTGCCACAGCACTCCTTCATCGTGAAGATCCGGGGGCTCCCGATTTTTTGATCGACGAAATCGTTGACCGCGCTCGTCGCGAAGGCCTCCATGAACCCCTGCGTCCCGGTGTTTATGTTCACGTCGTTCTCCATTGCGTCGCCAACCGCCAGCCAAACCCGGGACGATATCGGATGCTCTTCGAAACAGCCTAAGGCCGACGGCGCCTCTTTCGCGCTGGAGACGTGTTTCACCCAGGACGGCAGGGCTCTAAAGTGACTCCCGATCTGGAAGACCTTCCTCCGGGGTACAGCGGGCTGCTGAGTTGGTATCGGGATTGGTCCAAGGAAGCGGCGCGCCGACAGATCGAGAACGATCCCTTGCTCAAGTCGCAAGGGTCAGGAGTGCATCTTTGGGCCGATGAACCAGCGGATGAATACGTGAACCGGCTGCGCGAGGGCTGGGAATGAGCGTTGTTTTCTGGGATACAAACCTCTTTGTCTATCTTTGGGAAGATTTCGGTAAATTGTCAGGCCAAGTGCTGGCGCTTAGGAACCGGATGCTCACACGGGGAGATGAATTGCTCACTTCGGCGATGACTTTGGGCGAAATCCTCGTGAAACCAATTCAGAGGGGCGACGCGAAGGCCGTTGCGTACTATCAGAATCTGATCGCGACAACGGCTACGGTGATCCCCGTCGCAGAAAAAGCGGCGATAGTTTACGCGCGGCTGAGGGCGGATCAGTCGCTGCGCGCTCCCGACACGATCCAGCTTGCGTGTGCGGCAGCGGCGGGAACCGATCTCTTCATCACCAACGATGCACGGTTGCATTCCATGCAAATTCCTGGCATCCAGTTCATCGTTCCGCTCGATCGCGTCCCCATCTAGCGCACAATTCGCAAAACCCTGGTTACGAAAAAATGCCGGGTGGAGCGACTGCTTCACTCGGCGGATTCATGGCCGTGGCGAGCGCCGGCAGGGGCCGCGAATTCTAGTGCACGCCGGAATACTCGACGTGGACGTAGCGCCCGAGGCGCGCGTTGAAGAGCAAGTACCAGCCGGGGTGATGATCGTCGTCGTATACATAGACGCGGTCGCGCTCCCATTCCCAATCGCGGCAGCGATCCAGGTCATACGAGGCGACCACCCAGTTCGAATTGTCATAGAGCACGACGCGGCGAGTCCGGAAATCCATTCGCCGGGCGATAAATTCACTTCTCACGTGTTCGTAGCGGCCGTAAGGATAAGACCGCCCGGGCCGGATACGGTCGTGGCCGGAATCCCAGTTCGCGTGTGGGTTGTGCGGATTGTCCCAGCCTTTGTGATTTCCGTTGTCATGCCGATCGCCACGATCGCCTCCGTGTTTGTCATCGCCTTTGTGCTTCCCGTTGTCGTGGCGGTTGTCCCGGTCACGATGGTCATCGCGATCTTGATGTGGTGCGGCGATCACTAGCGTTCCGGCCAAAGCCAGGAACACCAGGCTCGATATCATTTTGCGCATAAGTCATCTCTCCAAAAGTGGCGTTGCCCACCGATCTTTCTTACCTAGATTGCCCCGTATAGGCCGGTTCGGCCTTCCGCAGGCAGGCGGGTGACTCATATATTGTCTCTCCCTCCGGCTATCTCATTCCAAGAACGTGAAATCCGCGTGACCCATTCAGTACACCCATCTACGAGTCTCACGGCGGGTAGCCGCACTCTTCAGAAGGCGGGAATTTCTTCACTCGTGCGACATGCGCTTACGCCTTATAATCCCGCTGACCCGGAGGTCACCTTGCTGAAACGATTTTTCTTCCTCGCTTTGCTCCCTGTCGGAGCCTTCACTCCAGTGCCGTCCTGCGCGCAACAGGTTTCACAAGAAAAAGCTCCGCAGGAGAAAGAGCAAGTCCTGTGGCAAAAGCTTGAAACGACGATCGGCGGGGTTGACCGCAATCTTGACGGCGTACTCGGCGTAGCCATCCTTGATCTCACAACCGGTCAGAAATATTTGCTCCACGCTGATGAAGTGCTTCCTACGGCCAGCTCCATCAAGATCGCTATACTCGCGGAGTTCTATCATCAGGCGCAGCAGGGCAAACTCACACTGAACGACCTCTACACGTTGCAATCGGCTGATCTTGTTGGCGGCAGCGGCGTTGCCGGCGCGCTCACTCCGGGGATCACGCGTCTTACTCTGCGCGATGTGGCCGCGCTGATGATTTCCGTGAGCGACAACTCCGCGACTAACGTCATCATCGACCGCATCGGCATGGAAAACGTGAATGCGCTTCTCGATTCCCTGGGCCTGACGCATACCCGTCTTCGCCGGAAGATGATGGACGTGAAGGCCGCCCTAGAAGGCCGCGAGAACATAGCCACCCCGCGCGAGATGATGCAGCTGCTCGAAGATCTGTATCGCGGAAAAGTTCTGAACAAGCAATTCACCGAGGAGTTTTTCAATCTTCTCAGCATTCACAAGGAGAGTTATATTCCGAGGGAATTGCCGGAAGATCTTCGCGTCGCCAATAAGCCCGGCGAGCTCGAGGGTGTGCGGAACGATTCCGGCATCGTCTTCGCTGCCAAGCGCCCGTACGTGATCAGCGTGATGACCACCTATCTTCGCCGCGAACACGACGGTGGGGAAGCGATCATCCGCATCTCCAACGCGGCCTACCAAATGTTCGACCGGCTCAGCCGCGCTTCCGAATATGGTCGCGTTGTGTCCGCTCACGACACGGGTAATCCCTGAGAGGGTGGCCATACCCAGAAATCTCACCCGCGCGAGAATAGGGCTGTAACGACGGAATCCAGGTTAGGGCCACGAGATTTTGTCCTCATCTGAAATGCCGGAGCCAATAAATTCCAAAATGGTCCGATGCGATTCGTGGTTGAAGCGGCGCGAGAAGGCCGAGAAATCCTGGCGAAAGACCGCGTAAGAGCAAACTGCGACCACAAATAGAGCAAAAGAGAAGACTTCAGCCGGAACGACGCCTGCGGTCAACGCGAGCTCGTGTGCGCCAATCGGTTGGCAAGGCAATTGCCAGCTCTTCCCGAGGTTTAAGAGCGAGACTCCTTGAGTTATCGATTCGCTTTTATCATAGCCATGTTCGCAGCGACGTTGTTGGCGTCGGCCAGCATGGCACAAACGACTGCACCCGATTCAGTACCAAATTTCTCCGCTGCCACTAGGCTATGGACAGCATCAGACTTGAAAACACCAACGCGCGGGCGAAATCCGGTAAGGGGAATCATTGAGTCAAAGTCAAAATCCGCAGGGCGGTTCTCCAAAAAAAAGTTTTTCGTTCTCAGTGCGGCTGTCTACGGCGCGGGTTTGGCTGACATGCATCAAACTCTTGAAGCGAGGAAGAATTCCTGGTGGCATGAAACCGACCCTCTGGCAAGACCGTTCGCGAGGCTCCCTGCACCTGCCTATTATGCGACCGGACTGGCGATGGCTGCCGGCTTGAATTGGATTAGCTGGAGAATGGGGCACTCCAGGAGATGGCGCAAGCTGTCGCCAATCCCACAATTGCTGGCGATTGGCGGAAACACCTACGGGTTCAGGAGCAACCTCTACTGATTGGTGACAATGTCTAGGAATGTCGATGCTGAACATGCGAGGCGCAGTCAGCGTCTTTGCCTGGCATCCCGCGGATTAGATTCTTCCCTATTTCTTCCCGGAGTTGATTTTCTTACGGCGCCACAACGTCTTTTAACTTGGACTTCACCTGAACCGCAGAAAGGCTGGACGCATCCCAGCCGCCGCCCAGGGCCTTGATGAGCAGCACGCTCGTCACCAGCCTCTGTCCGTGAATCACGGCGAGCTCTTGTTCATTGTTCAGCAGATTCTGCTGCGCGTTTACGACATCCAGATAGTTCACGAGGCCGCCGGTGTAGCGGCTGGTGGCAATGTCCAGCGTGCGCCGCGCCGAATCGACGGCCTGTTGCTGTGACCGGTTCGCCTGGTCCAGCACGGTCAAGCCGGTAACGTCATCCTGAACTTCGCGGAAGGCATTCAAGACGCTGTCACGGTAGGACGCCACGCTGGCGTCGTAACCCGCTTTCGCGAATTGCACCTGTGCTCTCCGCGCGCCGCCAGTGAAAATACTTTCCGCGACGTTGGCGCCGACCGCCCAGAACGTGCTCTGCACGTTCATCAGCTTGGCGATATCCGCGGCCTGCCAGCCGCCATTTCCAAAAAGATTCAGCGACGGATAGTAGGCCGCACGAGCGATTCCGATCTGCGCGTTCGCCACAGCCATCTGCCTCTCGGCCTCCGCAACGTCCGGCCGCCGCTCCAGCAAATCGGAAGGCAGACCGGCATCGAGTGCCAACGGAACATCTTTCAATTCCGCCAGCGAAAGATGAAAGTCCGGTGCAGGCTTTCCGATCAGGACCGCTATTGCATCTTCAAACTGTTTTCTTTGCTGCTGGAGAAGAATGGCCTGCGTCCGCGTGGTATTCAGGAGCGTCTCTTCTTCCGCAACGTCCAACCCGGAGGCCACGCCGCCTTTGTGCCGGGAATCCACCAGTTGCAGCCCTTTTTGCAGCGTCTCCACGGTGCGATTCAGGATTCCCAGCTCCGTATCGAGCTGCCGCACCGTGAAATAATCGCCCGCGAGCTCCGCGGTGATCACCAGCCGCACGTTTTCGAGATCGGCCGCGCTTGCCTGGTAGGACGCCTGCGCAGCCTCAATGCTGCGGCGCCGCCGGCCAAACAGATCCACCTCGTATTCGACCGTGAACGGCAGAGTAATGCTTGTTTGCGAGATCGGACCGGTCGAGGGAAAGTTGCCGATCGTGGGACGATTGCCCGAGAGGCGCTGGCGCTCAACGCTCGGAGCCGTGGCCACGTTTGGGAACTGCGTGGCAATCTGAATTCCCGCGGAGGCCCGGGCTTGCTCCAGATGTGCGGCGGAAACTTTGATGGTCTGGTTGGCATTGAGCGCTTGTTTTTCGAGCGCGCCTAATTCGTCATCGCGAAAAATGCCCCACCATTCGCCTTTGGCAAGACCATCCTTTGGAGCGCTCTCGCGCCAGGGTTCCGAGACGTCCCATTTTGCGGGCACCGGCGCCGTGGCATGCCGATAATTCGGCCCCACGGTGCAACCGCCGAGGAAGGCACAAACCGCAAGCCCGGTCAGGGCGGGGAATTGCCAGGTGCGCTTCATTATTGTTTCTTGGCTCCTGGCGCGGGGCTTGCCTGCGGAGCAGTCTGACCCGGCGCGTGGTTCACCGCAATTTCCTTGACATGGACTTCCTGGCCGTCGTCGAGGGAATCCGCGGGATTCAGCACAATCCAGTCATTGGGGTCGAGACCCTGCAGGACCTCAAGAGTGGTGCCGTAGTCGCGGCCAATGGTGAGCGATTTGAGATGCGTTTTATGATTTGCATCCACAACCACAGCGCGAAGTCCTTCCGAACGAAATAACAGCGCGTTCACCGGTACGGCAAGCCGGGCTCCAGTCACCTTCACCTGCAAGTGCGCTTGCGCGTACCCGCCGGGGAGCAGCGCCCCATTGTGGTTGGGCACGTCCACTTCGGTGAGCAGCGTGCGCGTGCCGAGGTCGATCGACTCAGCGGTACGCACCACTTTGCCTTCGAATTTCTGGCCCGGATACTGCGTGAGCTCCAGGTAGGCGCCAAGTCCCGCGCGAATGGAAGGCGCGTAGGCTTCCGGCACACTGACATAAGCGCGAATAGGATCCGTCTGCGCGAGAGAAAAGAGCTGCTGCGTTGTGCCGCCGTTCCCCGCATTGATCAACGTGCCCGTATCCACACTGCGCCGGGTAATGACGCCGCTGAAAGGCGCATAAATATGCTTGAAGGATTCTAAGTCCTCAAGCCGCCGCACATTTGCTTCTGCGGATTTAACGTTGGCGACTTTGGCTTCCAGATCCCCGACGGCGTTGTCGACTTCCTGCTTGGAGACCCCATCCGTCTTGATGAGTTCCTGATAACGCGCAGCGGTGATCTTGGAGAGGTTCGCGTTGGCCTGCGTGGTATTGAGATCGGCGCGCGCCTGAGACAACTGCTGATCCACTTCCGGAGTGTCGATGTCCGCGAGCAATTCACCTTGCCGGATGCGGCTGCCGATATCGTGATACCACTTTTTCAGATAGCCGTTGGTGCGCGCATAGATGGGCGATTCGACGTAGGCTTGCATGGCGCCGGGGAGGACGAGGTCCTCCTGCGTCGATTGCACCGAGGCATGAATAACGGCCACGGTGGGAATCGCCAGTGTTTCCGTTTCCTTGGCGAGCGCCTGATACTGGGCGCGGCGCTGGAACAGCGTCACCGCTCCGAGGATCACCAGCACAATCACGATGACGAAAAGAATCGTGAAGACATGGCTGCTCTTTCCTCGTTTTTGCTCCTGGTCTACAGGGTCCATCGGAACTCCGCCTCCCATTTTCACCCCATCCCCGCTTTCAATTCCAGATAGAAAAAGTTCAAGCCGATTCCGGCGAAAGCATCCCCTGCTGCGCCGACCTCCGCGCGCGGCGTCCATGGATCATGGAGAAAACGCAGGGCACAAAGAAGAGCGTTGCGAAGGTGGCAAAAACCAGCCCACCGATCACCGCGCGGCCAAGAGGCGCGTTTTGTTCGCCGCCTTCGCCGAGGCCCGCGGCCATCGGCACCATTCCAATGATCATCGCCAGCGCGGTCATCAGCACGGGCCGGATACGCACAAAACCAGCTTCGACGGCGGCATCGCTGGCGCTCTTGCCCTCGTCCAACTGCTCGCGCGCGAAGGAAACCATCAAGATACTGTTCGCCGTGGCCACGCCCATGCACATGATCGCACCGGTCAGCGACGGGACGTTAAGCGTGGTATGCGTCAGCAGCAGCGTCCAGCAAATGCCTGCGAGCGCGCCGGGCAGCGCGGTAATGATAATGAAAGGATCGAGCCACGACTGAAAATTGACGACGATCAGGAGATAAGCAAGCACGATCGCACCGATCAAGCCAAAACCCAGGCCGGTGAAGGAACTCTTCATGGTCTGGACCTGGCCGCGAATGACGATGTGGCTGCCCTTCGGCAAATCCTTTTCGATGGCCTGGACGCGCTTTTCGACTTCGCCGGCGACCCCGCCGAGATCGCGGCCATCCACCGCCGCGTATACGTTGATCATCGGTTGCGTGGTGTAGTGCGATATTTCCGCGGGCCGGGCGGTGGTCGAGGTGGTGACCAAGTTTCCGAGAATCTGGGGACGCGAGCCCGGCATGCTGCCGCTGATGGGAGTATTTTGCAGCGCCTGGTAGGAGTCCACGCGATATTGCGGCTCCTGCACCGCTACGGAATACTCCACGCCGTTTTTCGGATCCAGCCAGAAGGCCGGCGCGGTCTGGAAGCTGGAGCTGAGCGAAACAAGAACGTTTTGCGCCACGTCGCGCGACTGCATGCCGACGGATTGAGCGCGCGCCCGGTCGATTTCCATATAGAGCGTCGGATTATCAAAGGCTTGCTGAACGTGGACATCCACCGCGCCTGGAATGTGACGGAACTCGCCGGCGAGTTTTTCCCCGACAAGATAATTTCCGCGTTGATTCATGCCGGTGACTTCCACGTCGATGGGAGCCGGCGTGCCGAAGTTCAAGATTTGCGTGACGATGTCCGCCGGCTGAAAGAAAAACTGCACGCCGGGAAAGCGTTGCGGCAGCTTTTCGCGCAAATCGCTGATGTAGGCGCTAGTCGGTTTTCCACGAACTTCCTTCAACTGCATAAGAATTTCCGCGTCGGAGCTCCCGATGGTGCCCGCGTTGCTGTACGTAAGGTTGATGCCGCTGTACGGCAAGCCGATATTGTCGAGGACCGTGGTCAACTCGTCCTTCGGAATGGTGTCGCGAATGACAGCGTTGACCTGATCGGCGAGGCGCGCCGTCTCCTCGATGCGCAGACCGGTGCGAGCGCGCATGTGCAGGCGAATCTGTCCCGCGTCAACCTTTGGAAAGAAATCGCGGCCGAGAACTCCGACGAGCAGGACCGAGAGACCGCAGAAAGCCAGAAAGCATATGGAGAAGAGCACCGGTGAACGCAGAGCCGCCCCCAGTGCTCCTCGGTAGCCCGTCCGGAATTCTTCAAAATTCCGCTCGAACCCCTGTTGATAGCGCCGGAAGAAGCCCATCTTTTCGCCGATGTGTTCCTCGGGGTGATATTCGTCTTCCGAGCTCAGGAGATACATGGCCAGCGTGGGCACGATCGTGCGCGACCACATGTAGGAAGCCAGCATGGCAAAGCTTACGGCTTCCGCGAGCGGGATGAACAGGAACTTGGCTACGCCGGAAAGAAAAAACATCGGGATAAAGACGATGCAAATGCACAGCGTGGAAACGAAAGCGGGCACGGCAATCTGCTGCGCGCCGTCGAGGATGGCCTGAACGGTTTCCTTGCCCATGGCCAGGTTGCGGTTGATGTTTTCGATTTCAACGGTGGCGTCATCCACGAGAATTCCGACTGCGAGCGCGAGGCCGCCAAGCGTCATGATATTGATCGTCTGGCCTAGCGCGCTGAGGCAGAGAATGCTGACGAGAATCGATAACGGAATAGAAACGGCAATGATCAGCGTGCTTTTCCAGTTTCCGAGAAAGAGCAGAATCATGGCGGCAGTAAGACAGGCAGCGATGATCGCTTCGCGGATGACTCCCTGTATGGAAGCGCGCACGTAGAGCGATTGGTCGAAAAACGTGGAGATGCGCATGCCTTCGGGGACCGCGCCTTTGCTGTACTCGAGCATGCGCTTGACGCCGTCGACGATTGCGATGGTGGAGGCGGCGCCAACCTTGTAGATACTCATGAGCACGCCGCGCTGACCGTTGGACAATACGATGTTGGTCTGCGGGGAAAAGCCGTCGCGCACGTGCGCAACTTCCCTCATATAAATCGTGGCGCCATTGACGGTCTTGACGGGGAGATCGTTGAGTTCCTCGATGGTTTGCGGGCTGCCGTTCATCTCCACGTTGTACTCAAGGGTGCCGAGCTTCGCCGTTCCCGTAGGGAGAATCAGGTTTTGCGCGTTGACCGCGTTTACGATGTCCACCGCAGAAAGGCCCTTAGCCTGGAGCGCCGTCGGATCGATATCGACGCTCACGAGGCGCTGCTTTCCGCCGTAGGGGAACGGCGTGGCGGCGCCCGGCACGGTGGCGAGTTGCGTGCGAATAAAATAGTTTCCAAAATCGAAAAGCTGCTGCTCGCTGAGCGTGTCGCTGGTCAAGCCGATCTGAATGACCGGCACGGTCGACGCCGAATAGATGATCACCAGGGGCGGAGTGGTTCCTTGCGGGAGAAACCGCAAGAACGTCTGTGAAATTGCAGTCGTCTGGGCCAGCGAGGTTTGGATATTGGCGCCTGGTTGAAAGAAAACCTTGATGATGGCGATCCCGTTAAACGATTGCGATTCGGTGTGCTCAACGTCATTAACAAGAGTCTGAATGCCTCGTTCGACGTTGGAGGTGATGCGCTGCTCCATCTCCTGAGGTTCCAGGCCGGTGTACGTCCAGACCAGAGAAATGACCGGGATGTTGATATCGGGGAAAATGTCCACGGGCGTGCGCAGCAGCACCACCGGAAACAGCAGGATGATGGCGAGCGCCATCACCACAAAGGTGTATGGCCTCCGCAGCGCTAATCGGACGATCCACATAAAGTCTTGCTTGCTCTTTTACGTCGGTGGTGCCCGTTATCGCTACGGGCCGCTCACCTATCACAGATTTAACTTAGATTCCTGGGAGCGTTTGTTCGGGTACGCCGCTCATCCGGTCGAAATCCATTGCGCAATTTCAGCTTTCGCGACCATCCCCAGGCCCCGAGGGAAACTCATGTCGCCCCACTCGAACACAATGTGGCGGATTAAGCCGCATGCCGTGTATCAGTTAGAAACATCGAAGGATGTCACTCCCATGCTTCCATTCGATGCCGACATTCTGACACATGGCACATAGAGGGCTCCATCCAAATTGGACGGCGATCCCTGACGATGGGTGAGGCAGGAATGAGGGAGAGTGCGCGACGCGGCAGGCGCTATTTGTGGGTCATGGTGAAGACGCCGTCCCATCCGGAGGGAGGCTCATCGAAGAGATATTCCTGGCAGCGCTTCCAATAGGCGCGGGATGGGCCGTCATCGGGCCACTCGTCGAGAATAGTCTGGAAAGATTTCTGGGCGTCTTCCCAGCGCCGTTTCCGGTAGAGCTCATGGGCCCGTTGGAAGAGATCGAGGCGGTTGCGCACTTCGTCCGGAGTGCCGTAAACCGAGTTTTCGGCGGCGCGGCCGATGAGTTCGTAGATGGCAACCGGCTGGAGCTTGCCTTTTACGCGGATGAGATCGAGTTCGCGAAAGACGAAGCCGTCGTCCTTGGCCGCGGTGTAGGTGGTCTCGTTGACCACGATGTGCGTGCCGTAGTCTTTATTTAACCCTTCCAGGCGGGAGGAGAGATTCACGGTGTCGCCGAGAGCTGTGTAGCCGTAGCGGAGCGCGGAGCCCATGTTGCCGACGCTGGCCACACCGGTGTTCAGACCGATGCCAATGTCGAGATGCGGCTTGCCTTCGGATTCCCATTTCTTCTGCATCTCGCGGACGCGGTCCATCATTTTCAGTGCGGTATTACAGGCTCTGGCCGCGTGGCCGGGTTCTTCGAAGGGCGCGCCCCAGAAGGCCATCACCGCGTCGCCGATGTATTTGTCGAGAGTGCCGTGGTGTTCGAAAACCAGCCCGGTCATGTCCGAAAGATACTGGTTCAGGAAATTCGCGAGATCCTGAGCGTCCAATTTTTCGGAAATGGTCGTGAAGCCGCGAATGTCGCTGAACATGACGGTAATGTCGGTTTTCTTTGGTTCCACAAGACGCGGATTGACGAGCAGGCGGCGGATGACTTCGGGGCTGAGGTATTGGCCGAAAGCGGAGCGGACCCGGCGTTTTTCTTTTTCTTCGAACAGCGCCCGATATAGGGAGACGAGAAGCACGTTGGAACTCAGCGTGAGAGCCGGGACACCGAAGTTGAGCCACCAGCCGTGCAGAAATGCAAAATAGTCGACGGCAACCAAAGGCGCGATCAGGAACGCGCCGAACCACATCCAGCGCGGCGTAACAAGGGCCATCCAGATTCCCAGGGGAATGCCGAAGAAGAAAATAAGCAGAACGTCCGCCAGCGTTTGCTTCGCACCGCGATAGAGAAACGACTGGTGCAGAAGGCAGTCGATCACGTTCGCGTGGATTTCCACGCCGGGGTAATCGACCCCTCCGTAAGGCGTCGTTCGCAGATCGCCAATGCCTGTCGCGGTGGCGCCGACGAGCACGATCTTGCCGTCAAACGTATCCGCAGAGATTTGTTTTTCCACGACGTCGGCAAGCGAATAGTGAGGGTAGGTGTAACCGGGTCCATGAAAGTTGACGACCACGCGGCCGAGGTCGTCCGTGCGGAGCTGAGCGGATTGTCCGAAGAGAATGCGATACGCGCCCACTGGTCCATATTCCAAAACAACCTGTTCATTGGGCAGGCGGAAGTACGAGCGCAGGGCCTGGACATCGAGGGAAGCGTAAATGTCCCAATCGCCGAAGTCCTTGGAGCGTCCGTAAGGAATAATCAGGTTCGCTTGGCGGACAACGCCGTCCACGTCTGGATACACGTTAAAAAACCCGGTCGAGGAGGCTTCCTCGCTGAGCGCGCTGGTAAGGATTTCCAGGTTTGCTTCTGTGCCCTTGGGCAAGAGATTGTCGGGTTGAAATTTCTCCATGAGGCTGATGCGATCCTGTTTGCCGGTTTCAGGGCGGAGCGGACGCACGCTCGGGAAAGAATAGAAGGCGATTTGATTTGCGTAGGTGTCGAGCGTCTTGTCATCCAAGCCGCGGAGGTCGGCCTCGGTGTGAAGAAAGAAGTTCCCAAGCACAACCGCGCCGAAGCGCTGAATCGCGGAAGCGAATTGTTTGTCCGCGTCGTACTGGGTGACGAGCTTTTGAACTTCCGCGGACAGTAACGGATCGATCGTTTCCCCGCGTTTTCGGTGGGTTTCCATCTCCGCCCATAGCGCGCGAATCGGAGCGGCGCTCTGATCCGGTTTGCTGAAGGTGACGTCAAAGGCGACGACTTTCGCGCCATCTTCACGGAGTACGTCGAGCATCTTTGCAAAATGGGTTCTGGAAAAGGGCCACTTGCCGAGGACTTCCTGCGAATGTTGATCGATGTCCACGATAACGATTCGCGGATCAATAGGCGTGGCGCTACGCGGGCGGTAGCGGAAACGCGTATCCAGCGAGTCGTATTCCAGGCGCTGAATAAAATTGAAAATAGGAGTAGTACGTTCTCCGACGAAAGTAAAGTAGTACAGTGCCAGGGCAAGAAGCGTGATGACAACACTGATGACGAACGAGACGCGGTGGCGCCACCACGTTAGAAGCAATTCGTAGAGGCCAAGAGCGCCCCGCCGTTGCCAGAATCCTTCTGACGGAGCTGCCATCGCGTATCGGATGCTACTCGCGGAAGATGAAGTTCAGCCGGACGCCGGAGACTTCGACGAGATCGCCATCGTTCAGGCGCACGGGGCCGGAGATGGGAGTGCCGTTGATGTTGGGAACCTTGTCGCCGGGACCGAGGTAGTAGCCGTCATCGCGCTGATTGATCTGCGCGGCCATCTGAGGTTTGAACCAGCCCTTGAGGCGAACGGTGGCCATGGCGGATTTTCCGATGACGGTAAGTTTGTTGGTCAGAACATACTCTTTCTGGTCGGTCTTGCCGTTGAGAACCACTAGTGTCGGTACTTTCATGCGAGCTGAGGCAAACTGCATGGATTCGCCCATGGCGGCAGCCTGCTGAAGCATCTGGCGGCGTTCCTTGGTGTCCAGCACCATGGTTTCGTCGATGCGCGGCGCGGCGGTTTTGCGGCCGGAGTCCCAGGGCACCGGCGCATCGCCGCTGGTATCGACCTTGATTTTGTGTTTTCCGATATGGATGTTGTCGCCGTCGTGCAAAGTAGCACGCTCGACGCGGAGATCGTTCACAAAAGTGCCGTTGAGGCTGTCGAGATCTTCAATGACCATGCGGCCGGCCTCAAAATAGACTTTGGCGTGATAGTTGGACACGGCGAGGTTATCGACCGGCAAGTCGTTGTCCGGGGAGCGGCCGA
>WNFS01001353.1_pt1 | contig 18209 bp, 17 predicted proteins | sample 5400141 | NCBI WGS metagenome assembly WNFS01 (sample SAMN13153358, study PRJNA577476) | soil metagenome | isolation source: 60 cm saprolite under Madrone tree | place: USA:California | collected 2016-06-14
GGAGAGGGTGTACTCATCGTAGACGATATCATCGACAGCGGAGAGACTCAGCGGGCAATGATGAAAGTCATTCTCAAGGCAAGAGCGGAAGTCATAGGCATCTATGCACTCGTAGCTATAGGAAACGAATGGAAGTCTCGGATAGAGTCAGTAGGCAATGTTCCCGTCGAGATCGGCCTATCGCTCGTCAAGATGGTGGCATAAAACTACCTTTCAGCGTAGAAAAAGTAGAAACATCAGCGAAGAACCATCAAACTCACCCGGACAAAGAGCGTAGGCTTTCAACAAACGGCGGACCGGCCACACCCCTATCCGTAACAATGCCCGTCACCAGTTCGGGCGGAGTAACATCAAACGCCGGATTCAGAGCCTCCACATTCCGTGGCGCAACTCTCCTCCCAGCAACATAGAGGACCTCTCGCTGGTTCCGTTCTTCGATCACTACCATCGACGGATCCGTCGTCATGTCAACAGTGGAGACTGGGGCGGCTACGTAAAACGGGACGCCGTAAAACTTGGCTGACAACGCGATAGGCAGAGTACCAATCTTGTTCGTCACATGACCGGTCTTTAGTATTCGATCTGCTCCCACGAGAATCTTGTCCACCACACCCAGAGACATCATCTGCGCCGCCGCACTGTCCACTATGACTTTCACAGGAATCTTGTCATGCGCCAGTTCGAACGCGGTTAGCCTTGATCCCTGCAATAACGGACGAGTCTCCGTCGCAATCACACTGATCCGCTTTCCTTGCTCCACAGCCGCTCTAACAACGGCGAGAGACGTTCCGTAGCCAACGGTAGCAAGGGCGCCAGCATTACAATGAGTAAGAACCGTGTCTCCATCCTCCAAGAGTGGAGAGCCATACTTGCCGATTTGTCGAGCAGCCTCAAGTTCAAAATTGAAAATTGCTTCGGCTTCTTTCGATAGTATCTCTTTCAGAGACGAGACGGCTCCTGCCTTTGCAGAAGCGTTGAAGACTCGTTCTACGGCCCATCGAAGATTCACACCCGTGGGCCGAGTCTGGATTAAGATGTCGGCCGATTTTCTTAGCTGAGTTCGAGCCTTAGCCAAATCACGGGTCCTTATCTTCTTCACCGACAGGACGAGCCCATATGCGCCCACTACGCCTATCAGCGGTGCTCCTCGAACTTTCATCGTCTTGATTGCAGCACAGACCTGTTCGACGCTGACCAAACGGACGTAGGCTAGCTTGGCCGGGAGAAGAGTCTGATCTACAACCTCTAGTCCATCATTCCGCCATCTTACAGGCTCCAGATTCTTGCCGGTCATCAGGATTCTACGACTAGATCATTGTCTTTCTATTTGAATGGCTTTATAGCCGCCCCTCCGGGTGCACGACTTTCTGGAACCCTTGGAAACGAAGAGCGAGCAAGTCCCGGTTATCATCGAAGCCATAGAGGCCTACCTTTCCAGGGGAGGAGTCTTTCTCCGAGAACCAGAGAAACTAATGGACCTGCGCGAGAAAGCGTTTGGAACCCTAATCGAAAACAAGATCACGCTCAATCCTTACGAGACTTTCTACCTCGTCGAGAAGAAGAGAATCAAGGTCGTGGACGAAAAGACCAAGCAGTCAAAGTCGCTACAGCAACTGGTGACGAAGCTGTCGGTGGGGAAGCCGACCATTTGGACAAAATATCTTGTCTACAGGGACCTTCGAGACCGGGGATACCTAGTCCGGGATGGAGAAGCGGGCTATGATTTCGAAACGTTCGGCAAGGGTGCCATGAGACGACTCGTCACTATCGTCTTCGAAGGAGGGGAATCTACTCTCGAAAAGCTAGCAGGTTTGTCAGCGAAAGCGAACAAAGACGGGAAGGACCTGGTGTTGGCCGTCATTGATCGGCGCACAGACATTGTCTACTACACATTGAATCCTGAGACTTTTCAATCCCAATAACTCGAACCTTGAAGGTTCCTCATCTTGTCTGAAGCGCAATTCACTCTCCCCCGTGGAATGAAGGACATAGAACCAGAGGAGATGATCAAGAGAATCTGGCTCGCCGATCAGATCCGTCATGTCCTCTGGAGCTACGGGTTCCAACTTCTAGAGCCTAGTCCAGTGGAAAATCTTGAGACCCTTGAAGCAAAATCTGGCCCTGGAATCCGGGATGAAATCTACTGGTTCAAAGACAAAGCAGAGCGAAACTTGGGCCTACGGTTCGACCTGACAGTTGGCATGACACGGATGATCGCCAACCGATTCGATCTTCCTGAACCCATCAAGATAGGATGTATCGGAGGAGTCTGGCGATACGACGAGCCACAATACGCCAGGTACAGATACCACACTCAGTGGGACGCCGAAATCTATGGAGTAGCAGAACCCACTGCCGATGCGGAGATCATCAGCCTCGGCTCCGACATCCTAGACAAGGTAGGTTTGAAGGATCACGAAGTCCGGGTCAGCAACAGAAAGCTCGCCGAGGGATTTCTCCAGAGCCTAGGAGTCCGCTCACAAGAAGAGCTCGAGAGATTGCTTCGAATCATAGATGGGATGGGAAAGAAGGGCCCCGAACAGATCGAAGGTGAACTCGGCCGAGCCGGGCTGTCACAAGACAAGGTGAAACGCGTCATGGGATTTGCCGACATCGGGGGCGACGCTGACAAAGTTCTACCCGAGCTTGAGAAGAAGCTCCCGAAGAACGACCTGATCAGCAAGGGACTACAGGAGCTCTCAGTTACAATTGACAATGTTGACTCTCTCGGAAAAAGATCCAAGGTCCAAGTGGACCTAAGAATCGTGCGAGGAATCAGCTACTACGACGGAACAGTCTTCGAAGCCTATGACCAAGCAGGTGAGGACGTCGGCGCTGTATTCGGCGGTGGTCGCTTCGACAAGCTCTGTCGAATATATGGAAAACGAGACATGCCCGCCACGGGCGTGGCTGGGGGCTTCGAGCGGCTCATGATCTCCCTCGAAAAGAAGGGGCTCTTCCCAGATCTGGAACAGAGTCCACAGGTCTACGTAGCAATGGCAGGGGAAGAAGTGCGGAACGAGACCATCAAGGTTCTGCGAGCGTTGCGAGAACGTGGACTCCGCGCGGATCGGGACCTCAAAGAGCGTCCGTTGAAAAAACAAATGGACTATGCAGCTTCTGCCAAAGCTCGAATCGTGGTGATTGTCGGCCCGAGAGAACTCAAGGAGGGTAATGTCCGGTTGAGGAACATGAAGACTGGAGAGGAGAAGAACGTTCCGAAGGATCGAGTCGTCGACGAAGTAGCAAAAGTCCTGGCTTAAGTTAAGAAGTCTCGATCCAACTCGTGTTGTTTACTTGAGTTTTCAGGAAAACTTATCAGACGGACCCACAGAGCAAGCGGTATCAGCAACAGAAGGAAATGCTAGATGGTTGCGACGAGGCCGAATCGTGATGAATCCCTAGATCTTCGCTCAAGATCAAAGGCATTGAAGCGAAGGCGGGCCAAGAGAGAATTTAGGACGCGTCTCATTCACGTTTCAGCTGCCGCAGGCTGAAAATCACCTAAAGACCCCTGCCATCTCTGGCTGCTAACGGACTTCGCTAATTTCACTGTCGGAGATTCAATCTCGAGAGCTCAGGTCGTAGTAGTCAGGAGGGGTCTTAGAGAGTTTGTAATGGATGAATCCGTATCCATATTTTTCATGAAGCTTGTTAGCTTCATCCACCGCACTCTTGTAGCAATGCTCGAATCTTTCCCAGTCTTTGGCTTTGATGCTTTCACCTAGTGGATGGAGATTTGACTGTATGAAGCTGGTGATGTCCTGGTGGAATTTTGGTCTCAGCGTTGCTCCTACTTTGAGGATGCTGATCGTCACCTTCTGTTCGTGTTCGGCCAGTTTCCAGTTTCCCCCTTTAGCCGCGTGATAGAGTACGTGAAATCGATCCCCGATCTCTTTCATCAGCCGGGCTAGCCCGGGCTGGACCTCGGCTAGCTGCTCCAAGGTGAGTTCTCCATGCTTAGTTTTGACTATGATCTTCTCGTCCAAGTTTCTCATCCATGACATGGATCTGTTTTCATATAGATTTCACTCTACGTTAACTTGATCTTCTTCGGCTGTTTGAATCATCGGTGTTCGGTCCCATTCATAGGACACTTCTTTCATTGAGTCAAGAGTTAAAGGCTCCAAGAGAGATCCCCAGACGAAGAGTGTCGCATCTTGTGGGTGGAGTTCAAATGTCCGTTGTGCGGAAAGGATCTTGACGATGACAAAACTATGGCTAACTTCCTGGTTTGTGCGGATTCGTCTCACGGGTTGCTCCGATTTTTCACGGGTGATGGTTGCTACTTCACAACCAACGAGCAGGAGGCGGAAGAATTGATGAAAAAGGCAAGAGGGTTCACATCGTCGATCCGAAGGAATTCTTCGGGAGTCAGACAATTAATCTCGAATAACGGCTCTTCATTCGTCAGGAATCATTAACTATCCTTCCAATCCGGGCTGTTCCGGGCCCGTAGCTCAGCCTGGATAGAGCGGCAGCCCCCTAAGTGGGGTTTCACATCGGAGTCAGCTGTAGGAGATTGACAAGGGTCTCCGGCTAGAGGTCCGGGGTTCGAATCCCCGCGGGCCCGCCACAGGCTTCAATGAGACTCTGATGAAGGATCTAGCTTGTCGAGCCCGGGTCTTGTCTTGGGGGTGCTCTATGAGCTGATTTCGCGCGCGTCAGAAAGAACGCGAGAGCAATCAATAGTATCATCGTGAAACCGATCAGGCCAAGCCCGACGTAGTGGGTCGTGTTGTAGGATGATATCCTGAGACCCGAGGCAGAGTAGGTGGCATCTGGCTCGCTAACGTAGAAGATCCCGATGCCATAGATGAGTCCTATCAAGACTGTCAAACGAGTTCCGAGACCTGCAAGAGTAGCGGTGTAGAGCGCGATCACAAAACCCAGCGCGCTTATCGTGTCTGCGTAGGGGACTAGCCATAGCTGAGTGAGACCGTTGCCGATCTCGTTCAATACAAGTCCGAAGGCGTAAAGGACGATTCCAATCATAGCATAGCTACGAATCGTGCTGCTCGGAAGGGCCGGCTTCGCCCCCTCGGCCAGGCTCATAGAGACTCAGGATTGTTCCAGTGCTCTTTAAGCGAATAGTAACTTGCCGAGCGAATATTACAGGAAACTAGGAATGGGGCCCAGCATTCTGTTTGGTCTCTTCAGTTACGTTAACGGAACGTAAAGTCGGCGCTGACGACAAGGGAAGAGATGGTCCTGAGAATTGCGGGAAGAGACGGGCCATAGTGATTGCTGCTTTGCTTGAACGAATCTTTGCTATGATTCCAGGCTCCAACCTACGATAGAAGAGAGTCGGTGCCAGGATACAGGACGGCAGAAGAGAGATCATTAGCGTAAATCCGAGCGAAATCGCTCGGTCAAGACTTCCTCCCATAGCTACAGCAAAAGAGACGAAAGCGCCGATACCTCCCAGAGAGGACAACCATCTTGAGGTCCAAGCTGCCGGAACGGTGACTGTGAGCCTCGTTGTATTGTGACACCGGAGTCCAGAATCTTCAAGAACCCATAGAAGGACATGGATCGAAGATGGTATGGCGAGCAGGAAGATGGCTACATAGATGAACGCGTTGCTAACAATGACTAGATTCTGCGGATTGACCTGAGTAACTTGAGGAACGATTAGCGCGGAAAGAAAGAACACGAACACTAAGACGCGCATGTCTCTGAGAATTCTACGCGACACGCCCGGTTTCCCCACCTGTCTCTCGAAGTAGTACTGGTGTCCCGAGGACTCACGGAGTCGGCAAATTATCCTCAAGACCATAAAGGCAAGGCGATCCACCAGCAGACTCCAGATGAGTAGGGGGACACCTACGTACACTACAATGATTGTGACCAGCCAGCCGGTGCCTCTGGAGACGCCAGCGGCCAGAAGAGGCAGAAGGGCTAGGAAGCCCAGAGTGTACTCTGTCCTGTAGGTCAAGGCTCCATCTGAGGAGAGTTCTCGTCCCGACTATGAGTCTTCTAGAACTAACAAACTCAAACGCTAGGCATTGTTTGAGGATTGTGGTTCGTTCTTCTTGTCGAATCTGACTCGTCTCAGCCGGTTGGGACCCCACCATGCCCTGGGGCCAAGCAGCGACATGATCGCCGGTACGAGATAGGTGCGGACAACCATTGCGTCTAGAACGACCGCTAGGGCGATCGCGAAACCGAAGCCCTCCAGAAGACGATTAGAAGACAGCAACAAAGATCCCAGTGCTCCTGCAAGGATAAGCGCTAGAGCCGTTATGATTCCGCCAGTCCTGTCGACAGCGTCTACAACTGCCTGGCGGGTCTCTTTGCCCTTCTGGGCTTCTTCCCTGATGCGAGTTAGAATGAAGATGTTGTAGTCCATGCCGATCCCATATAGTAGCAGAAACAGTACGAGGGGGATGATGAAGAGGACGCCTGACTGTAGTACGTTGTTGAAGAAGAGAAGCGTCGCGGCATAGGCCCAGATTATGCTCAGTCCAATGGAGAGTATCCCGGTGATTGCTAGCGGATAGGAGCCGAGTACTACGAGCAAGACAACGAATATGGCTGCGACTGTCAAGATTCTGATGGTGTTGAACTGGTTGACTGTCTCATTGGCAAAATCAAGGGTGGATGCGGACGCACCTCCTACCAGTATGGTGTCCTGAGCCAGCGAAGGGTCGGAGTTCTGAAGACTCGTGACAAGGTTACGTATCTGAGTGACCGTGTTGAGAGAGTTTTGTGTGAATGGCTCGTCAGCAAAAAGAACTGTAAGCATCGCGGTCCGGTTGTCCATTCCTATGCTCCCGAGATCGGTCCCGTTTACCGAGACACCGTTGGGGCGAGTAGGTCCCGTGACTTCTTTCACGTTGGTCAAGTTAGCGAAGCTTTGGCTCAGCTTTTCCAGACTCGCTCGTGCGCCCGTAGTCAGGTTCCCATTTGTAAGAATAGTCTCGGGGAATTGTACGAGCACCTGCGTCGGACCTATCTGACCAGCGCCGAAGCTCTGCTCTAGTGCAGTGATGCCTTTGACACTTTCAGCTTGAGGGAGACCGGCTGCAAAGTCATACGAGGTGGACCCGGTCAGTGATATGTAGATGGCCGGGATGGATATGATCAGAGCCAGTCCTAGGACAAGGACGGGTCGCCTGACACTGAAGCCTGCAGCTCTTCGGAAATATCCGGGCCTTTCAGCTCTTTTCTTCCGCGCCCTAGCCGCATATGCCTCGAATCTCTTGCCAGATGTCGGCCAGAATATCCTGTCCCCAGCGATTAGAATGAGCGATGGAATTAGCGTTAGACTTACTAGAAGTGCGATTAGAACTCCAAAGCCGAGGCCGACGCCGATTGATCTGAGGAGGGTGAAGCTGCTTATTGTCATTGCCCCGAATGCGATTATTACCGTGGTCGCGCTAGTGGCGATGCTCTCTCCAGACCAGGTGACGGATGTCTGAACAGCCTGGGATTTGTCGTGGCCTCCAATGCGTTCTTCGCGGTAACGTGCCATTAGGAAGATGGCGTAGTCGGTGCCAACTCCTAGCATTATGGTGAACAGGAAGGTAGTGGTGGTGTCCTGGATTGGGATGATGTATTTTCCGATGAGGTAGAGTCCTCCCTCTGCCATGAGCAACGCCATTCCGACGGTAGCCAGAGGAACGAAGGGAGTAACGATTGCAAAGAAGAACAGTCCGGCTAGAATAAGGATGGCGCCAACGGTGACGGGCTCGATGCGGCCGAGGTCAGCCGAGCTTCCCAGAGAAGAGTCGGCGGTAGTGGCCAGGTCACCGGTAACATATGTCTGCAAGGATTCGGGATCGCTGGCTTTGAGTTGGGAGATGATGTTCCGCATGGTTACTACGTTCTTCAATATTGGGTCGGTGTCCGCAGAGCCGAACGAACCGGGAGCTTCTGAGAAGTTCACAAGAATGATCATTGTGTTGTTGTTTGGACTGATGAAATTCTTGATAATCGTCGGCGGGATCAGCGGTAGGTACTGGGAGAGGGTTTCATGCCATACGGTCTGGTTTGCGAGAGATTGTGCCGCTGTGTAGTTGTAGCCTTGCCGCAAGAAATACGCTGTGAACGCTGTTCTTTCTAGGCTGTAGATTGTGGTTACGTTTTCAAGGCTGTTGAGGACTCCCGGCATTAACAGGCTTTTTTCTAGACGAAGCGTGAAGATCTTAGTAGCGTTGTCTGTAACATCGTTTCCTTGAAGGAGAATTATTGCCGTCGCGTTGGACTGTGGATGGGGAAACTCTTGAGACACAAGATTCTGGGCAAGCGCAGACTGGGAGGTGCTGGACTGACCGCCACTGGTGCTAGAAGTAGTGATTTGGGAGAGTTGCTGAGATAATGGAAAACTTGCCGCAAAAAGTAGAATCCAGAAGACGATTATGAGCTTGTATCTTCTTCCGACGAAGGAGCCAATTCTCGCGAACGTTGGGACACGGGGTCCGGGAGTCTTTCGGACGCCAATTTTCCGGGAGACCGCGTGTCCTGCTACGCCAGCGACTACGAGAAGGCTAATCGAGGCCGCGACTATCGTGCCTAGATTGTCTGAGACGTATTGACGGAGGTACCGGTTATTCTGGTAGTCGAGGATCAGGGCACCGAGTTCAGCGAGCGATAGTATGAGGACTAGTACGAAGATTCCAATCAACCGAGCCTGAGAAGACCCAGTCTTGCTCATCATGGACCCACAAAGTCCTGCTCATTGGGAATCCGAGATCCATGAGGTGTCAAGAGATGATGATGGAACTCATTTGCTAGACTATTTACGCATAATTTGCTTCAGACGGGGCCTAACGCTTTGACTCTCGTAGCTGAGATTTTCACGTGAGATCTAGAAGTTCGACACCGTAGGTTTGTCTCCAGGGCTTGCTCGTAGGATTCCCTGAAGAATAGACGCGGTTACAGATTCAGAGAGGGAATAAGTCGCTGGCCTCTGCTTAATGTGTGAGCTAGGAAAAAGTATAACTCTCCTTTCCCGGCGCGAACTCGATCAAGAGTAGAGGAAACCGTTTTTGGATAGTCCTGTGATTCAGACTCAGAATCTTACAAAATCTTACGGCAGTCGGTTGGCAGTAAACTGCGGGCGGTGTCCTCGGCTCAGTCTTCGGCCAGACAACCCTCCTGTTCTACGCCCCGGGAAGTGGAGCGACCGGAAGCACCGGTGGGTGTGGGCAAGGACGGGTTGAGGGAGGCGGAACCTTCGCGACTGGAACTGACAACCTTGCATACATGCTCATGCAATGGGCCCTGAATGGAGGCACCACCCTCAACTTCTGCGGATTCAGATTCAGGGCGGGCGCTACTGAGACGTTTCTGGCATCGTCCGACACGATCGCAAACGTTGCTCTGAGAGATCTCGGAGTAACGCTAGCATACCTGGCAGTGTTTCTCTTCCTGAGCTGGTACGCCTTCCGACGCGCTCAAATAATAGAATCGGCCTAGGAGTAGAAACCTTGCCAAAGAAGCAGAGCAACACCACGTCTGAGGTCAAGTTGTCAGCGAAAGAGATCGATTTCCTAAAGAGCAATGAGCTCTGCAGATTTGCGACAGCATCGCGAAAGGGTGAGCCTCACGTTGTCCCAGTATCATATGTCTGGGACCAAGACTACGCGTACATTGTAACGGACTATGGGACGAGGAAGCTGAAGAATCTCCGAGAGAACCCTCACGCAGCGGTTCTCGTCGATTCTGCCGGAACTCAGAAGCTCCTATTGATCAGTGGACCCGTAGAGATCATCGAAAAAGGAGAGGAGTACCGACGACTATACGAGCTGTTCCACTCGAAACTGAGCTGGGTCAAGCGAGACCCGTGGAAAGAGGGCGAAGCACCTTTCATCAAGGTAACCCCTTCTTTCAAAGCGGGCTGGGGTCTCAAGAGCTAGGCAGCCGAATAGTCTCCTCCGTTGTGGACATTGTCCCAGAACAGTCTCGCTGACTAGCTCTCACGCATCGCTGGATGATTGGACAGCGTTCTGTTTTCGCCTCGTATACATTCTGGAATGACTACCGCTCGGAGACATGCTTGGAAGGCTATGTTTCGACTTTTTGGATCCTTGTCGAGTTCCCTGAAGACTTTCTCGTCGAAGTCCACCCTGAACTTACGCAAAAGACAGCCCTTGGAGTTTCGAGGGAAACGGCTCGATGATAATAAGCGAACGTCTACAATGTATTAGATGTGAACACACTTGAGCGAATTCCGGGGATTGGCTATCTCCAGCATGCTTCTGCTATTTAGTGTAAACGTTGGGGTTATATCAAATCGGCGACCGTCTATATCTGGAACGATATGGAAGAAATATCCAACGCGGGGTATCTGCCCGAAACCACCCATCAGACAGCCCCGCAAGAGACCATGACGGACGAGCAATTGAAGGATCTGCTTGCGGAGCTGATATCTTCCTCGGCAAGCCTGAATGTGAGGGTGTGGCTCGACGGAGTCTACACAGACCTTGAGAACGCGGCCGCTGGCAGAAAGTGGATGAAAGGCCGAGAAGTCTACTTCAAAGTTGAAGGAAAAGTGGATAGCCAGAACAGTCTCGAAGAGGCATCACCGAGGAGCGTCTAAACCATGGAAGCCCGCAGATGGAAAGCGTTCCTCAGAATGAACGGTGAGACCGCCGTTGAGAGCAGCCAGGATATTCTGATCGAGTTCAAAGCTATGGTCGAATATCTGAAGTGTATTGGCGTCCACTACTCAATGGTCGTACAAGTCGAAGCAGGCCAAGCAGATCGCTCTCAAACCCTTGCCATGGAACAACCTTCCCGTCGACCAGGAACTGGACGGCTAGGAGACTGAACCTACAATTGGCCAAGTTCATAATGTCAATCGGGGACAACGCATACGACATCCTATCGACCGAAGCGAGGAACAGAGACGTGACCGTGCAGCAGTTGCTCAGAGCGGTCGTCGTGCCTGATTGGATCAGACAGAACGCAAACGGAGATTCTCCTAGAGAGAACCGTTCCAATCCAATTCAATCCTCGGCCTACGGTGCAGACTCGAGCAATTCTCGAATGCTAGTGTCGCCTGTGGCAAGGCTCCGACGATAACGCGTTCATCCTGTCTCCGGATATAGGTCATCGTTTCGCTGAGAGTTACAAGACTCTTTAATAGCGCCAGGCGGCTCATCCGCTAATTGGAGCAGACAGCGCAAAATGGCAGATTTCTGTTCGAGATGTGGAAAGACGCTCAGCCTCATAGACCCTCTCCTTGAGCTCAAGGGCTTAAGGTTCTGCGAGGATTGTTATCCAGATGTCAAGCGGGAGCACGCAGCCGCGACCATGTCGGACAAGGTGGATCGTAGGCAGCGGGTTGCCTTTGCAGACGACTCCAGCGATGAGAATCTTCGAGGATCGATTATCAAGGGAAAACAGGCACTCGCGGTCAAAGAGAACGACTTCAAGTGGGATAATCCATCCCTCTCGCTAATCGCAAGCGCACTTCGAATCATGACAGATCAGAACAACATCATGATGAAGCAGAACGAGCTCATCCTACGCGAGCTCGAGGCAAGACCCGCAACGGTCAAGTCGAATAGGACCTGAGATTAAAGGCCCTTCCGCGTTTTTTTGAAGTAGCGTAGCTGGTCCCGGGGGCCGGAGTTCCATAGAGGGAAAACCTCTACTTTGAACTCGCCGAACCGGTTGCATCCGATTCTCCGGCGACACTCCGTGGATCCTTCTCCACTCCGGTATCTGTACGCCTGGACGGCTGGCTGACCCGCACATTGAGTGCAGGACTACAGCCGGAAGCTCTTCCAGGCTGAGCTACCCCGGGACGGGGCTACCCGGGCTTCAGTGATTAGTTAAGATTTGTCGGAAGCCGACTGGTGATTCTCACGGATCCACTGGGCCAAGTCCCGTAGAGCAATGTTTGATGAGACGTCGATGACAGGGACCTCCATGTTTCCCACTCGTATGAGGTTGTTATACTTGGCCATAGGGGCGTGTGAGACGTTGGACGCGTAGATCTTTCCCTTCACATACTCATCAGGGAGAGCTTCAGGTTCTACAAAATCTGCGAGGAAAACCACTCCTTCTGCCCAGTACAGTGCCATAGGCTGGCCAGAGACGTTCATGACGAAGGCAATCATAGAAGCGAGGTTCTGCTGAGAATTGAAGCTAGTAAGGCCAGTGACTACGATCTCTTGGGGGGGAGCGTGAATGATCGAAACCATGCCTTAGCCTAAGGCAGTCCGCGTCGTCCCAGAGTGTTAAGCTTTAGCAAGCGCCACAACGGCTCTCGTTCCCTCAAGATCCCCCTGCCCACCTAAGGACGGCCCTAAGGGGGAATTATCCTCAAACCGAAGGTATTGTCCTCACATGGCCATCTTCGGGCGCATGCTTGGGCCTTTTGCTTACTTAGTAAGAGAATCTATCTCACATGACTCAACTTAAGTTTGCCCAGGATACAAAGACCGTGGTGGGTCTAACCCTGTGTATGGGTGGTTAGGTTTGAGGTCGGTTCTATCACACCCTGATATATCGGAACACAATAGTCGTCACGTGTGCAACAGAATAGGACTAGGGTCAATTAGAACACAGATGGTGTGGCATCATCGTTCCAAATACAATAGAACACATGTGTCCTCAGTCCAAGCACAAACGAAGTGTTATGCATATATGCTACGAGAGGAGAACCATTCATAACCATGTTGAGAAGCTATCAGTTCAAGAATAAGACGAAAAGCGTCACCAGAACTATCAGAATTGACGAGGACATCGACTTCCAGCTCGAGAAGCTGGCGCATGAACAGCGCGTAAGCGTCAACTATTTCGCAAACCAGGCTCTACGGAAATTCGTTGAATGGGACGTTTTTGCAGACCGCCTAGGCTTCGTCACTCTACCCTCCGACATTTTCGAGAAGCTGGTTGGCTATACGACTGATGAACAGGCAAAAGAGCTCGGTAGCTGGTTCGGCAAGAACCTAGCCAAGGACCTGATAGCCTTCCTCTTCAAGAGAGTGGACCTCGAAACATCAGTGCGAGCCCTAGAGTTACTGGGTCCCAGATACGGCAAAGCATTTCGTTTCGAATACACCAATGACGGCCACCTAACAACCGTAATACTGAACCACGGATTCGGCCGAAAAGCATCACTGTTCTACGCCGAAGCAGTGAAAGCTCTACTCAAAGACTTGGTCAACACTCAGGTCGACATTGGAATGAGCGAACACCAAGTATTCGCGCAAATCGTGGGTCCTAACGAGTTCCGGATCACGATGCCCGCACCAGTATCCCCTCTGGCAACACAGCGCTAGTCCAATTCAAATCCACAAGGCTTCGCGCTTTTTTTTTCCGCGAAGCAGTGTTTTCTACAAAGCAGGCGACGCTAGTCCGTGCACTAGACGTTCACGTTTTCAAAGACGAACATAGAGATGCAATAGTTACCAACAAGTCTCCTCTTGATATTTCCTCGCGGGAGGAGTTCGTTCAAAACCTCTCTGTTGTTCGCCTTCATCTACTCGGACAACGCCTGATGATTTGATTCGAATGTCGAGCTCACGTCCAATTTCCACGACTTCTCCTTTCTCGTTCTTCTCGTAACTAATTACGAAGAAGCGGTGACATTTGTCGCACATCTGAATGGTTGAACGGGTTAGACTGTGCGCGTGTTTTTCATCCGGCGATTCTAGCGCACGTCATAACCCCTGTCATGAGCTCCTCAGCTCTTGCCGCGATTCTGGTAGTGGCTTCAGAGACTCCCCATACCCGGTGGAGGCGCGTGTATTCCAGGCATCGATCCGCCAGCAGGTATAGGTTCGCCACGAGGCATTTCAACCTGGATCGTACGTTCCTCTTCGAGAGATTTTTTCGTCGTTTCGAGGACTCTGACGACATTGGCTCCAAGTGTTCCGTCAGCCCGGTTGGGATAGTGTTCGCTAGACGAGCTGTACTCGATGCATCTTGCGAAGTGGAGAATCTCTTCTCTCAGAGTGTTGTTCGGAACGACCATCACGCGTTCCACAGCTCCCTTCCGGTGTAGAACTAACCTTTGCTCGATGCAGTCTAGCTCCGCGGTGCCTTCGCTCCCCACGACTGTTACGTCTCGATGCTTCTCCATGTCCAGCCAGCTTAGTTCGATGCCGGCGTCATATCCGCCCGAGTGTTCTGCATAGATGGAGGCCATTTCATACCCCGCACTTGATCTGTAGCCTCTGCCTTTGCAGGATATCTTCCTGGGCCAGGTTTCGAGGAGATTGTTACATATGTCGAAGGGGTGCGGTCCAAGATCTGTGATTACTTCTCTGTTGTTCTGGATGGCCATGAAGCCGGTCCATTTGAGGCGGAGGTAGTATATGTCCCCCAATACTCCACTAGCCATCATTCGTCGTAGTCCTCTGACGCCATTGTTGAATCTGTGGACGTGACCCGTGCAGAGGACACTGCCGTGTTCTCTGGCGAGTCTAACTAGTTCATAGGCCTCTCTCGATCTCATAGCTAGTGGTTTCTCGACTAAAACATGTTTTCCCTGTCTGAGAAATTCAGAGGCGATTTCAAAATGGGTCTGGTTCGGGGAACATAGATGGACCGCTGATACTTTCGGATCTGTGAGTAGATCATGATAGTCCAAGCGATAGTCTAGCGGGCCGTATTCCCTCCTGCACTGTTCTAGAGCGATCGGGGAACTGTCTGCCACAGAATAGAGGTTCATTTCATCGCCTGTCCGGGCTAGGTCAAGAATCTGAGCTATGACCTTCTTTCCCCAGTAGCCTGCGCCTATGACAGCGATGTTGAGTCTGTTCATTATGAGAATACTACGTGCGGCTTTTCATATAACCGGGACGTCTACAATCGAGAGTATTTTGACAGGTAATTGGAGAGTAAGGTACTGAAGAACACAAGTGGGTACACGTGCCGACACGACTAGAGAAACCTGCATCATTTGCCTCTAGCGCCTTTTGAGGGTGAAGGTTCTGGTGTGGTATCTTACCCTGCCAAGGTGTCTTGCGGGTCCGTCTCAATGGAGCAACTGCAGCATCGCAGGAGGCAGAATGAGCAACCATATAGATTACTTCAGTAGGCTGAAGGCAGCCTGGACATTCTCCTCCGCTCATGCTCTTTTCTTGAGTTATTGGCAGTAATGGGTACTTATGGAATTCAGAATATTACTTCCACGTTTACACGTGTTGACACTGACAAGCGGATTGATTACCATGTACACTAGTGGTACATGTTGTGTGCTTCTCTAGCATTGTGAGCATTTGACGGGGCGCCTCATGCAATTGTGGACGTGCGACCCAAATATCCGTTCGAATGCTATTCTAACGAGAGCAACCTTGAGACGAAGAGGTCGAGGCCCCAGGTTTCCCATTCCAAAGACACTTGTCCTCATTCTCTTGGCCAGCATCTTAGTAGCCTCTTTTGGAGAAACTATGCCTCACGCCTCATTAACCGGGAATGCAAACTCATTTCAGACAGTCGGGGGCTCTTGGAATCCGCGGGTTTCTTGTTCGCCTGCAATTGTGAAGATCAGCGATATTACCGCTAACAGCACAGGGTCGACCTCTTACAGTACTAGCCCATTTAGTCCCGGTTTGACTTCGCAGACGGGGTCAGCTAAGAGGTGGCTGACTGCGGGGTCCACACCTCCAGGATGGGTCTCGCCAGGTCCGCCATGTACCATCACAGACAAGCAGGGAAAAGTCGTCTCTATCTTTGTAGAGATCGATAATGTCCGTGTAACCTCCGCTTTCGTTGCTGAAACCGACTGCTCATCCACCTTCAACACTGTCAATGGAGGAGGCGCGTATTCAACAGGGGGATCAAAGTGTGACGTAACGTCAAACCTTTTGTCTAGTGCAACGAATAGTTGCACCGGCACTACAGATCCTGGCTGTTGGCAAAGGCTCCATGTTGAGTTTGACCAGGATTGGCAGGGAGCGAGTTATTGTGGATCAGGTAGCGTCTGCGATACGTCCCAGGCTCGATCACAGATAGTGGGCATGTCCACGTATATTGATGTTCAGGGTTTCGTCTACTGGGACCCGGACCATGTCAGTGACTCTTGGCATAGCTATTCCGGATGGGAACTCCACCCACTGACGGCCTGGCGTCTTCACCAGTCTTCTTCGCAACTATCAACTAGTTTCACCTACAGCCCATCCTCACCACAGACAGGTCAGCAAGTAACGTTCTCTGCTTCTACATCTGGCGGGACCGCTCCCTATACGTTCAGCTGGAACTTCGGTGATGGGTCCACCGGAACAGGTACTACTGTAAGCCACGCTTACTCAGCAGCTGGAACATTCACAGTAATCCTTACCGTCAAAGACGAAGGTACCCCTCAGCAGACCGCGACCTCTCAACAGACCGTCACAGTCACCAGTCCTCCTCCTACATTGACAGCTAGCTTCACCTACAATCCGTCCTCGCCGCAAGTGGGACAGCAGATCACATTCACTGCATCCTCCAGCGGTGGAACCGCGCCCTATACTTTCAGCTGGTCTTTTGGCGATGGATCGAGCACGACAGGGTCCACTGCGGCCCATACGTACTCATCAGCGGGAACGTTTAACGTGGTTCTATCTGTGAAGGATTCTGGATCCCCTCAACAGTCAGCCTCCTCGCAGCAATCGGTGACTGTGAGTAATCCTGCTCCTTCACCTCTGACGTCAAGCTTCACCCACAGTCCCTCGTCACCTAATGTTGGCCAGACAGTCTCATTCATTGCTTCAGCATCAGGAGGAACACAACCCTACAGCTACTCCTGGACCTTCGGCGACGGTGCAACAGGTACCGGCGCTACTGTAAATCACACTTACTCGTCTGCTGGGACATTCACGGTAACTCTTACCGTGAAGGACAGCAGCTCGCCTCAGCAGACTTCAACCTCGCAACAATCAATCACAGTTACAAGTCCACCTCCACCTCTGACCGCAAGCTTCGGCTACAGCCCCTCCTCGCCTCAAACAGGACAGCAGATCACCTTCTCAGGCTCCGGCAGTGGAGGAGCATCACCCTACTCTTACAGCTGGAGTTTCGGCGACGGTTCGACTGGGATAGGAAGCTCAGTCTCCCACACCTACCAAACTACAGGTAGCTATACTGTAGCCCTAACTGTCACAGATAGCACGGGCCAGAAAGCGAGTACATCTCAAACGGTAACTGTTGTAAGCCCAGCTCCTCCCCCGCTGACGACCAGTTTCACGTACAGCCCATCAACACCTGACGCGGGCCAATCCGTCTCCTTCACGGGCTCGGCCTCCGGAGGAACACAACCCTACAGCTACTCCTGGACCTTCGGTGATTCGGGCACAGGCTCCGGGAGCTCGCCAAGCCACACCTACCAGTCAAGCGGATCCTACACGGTAACTCTGACCGTCACTGACGCGGGTGGACAAGTTGCTCACGCGTCTCAGACGATAACGGTGCACGCGAAGCTCACTGCGAGCTTCACGTATTCTCCGTCAAGCCCGCTTCCGCTTTTGAGTGTAACGTTCACCGGAAGTGCTTCGGGCGGAAGCTCGCCGTACAGCTACAGCTGGGACCTTGGTGACGGAACGACAGCTACTGGGGCTTCAGTTACCCACTCGTATGTACTCCCAGGAACTTATACCGTCTCTCTAACAGTTACTGACGCGAACGGTCAGACTGTGACGACCTCTCAGACAATAACTGTCCTGGCATAACACTCCGACTAAAAAGTGGGTCAGTCCATATTGCTTTCACCTCTTGGAGAATCCAGGCACTTGGAAGGGCGATTGCTCTCATGTATCGCCAGTAGCTTGGACAATGAACATGATTTTTCCGAGTTCGAGTCTTCAGTTTGCCCGTCTGAATGTGGGCGTCGTATCTATGGTATTGCATTTGATGGTTAGATGATTGGCGCCCAGGGCGGGATTCGAACCCGCCGTGCGCTCGACTGTTCCGTCGAGTGTCGCACGGGTGACAGCCGTGCATACTCTCGGCCGGCTCCCGCAAGCCGCGGACCGGGCTATACTACCTCTACGCACTCCCATATTCCAGGAATAGGGCGCGAGCCCGGCATACATGTCCTGGGCAAGGCTACCCGGAAAAGCTGGCAAGCTTAAACCTTCCCAAAGTAGCGGAAGCGCGATCGAGGATTACTATAGGACATGGGACGTAGTTTCAATAGGGATAACTTAACACAACAACGATCGCCGACGGATAGCTGACAATGGCAAATCCTATGATCCCGAGCATAGGCATTGGCACGACTCTTCTCGGGTTCATCGTCCTCTTCATAATCTACCTACTGATCATCG
>WNFS01001355.1_pt1 | contig 18203 bp, 20 predicted proteins | sample 5400141 | NCBI WGS metagenome assembly WNFS01 (sample SAMN13153358, study PRJNA577476) | soil metagenome | isolation source: 60 cm saprolite under Madrone tree | place: USA:California | collected 2016-06-14
ATACAAGAACCGCTGTCGGATGTCTCGCGCGTTGCGTGATCAATTGTACTCGCCTCTCGTCCGGCGGATCTGCTCGAGCATTTCGGGCGGCTCGCGCTCGGCATGCAGGGCCTCGCCCTCCTTACGGCCGAACGATTGCTGCCCGAACGCCGTCTCGACCTGGTGCTCCTCCGCATCAAGGCCTCCTCGGGCTTCAGCGACGGAGGTCGCGACCCGCGAGCCCTGCGCGGTCGTCTCGAATTCGGGTACCGCCTGATGGCGCGGCCCCAGGCCGACGATCAGTCGGCGGGTCTCGCCCGCGCACCCCGCCAATCAGACACGCGCCAGGCTAGTTCCGATCACGCCGAGGCTTGTCATACCTCCCGCAGCACCGATTTTAGTTCGATCGTCTATGACTCGCGGACCGCTGGCCATGGTGATCCCGGCCCCCTCACCGGGAACCAACTCGACCGACGCCGCCGCCGATGAATCGGAGCAGCCGACCTCCGAAGCGCCCGATTGGCCGCTCGGGGCGCGACCGCTCGCTTACGCAGATTTCTCCGCCGCGCTCAAGGGTGCCCTGCGCGACTTCCATAGTACCGACTTGCTCGCACGAAACCCTCTGCTGCTCGGTGGGATCCGCGATCTCAGCGGATCGGTGGGTCCGATGGAGCTGAAGGCATTGCTCTCCGAGACGGTCCGCACATTGTTCGGCAACCCGCGCGACGAGAAGCTGCGCCGGGTGATCGAACTGACCTATTTTCAACCGGCCCCGAAGCAGGAGGTGGTGGCGGATCGGTTGTCTCTTTCGTTCGGCACCTACCGGCGCCACCTGACTACTGCGCGCGATCGCTTGACGCGCTGGTTGTGGGAGAGTTGGCGCGACGCGCCGACCCAACCCGAGGTTCCCGCTGCGCTATGGCCAACGCCAAAACCAGAGAAATCAGAAGGCGAGAGCGCAGCCTCGCCCGAGGCCCGCGAGCCCGCGCCTCCGCGGCTCTCGGTTGTGATACTTCCCTTTCTCAACATCGGCGGTGACGCGCAGGACGATCACTTTGCCGACGGCATCACCGAGACGCTGACCACCGACCTCTCGCGCTGTCCCGGTGTCTTTGCGATCTCGCGCAACACCGCGTTCGCCTATAAAGGCAAGCTGATCGACACCCGCCAGATCGGTCGCGAGCTCGGGGTGCGATATGTTCTCGAAGGCAGCGTGCAAGACGCCGGCGAACGGATGCGGTTCAATGCCCAGCTCGTCGATGCCGAGAGCGGGGCGCATCTGTGGGCCGAGCGCTTCGACAAAGAGCGCGGCGACCTTCTCGACATGCAGGACGAGGTCACGGCCCGGCTGGCCCGCACCATCCTCATAGAGCTGATCGCGGCGGAGAGCCGACGGGCGGCGCGCGAGCATCCTGACCGTCTCGACTCCGTCGATCACACCCTTCACGGGTGGGCCGCCTGGCACCGACATCTGTCGCTCGAGGTGGCCCGCCAGGCGCGTCGTTTTTTCGAGGCCGCACTCCGCCTCGACGAGAACAACCTCGGCGCGCTGTTGGGCCTCGCCAATGCTCACATGTCGGAAGTCAACATGTACGCATCAAACGACCGCGCCGGGCAGACCCGGGCGGCCGAGGCGGCGGCAATGAAGGCGCTGGCGCTGGCGCCGGACAATGCCGACGCGCGCGTGACCTATGGGACCGTATTGTTCGCCATGCGCGCGCCCGAACGAGCGCTGCGCGAATTCAAGTTCGCCGTCAGCTTGGACGGCAATCTCGCCATGGCGCACGCTTACATCGGGCTGATGAAGTTCCTCCTCGGGCGGGGGCGCGAAACCCGCGCTGATGTCGAGGAAGCCATGCGGCTCAACCCGCGCGATCCGCTCCTCTTCCAGTGGCACTTTTTCATCGGTCTGGCCGATGTCTATCTCGGGCGAGTGACGCGCGGGATCGAGAGCCTGCGCAAGACGATCGAAATCAACCCGAACTGGGGACACTCCCACTTCATGCTGGCTGGTGCCTTGGCCCTTGCCGGGCAGCCCTCCGAGGCCGCCAAGGTCTGCGCGGTCGCCCGGCGTCTCGCGCCCCATTTTTCCATCGCCAAGTTCTGTGCCGAGGCGGTGAGTGACAACCCGCTGTTCCTCGCGCAGCGCGAGCGCTTCTACGAGGGGCTGCGTTTGGCGGGGGTGCCGGAGGGCTGAGAGAGCCGAGGCGGGCACGTATTGGCGGATACACGGCAGAATGATCGTCCCCGGCCCACGTGCGGCAGCCGCTTCGCCGACGCAACTTGCCACATTAGCTACTTTGCGGCGCAAAATGCGGTCGGCGGGATTGCCCGACCGGCCCCTGGCGAACCGCCCGTGCCGGTCCCGCACCCCCTGTTCCCCCTGTTTTATCAGGTCGAGATCAGGCATCGCCAAATCCTACAATGACAATCCCGCACCCGCGTCGGGGAAAGCCGCTGTAAAATCTGAAAAAGCCAATCTCGCAGATCCGCGTGTTTAGGGGCTCCAAACCCACTATCCAATGCTAACGCTAACCGATTACCAATATTGCCGAAATAACACATAATTAGCAATTTGTCAAAGAACAAATGAGATTCTGCCGATCGATTAGGCGCGGAACGCGAGGTCAGAGGGCCGTTGATGAGGCTCCGTTGGGAGGCTTGACCGGCCAGAGGAGCCTCTTCGAGCCTTCACCGAACCGACGGTCGGGCGCGACTTGGAACGAGGGGCTTTTCGGGCTTCATAGCAATGACACCTAGCCCGGCCCTGCATCGTCCTTGAAGCGCGCCCTGCGCCCAGGCGCCGGCTCTTAGATCCGAGTGATTAGGCTAGTCCGGTCCGTTCGAGTCGCGAGCAGTGAGCAAAAGCTGAGCAGATTTCGGGATAGCTATCGAGCGGTGGTTTGCCAGATCTAAACCGCGAACAGGGCGGCGCCATCAACGCGGGCCGCCCGGCCTCATTAAGGAGATGCTGCGATGATGGATGAGAGCGTGCAGCACCGCGACCACCGACTGTCTTCGCTCGACCGTCGCGGCGACGAACGCGGCGGAGCGGTCCGCCTTTCGGGAACGGTTTGGGCGCCTTCCGTCCTCCCCTTTGACTGCGTGGCGCAGTATGGATCGCCCTTATGGGCGTCACCGGATGCGCCGCTCACGGGACGGGCGCCGCCTCGCGCCGAGACGGGGCATATCGCGCTGCTGACGGCGTTCCGGCGGATCGTCGCCGCCATCCGGGTGCGGCGCGGGCGCGCCCGTTCGCGGCAGCAATTGCGTGAGCTCGACGACCACCTGCTCAAGGACATCGGTCTCAAACGAGAGGCTGCTGAACGCGAATTCCCGAAGCCGCTCTGGCATTGGGACTGAGCCTCTCTGACGATCAATAGAATCACCCATACTCACGCTCGAACGCATGGATGATGGTTCAGCTCTGGTCCCTCGCCGCGGCCTCTGTCCGGCCGAGCGGGGGGAGAAGCCAGCTGTCGCTGCAACGGCGTATGCGTGACCTTCACGCTGCTGCGTAACACGCCACAGCGCAGCAACAACACTACGTGGACGCAGCAGAGCTGGTTTTGAACCGCGAAATCTGTTCGCCAAACGCAGAATATGTTGGAGAATTTCGGGTGCCCGCGCCCACGATCGAGACGTTCGGAGGGCTCGGACGAGCTTACGGGGCAGCCGGTTGGCTGGAGATCTTGCTAAACGGAGCGTATGCTATTGACGGAATGGGCGAACACCCCATATCCGCTTTCGGGGAATGGTCATTTGATGAACCGTGGTGCGGGCGATCCTAACCACCTCAAAGACAGGATTGCCTCATATATCGACGGAGGGGGCCGAAACGGAGCCCTGACATTTGGCCGATCAGATTTGAGCTTGAGCACGGCCGATAATAGACCGGCGCGCATCTTCATCGTCGAGGACGATCCGGTTATGCGGGGCATGGTCGCCGACTACCTCGAGCAGCACAATATGCACGCCGTTGGCACGTCGGGGCGGCAAGAGATGGCCCATCACTTTGCGGCGCGCGAGCCTGATCTCGTGATCCTCGATCTGCGGCTCGGCCAGGAGGACGGGTTCGACCTGCTGCGCGAGATCAGATCGCGCTCCGATGTTCCGATAATCATTACCACCGGTGATCGGCGCGACGAGATCGATCGGGTGGTCGGGCTGGAACTGGGCGCCGACGACTATGTCACCAAACCCTTCAGCCTTCGCGAACTTCTGGCGCGCATCCGCGCCGTGCTGCGACGGCAGGAGGCCGGACGCGCGGTGACTAGCCGGGATGCGGAGCGCGGCCGGTGCAAGTTTGGTGGTTGGCAGCTGGAGCGGCGCACTCGGCGTCTCACCGACCCCAACGGAACCGAGGTCGCGCTGACCAAGGGCGAATATGCACTGCTGACCGCCTTTCTCGACGCACCCCAACGGCCGCTCAGCCGCGAGCACCTGCTGCAGGCCACCCGCGTGCACGAGGATATCTTCGACCGCAGCATCGACGTCCAGATCCTACGATTGCGGCGCAAGCTGGAAACCGATCCGAGCGCACCGCATATCATTCGAACCGAGCGCGGCGTCGGCTATGTGTTCGCCCTACCGGTCGAGCGCGTCTAATGCTCCGCATTACACCCGTAACCTTGTTCTCTAATCCAGAAACACTGCTGTAGCTTGCGACCGCCACAATCTCTCCGTCGAGTACACATATCGGGAGAGAGCCATGTGGTATGAGAGGACGCGACAAAGCGATGCTATCACTGCTCCCATCCACCCTTGGTTCTATCGGGAGGATGGGAACTTCGAGGGCTTTGGAGGCCAGTCGTGGGACCAGGTCGACGGTCGGTCGAACCGGACCAACGCAGGTCTAGCAGCAGCCAAAGAGGCCAGCCATCCTCAACCGGTTCGGGCCGCGTACCCCGGCTATCGAGGTCAGGCAAAAGATGGCTCCGCTGCCTGGCATGCCGAGAACGAGCACACCAATTTTCTCTACCAAGCCACATGGAGCACCCCGATCACTTCGATCCTTGCCGGGATATGGTCGAAACTACTCCGCCAGCGGGAGACCCGGCGCATCAAAGCGGCTTGGGAGATGATCGACGACCGAACTCTAAGGGACATCGGAATCTCTCGCAACGAGATCGAGCGTGCCAGAGATGCACGACACTGGAGCTGATGGTATGCGTTCTCGCTCAGCTTTGCGGCAAGGCCCGCCGGAGAATTTCGGCCTGCTGGCGGCGGCAGTCGCAGCCCTCCAGCGGACCCGCTGGGTCGTCCTTCGGTCGCCGAAGGGTTGGAGGGTTCCTGGCGGTGCTGCTTGTCATCACGGCAACAGCTGCAGCAAGTCTGGCTCAAACCCCTGGCCTACAGGCTCCGACCGGTGAAGAGCCGATAACGGCGGTGCCATTGCCGCCTGCCGCCGACCCCCTGAAGCTGGCCCTCGGGGAACGTCTCTTTGCGGATCCCCGCTTGTCCCGTGACGGGTCGCGTAGCTGCTCGTCCTGCCACGACATAAGTACCAACGGTGCAGACAGCAATCAGCACGACGCGGCGTTCGACGGATCGAAGCTTCCGCTCAATACCACTACAGTGTTCAATGCGGCCCTCAGCTTTCGACTCAACTGGGAGGGCAAATTCCGCTCGCTCGAGACGCAGGCGGAGGCGTTGCTGGAAAAACCGGGCATTATGGGAACCACCGTCAACGAGGTTGTCAGCAGGCTGAGTGCTGACGCCGACGCCGCGCGGCAATTTCGTGCGGCGTACGGGCATGGGCCGGACGGTGCGAGCCTCTTGGATGCGATCGCGACCTATGAACGGTCGCTGCTGACCCCCGGGAGTCGGTTCGACCGTTGGCTCAGTGGCGACGCAGCGGCGCTCTCGGCGGAGGAGCACAACGGCTATCAGCTGTTCAAGTCGATCGGCTGCGTCTCCTGTCATCAGGGGGTGAATGTGGGCGGCAACCTGTTCGAGCGGCACGGCATCTTTCATCCGCTCGCCTCGCCGAAGCCCGAGATCCTGCGCGTGCCGAGCCTGCGCAACGTGGCGACGACGCCGCCCTACTTCCACGACGGCAGCACGCCGACCCTCGACGAAGCGGTCCGCAAGATGGGAGCCGCCCAGCTAGACCGGATCCTGTCGGACCAGCAGGTCGAAGCGATCGTCGCGTTTCTGAACACGCTGACGGGAACCTACCGCGGCGCCCCCGTTACCGCAGCGAAACCATGAAGCTAATGCCAGCCGCGGCGGCTGTGCCGCTCGTGCTCCTACTGCTCACCTGGCTGTCGTTCCGGGCCAGCAATACGGAGGCAGAACGGTTTGATCGTGCCCTTGGGGCACTCGACCGCTTTGCTTTGGTGGAGAGCGCACTGCAGCGCGATGTTCTCAGCGCGCGCGCCGGCATGTTGCGCAACTACGATCCGCTGGTGCGGGAGGTAAACGTTCTGAATGAGTTGATAAGTCGGTTACGTGATGCTGCTTCGGCAGATGCGGAAGAGGTAGCGGCCATAGATCGGCTTGCCGCGTCGGTCGGCAGACAGGAGGAATTGACCGAGCAATTCAAGAGCAACAACGGGCTGTTGCAGAACTCCCTCGCCTATTTCCGCCTGTTCAGCGCCCATCTTTCCGGAGCAGACCGGAATGGCCCTCTTGCGCCGGCGGTCGGCGCGCTTGCAGCGGCCATGCTGCAGCTGACGCTCGACACCTCGCCCGCAGCGGCGCGCGAGGTCGCCGATCGATTGGACGAGCTCGCCACGCAGCCTCTTCCAACTGTTGGCGCCGACCCGGTCCAAGCGCTGCTGGCGCATGGACAGCTGCTTCGCGACCTTCTTCCAACAACTGACCGCGTTCTGAAGGCGTTGCTCGAAAAGCCGAGTAAGCGGCAGCAGGAAGCCGTCCGCACGATGGTCCTCTCCCACCAGGCCGCCTCGAGGGCAACGGCGCAAAAATTCCGCATTTTGTTGTACGCGACTTCACTCGTTCTGCTTGGGGTGCTTGTCCATCTCGGGCTACGGCTACGATCGCGGGCCCTTGCACTGCACCGTCGCGCTTCCTACGAGCATGTGATCGCCGGTATCTCGACGCGTCTAATCGACACCCAACCGCACGATATCGACAGGCAAATCAACCGAGCGCTCGCCGAACTGGCGGAGCTCGTGCACGCGGACCGCGCATATCTCGTGGTGTCTGGTGAGCCGAACCAGCTAAATATGTGGTGCGGGAGGGGGATAACATTTCCGCCGAGCTGGCCGGATCGGGCGCTAACAATGGTGGCCCGGCTCGACCCGACCGGGGAGGGCATCGTTCACATCCCCAGCGTCGGCCGGCTGCCGTCCGGTGCGGACAAAGACGCCCTTGTCGCTGCCGGCCTGGACGGCTGGGCGTGTGTCTCGAACATGGGCAAAGGCGGCGTCAGCGCCGTACTCGGCTTTGACGCGCTCCAGCCGGGCGTCATCACCGAAGCGACCGAACTCGGCTTATTGCGCATGGCTCTCGACGCCGTCGGCAACGCCGTGCGGCGGGAACACCTCGAGCAGGAACGTTCCCGTTTAGAGAGAAGCCTGCAGCAGGCCCGCCGTATGGAGACGATCGGTGCTCTCGCCAGCGGTATCGCGCACAACTTCAACAATATCGTCGGGGCAATCCTCGGCTATACGGAAATGGCGGAAGCACAGCTGGCGGCCGACAGCCGGCCGGCGCACAACCTTGGCGAGATCCGCCGTGCCGGAGAGCGCGCGCGCGATCTTGTTGATCGGATCCTCGCTTTCGGCCGGCCCAGGGATGTGCAGCGCAGGCCGGTAAGCATGAAGGGATTGATCGCCGAGACGAGCTCCCTGCTTCATGCTTCGCTGCCTTCGGGGATCGAACTGGTGATATGCGAAGTGCCGGACGCAGCCGTCATATCCGGTCAGCCCGGACAGCTGCAGCAGGTGATTCTCAATCTTTGCAGCAACGCTGCCCAGGCGATGGATCAGATGGGATCCGTCGAAATCGAGACGGAGGTGCACGACATCACGGGAGCGCGATTGCTTACCCATGGTGAGCTCATGCCTGGCCGCTATGTGCGTATCGCGGTAAACGACACCGGGCGGGGTATGGACAAGGTCACCGTCGAGCGCATCTTCGAACCGTTTTTTACCACGCGCCTAGCCGGTAGTGGCTTGGGGCTCGCGACTGTGCGCGAGATCGTCCGCGAGCATCGCGGCGCAATGAACGTATGGAGCGCGCCGGGTGTCGGCAGTCGTTTCGAGGTCTGGCTTCGGTGCGTCGCCGCAGCCGCGCCGGCACCGCGCGAAGACCTGCATTTTCTCCCGCTCGGGCGGGGCCAGACCGTACTGGTGCTCGACGACGGAGGCGAGCGGCTTCTCGCCGACGAGGAAATGCTCGCGGCACTCGGCTATGAGCCAGTCGGCTTCACGTGCGTCGGCGACGCGCTGGCAGCCTGTCGAGCGACGCCGAAACGGTTTGACGCGGCTGTAGTGGGCCATCTCTTGTCTGCCGCCTCAGCACTCGATCTGGCCGTTGCACTGCACGAGATCGTGCCCGATATGCCGATCCTGCTGGCTACCGCCTCGGCCGACGAGCGCGGCGCCGAAGCGTTGGTGGCCGCCGGCATTTCCGAGATTGTGCACCGGCCCCTCATCTCCGCCGAGCTCGCGTCAGCCTTGGCGCGTTGTCTGACTATTTCGGAAGTTTCGGTTGCGAACTACGGTCGTAACGCCATTTCCCGATACTGAAATCGCCCTGTAGCGCAGCCGGTCCATCCTCCTCGTAACGACAAACGAGGAGGTTCCCATGAGACTACAGATCGCTCGGGCCGGCCGCGCTGGGACAGGCGGAGCAACCCGCAGGATTATTGGGCGCGGCGTTTTGGCGGCTGTCGGGGCCGGTTTCTTTGCAATCTCCACCGGCACGTTTGGCGCCGATCTGGGGAGTGGCTATTCCACCGCAATCGCCGTCCCACCGCCAGCCGCACCGGCCGGCCGCCGAACAATACCTGCTCACCCGATTATCCCTCGAGACACCAAGCCAGAGCTCTCCGCACAGCGCGCCCGGATCGTCGACCAGCTCTACGAGGAGATCATGCGTCGGAGCTCGCCAGGGTGCGCCTCGGCGACGAGTAATGCCTCAATGGCAGGGGCATGTTGAGCATGATCGTGAAGATCGAACTGCCCTCGCAGATGGGTGCATCAGCGCGATGCCGGCACCGAGCGACCCGTGAGTGTAGTCCGTACATTACGGGCGTAACGCATTTCTCTCCGACTGAAACTCTATCGTAGCCAGCGTAAGCCATCTATCCCCTCCGAACTCAGTAGGAGTGTAGCTCATGAGTGGTCTCTTGGGTCAACGTGCGGTAGTCGTTGGAGCGGGAATCGGCGGGTTGTCGATGGCCGGCGCTTTGGCAAAATACTTCGAGCGGGTCGAGATCTTCGAACGCGACCGCCTGACGGTATCCGCCGCTTCGCGGTCCGGCACTCCCCAGGATCGACACCCGCATGGTCTGCTCGCCGGCGGGCTTCGAGCCCTCGGTGAGATTTTCCCGGGCTTCGAGAGTGATCTTGCCAGAGCCGGCGCCGTCCCCGTGAGCGTCGCACAAGACGTGCGATACGAGCGGCCGGATGTTGGCGCACTGCCGCGTCGTGATTTCGGCATCTCGCTGCTCTGTGCGTCCCGGCCGCTGATCGAGCTGGTGCTGCGACGTCGGGCCGAGGCGATCTCGAGCATCGCGCTGCGTCCGGAGTGCCGAGTTACGGGGATCGTCCCGCTGGCGTGTGACGCCGGTGTGCGCGGTATCCGGTTTGATGCCGGATCAGGACGCTCGGAGACGCTGGAGACCGATCTGGTGGTGGACGCGTCCGGCCGCGGCGCGCTGACCTTGTCCTTGTTCGACGCGCTCGGCTGGGACCGGCCGGCGTCGACCGAGGTCGGCGTTGACCTCAGCTACGCGACCGCCGTGGTAGAGATACCCCCCAATGCGCCATCCGACTGGAAGCTCGTCTTGACGCAGCCTGATCCACCCGCCCTGGCGCTGCACGCGGTGTTGGTGCCGACGGAAGACGACCGCTGGATAATCGCGATCGCCGACCATGGCGCAGCGGCGCGGCTCGAGACCTGGGACGCGTTCCTCGAGGCGTCCCGCGCACTGATCACACCAACGGTATACAACGCCCTGCGCTTTGCCCGGCCGCCCTATGGTATCCGGCACTACCGCTTTCCCGTGAGCACGTGGAAGCATTTCGAACGGTTGCCGCGCTTGCCTCGCGGCGTGCTGCCGGTCGCTGATGCGCTCTGTCGGTTCAACCCAATCCATGGCCAGGGCATGTCGTCCGCCGCCAAGCAGGCTCGCGTGCTGCAGGATGTGCTGGGCCGAGCGGCTGCGGAGCCGGATCCGATCGCCGCAGTGCAGGCGGCGTTCATGGCAGAGGTCGCCTCGGTGCTCGAGACGCCCTGGAGCATGTCGACGAGCGCCGACCTTGCGTTCCCGGGGACGCGTGGCGACCGGCCTGAGAATTTCGCGGAAGCTCAACAGTTCGAAGCCGACCTTTTCCGCGCCGCTGTCGCCGACCCGGTCGTCCACCGCGCCCTCATGGAAGTCGGCCAGCTCTTGCAACCTCACGCTAGGCTGCAGCAACCGGACATTCTGCGACGGATCGAGATGGCTTCCACCAAAGCAGCCGCCTGAACGCCCCGGCAATGGGGCAAACCGGAGGACAACATGGACGCGAGACTCTCACCACTGCAACCCACGACCGTCGAACTCCAACAGCGGTTCGCGATCAACAAGATTCATGCCGCAGGTGTAGCAACCGCAGATGATTCTCCCATTCTGCATGCTGCGATCGGGCTTGCCGAACAAATCCGGGCGGCGAGCGACGAGATCGAGCGCGGTCGTCGACTCCCGCCGGGCATTGCTGCGGCAATGAAGGATGCCGGCGTGTTCGGTATGGCGATGCCGCGCGTCTGGGGCGGTCCGGAACTGGACCCGTCGACGCAGTTCCGCGTGATCGAGGCGCTGGCTATGGCCGAGGGTTCGGTCGGATGGTGCGCGATGATCGGCTGCGACGGCGGCTATGTCACGGCCTTCCTCGATCAGGACGTCGCCCGCACGATGTATCCCGACCCTATGGTAGCCACCGGTGCCGCTGCTACGACAACAGGGCGGGCGTTGCGGGTGCCGGGAGGCTACCGCGTCAGCGGGCGCTTTCCGTTTGTCAGCGGGTGCCATCACTGCGAATGGGTTTGGTTGGGCTGCATCGTTGTCGAAAATGACGTCCCATGTGTCGATGGCAACGGCGTGCCCGAGACCCGGCAGTGTCTTCTGCGGCTGTCACAATGCGAAATACTGGACACGTGGCACACGACCGGGCTCCGCGGTACCGGCAGCAACGACGTCGTCGTACACGACGAGTTTGTCGAGGAAGAGCGCTCGTTCAGCTTCCAAGACCCGGAGCTGATCAAGCGGTCCGGGCCGCTTTACGCATTCCCGTTCATGTTCATGGCGAAGGGTTCTGCACCGGCACTGGGTATCGCTCGTCACGCGATCGACGTGGTGATCGAGAGTGCGGCGGGCAAACCAGCACGGCGCTACACGGTCGGCGAGGGCATTGAAGCCCCAAAAGTGCTCCGCGACGATGTCTACGTGCAGGAGGCCGTGGGGCGCGCAGAGACGCTGCTCGCTGCAGCCCGCGCGTATTTTTTCGACCTTATGGGCGATCTGTGGACGACGCTCCTCGACGGGCGGCAGCCTTCCGAGAGGCAGCTTGCACTATTCACCAGCGCCTATCCGCACATCGTCGGCGTCTGCGTCGATGCAGTGCAGCTCGTCTACAAGGCGGCAGGCGGCTCGGCGGTTTATCAGAAGGGACCACTCGATCGCTGTCTGCGCGACGTTCTGACAATGAATCAGCACGTAGTCGGGACGCTGCGAACCTACGAGATGGCCGGTCGCTTGCTGCTCGGTCTCAAGCCGCTCCGCTGGCTCTTTTAAACATCATTCCGTCACCCGCTGCGTCAAACAACAAGCCTGCGTGTTTTGAAGCTGCCCGCGACACATTTATCGGAGCTGAATATGTCCCTTACCAATTCGCCGAGCGTAGAGACCTACAAAGGGTATGCGGAAGCCCTCAACGCGCTCGACATCGACCGAACCCGCACCTACCTGCACGATGACCTCACGTACCAAGGCCCCGTCGGTGAAATCCAGGGCGCCGACGCATACTTGAAGCAAGTCAGCGCTGTCGGTCTGCACCAGGAAGTCCGCAAGATCTTCGTCGACGGCGACGACGTCTGCGTACTTGCAGATCTCTCCATCGCCAAAGTCCCAGGCGTAAGACTCTTCGGCTGCGGATGGTTTCAAGTCAAAGAAGGCAAGATCGTCTCGATCCGCACTATCTTTGACCCTCGACCGCTGGCACGGGCCAAAGCAGGAGCATAGCTCATCGCATCCGGCACCGCGTTCAGCGACAGTAGCGGTAATCCCCCACCCTGAAGCCTCAGCACTTCATTACCAACCGGAATATCGCCATGGATATGAAGCCACCGAGCGTCGCGACCATTGCCGGCGACACCGCAATCGACCAGGCCATCGCCACACTGGTTCTGGCCTTTTCCGCCGATCCGGTAGCGCGCTGGATGTATGATGGCCCGCATCAATATCTATCGCACATTCCTCGACTATTCCGAGCCCTCGGAACGAATTCGTTTGATGCAGGAGCAGCGCAGCGCACCAATGACGGCTTTGGGGTCGCGCTCTGGCTGCCACCGGGTGTTCACGGCGATAATGCGCCGCTAGAGGTGGTTATTGCAGGAAGCATCGTCGGGGAGAAGCAAGCCGAAGTCGCCGCGGTTTTCGAGCGAACGGAACATTATCGGCCAACCGAGCCCCATTGGTATCTGTCGCTGATCGGGGTCGACGCTTTGCATCGGAACAAGGGTGCGGCGGGTCACTACTACAGCACCGCCTTCGCCAATGCGACCGGGAGCACCTCCCGGCATACCTTTGGTCATCGAACCCGTTGAATACCTCTCTTTACGAGAGGCATGGCTTTGAGATCGCGGGCACGATCCAAGTGGGTTCGTCGCCTTCCATCTTTCCCCTGCTGCGCCATGCAAGCTGAAGAATCGGCACAGGGCGCCCCGCGCCAGACACGATGCGCTCCCCGCCGTCGTATGAACCGTTCAACTCAAGGAGTGACAATCATGACTCACAGAGGGTTTTCCCATATTGGCCTCTCGACCCTCGACCTCGACAAGACCCGCGAGTTTTACGAGGGCGTTCTCGGCTTCAAGCCGGTCGTCGCCGACACGATAAAGATCAAAGAGGGCGGGCATCTTCGACACATCTTTTTCGACGTCGGGCGCGATCAGCTTATCGCCTTTCTGGAACCGAATGGTGTTCCAGACGTGCCGGCACAATACGATGCGGGCATTAACCGTGGCCTCGGCGTTCCCGCCGGCTTCTATCATTTTGCTTTCGAGGCCGGCTCAACGCTGGCACTGGCCGAGAAGCGCGACGAGCTGCGCGCCAAGGGCGTAGTGACGACCGACATCGTCGATCATGGATGGGCTCAGTCGATCTATTTCAAAGACCCCAACGGCCTGTCGCTTGAGTATTGCTGCGTGGTGCGCAATTTGACCGAAGATGATGCGACGATGCAGGAGCGCTTCACGATCCCCCGCGGCGCGCTTGAACTCGACAATACGCTCAGCGCCAGAGTGCCCGCGGTCCGATCAACCGGCGGCAAGCGCAAGACGTAACAACCGCGTGCCGGCAACGCGGGTGCGGCGCGCAACGTAGCAGGGCCGAGCCGGCTCGTCCCGTCCCGGCCCATGCTCGCCGCTCATACCCGAGGATCGCCGGTGGCTCGGCGCCGGAGACCCCGGCTTCTCATTCGTCATCCTCGACCATCGCGGAAAGGCATTTCCGATGACTAACCTCACGCCCTATCAGCAGAAGATGTTGGCGACCTGGCAGCAGCACACCTACGCCGAGTTCGTGCTCAAAGATGCCGATGCGGCCCTCGCGACAATGACCGAGCATCCGAATGTGTTCATCGTTCCGTCCGGGATAGGGCGAGGAGGTCGAGCGGCCGTGCATGAGTTCTACGCCAATAAATTCCTGCCGAACATTTCGCCGGATTTGGAAATCACCTCGTTGTCGCAGACCTTCGGGGATGATCGCATCGTCGAAGAGATGGTGATGCGCTTTACGCACACGGTCGATATGGACTGGATGTTGTCGGGCTTGCCAGCGACGGGTCGGCGAGCCGAGTTCGCTTTAGTAGGCGTCATCCGGTTTCAAGCCGGCAAAGTGGCCCACGAGCATCTCAATTGGGATCAGGCCACGGTGCTCTCTCAGTTGGGCGTTCTGGAACATCCAGCGACGGCGGCCGGAGTGGGAAGTGCGGCGCAACTGCTGAAACTTCGGTAACTGCAACAGGCGGCGCGAATCTCCGCAACGGGCCTGGATCACCACCGGAGGAGGCCGAGCCGTTTCGCCATCACCCACAGCGGCTCGGGCCTGCGGTCTGCGGCTCCCGGGCACGCTCGTTGTAATACTGGTAGATGCCGCCCGGCTCGCGGCTGGCCTGCTTGAGCCAGTCGAGTAGCTGGCGGTCGAGTCGACCTGGCCGTCGTGCTTGCCGTTGGGGAACACCGTCAGTTCGTGCAGGTATTCAGCGCGCCAGCCGGCCTCCTTGGGGAGGTGGACAAAGCCGTTCTCAATCGAAGACAGGGCCTTTCGCATCAGGACCGGGCGGTCCATTGCGACCAACACGCCGGAGCCCAGGACATCGCACAACATCAGCAATGTCGAGATGCTGACAGAGGGTGGCGGTGTCTGCGAGTTGCGCTTCGACTGGGTAACCTTCAACTATCGGTACAAGCTGTGGACACCTATTTCGGCACCTCCTTCTACACCCTCGACATCGCGGCTGCACAGCCTCTGATCGAGCGGAAGAACGTCATCCCGAAGAACGATTAGATCCACCATGTGGTGGACATCTACCACATCTGAGCCAACATTCCACTGGCCCGTAGAGCAACTGCCCGGCGGTGTGTCGAGGCCGGCGTTAATCTTTGCGTTTCAAACGTAACCGCATTCCCCGAACCCGAAATCGTCGTGTAATTTTCAGTGTCCAAATTCCCATTGTGTCGCGTCGTGCTGCGCGCCCCGGACGCCGCCGCCACAGTATGTGAAATCCGGCGCCATCGTTAACGGGAGGGAGGCCCTTGACATGTCCGATCCGATTTGGATTTCGGCAGCAAACGCCCATCACCCCGAATCCGTTCTGAACAAAATTCGAGCAGAATTTAGTGTGGAAGCGATCAGCCGATCAACCCATTTCTGCACCCTAGAACAACGGTCAAAACGCTACCCATCGTCACTGCAAACGACATTCGGCCTGGCGCTCGCTGCGCCGCTCCGCGAAACAATCGGGCCGTCCTGGCCGTAGCGGTTTATCTCACTATCACGAAGAGAATCACAATGGACACAATAGAACGTCTTTACGCGCCGGTTGCGGAGCGCGCAAGCCGGGATCCGGCCATCGGCGCACCCGACTATAAGGACAGCGCGATTGCGTTGCGCCCGACGGCCGCTGGCGGCTCGTTCTCCTGGGCAATGCATTTCCTGCCGGTCCAGCGTCGCCAGGCCCTGTGCGCGCTTTACGCCTTTTGCCGCGAAGTCGACGGCATCGCGGATGGCGAGGCATCGCACGCGTTGAAGCAGACCCTGTTAGCGAACTGGCGCGGTGAAATCGCTCATCTCTATGGCGGTCGGCCGCGGAACGCTGTGACCCTCGGTCTGAGCAAAGCCGTACATCTTTACGGTCTGCAGTGTCACGATTTCCTCGCCATCATCGATGGCGCGGAAATGAAGGTGCAGACCGACATCCGGGCGCCCAGCCTCGCGCAGCTGGATCGCTATTGCGAGCGCGTGGCGGTCGCCGTCGGCCGACTGTCGGTGCGCATCCTCGGTGAGGAAACGGCGGCGGGCGAGCGTGTCGCGGCGGAGCTCGGCCGTGCGTTGCAGCTCACCAATATACTTCGCGATCTCGCCGAGGATGCGAAGCGGCACCGACTATACCTGCCTCGCGAGCTACTGCACGCGCACGGCATATTCGCGACGACGCCGAGTTGGGTGCTGGCACAGCCGGCGCTTCCCGAAGTGTGCCGCGATCTCGCCATGCTCGCCGAACGCCATTACGCGGCTGCGGCTGAGGCAATTGCCGCTTGCCCTCGCTCGACGATGCGCCCAGCGGCCGTGACGCTCGGAATTAATCGCGCCGTTCTTCACGAGCTTCTCGCGCGCGGCTGGCAGCAGCTCGACAACCCAGTACGAATCCCTTTCTGGGGCAGACTGGCTCTCCTGCTTCGTCACGGGCTGACGGGCCGTTGAAGACTGCTGTCTCAACGGAGACCACATCGGCGCGAGGCGCAAGCGACAACCAGCCATGAAGCTCGATCGGCAAGCGGTATCGCCCCTGCTGAGGTCGGCAAATCGGAGAAAGTCGATGCAGTATCAAAGCCCGTTTGAGAATTGGTACACCTACAGTACCGTGCACAAGCCGTTGCCGGATTTTACATGCGAAACCGGTCTCGTGCTTTTCCCACCCGAACTCGTGCCGGGTGTCGGCCATCCACTGGTCGACAAGTTGGGAAATCACGCAACGCGACGTCTGATGATGCGCAAACTGGAGAGCTACAACGCCTTTACCGAAAAGCTCGAATACAAAGCCGTAATGGCGGCTTCGATCAAGATTGCTCAGAACCCGCAGGCTTTTGGGTTGAGCGAACAGGCGGGGAGGGAGGCGCGGCTTATCGTAACTAACTGACGAAAGTCACCACGCCTACGTGGCGATCGAACTGATCAAGCGGATCCCGGGATTTTCAGAGCTGCCGCCGCTCGCCCCGTCGCAGCCGCCGTTTTTGAGAGGGTTGGAGGAGTTGGAGAAAAGTCTTCCGACCGAGTTCGCCGATGACCTTCTGATCGCGTTCGTCGCGATCTCAGAGACGCTCATTACCTCAATCTTGCGCGGGATCCCGCGTGACCCACGTGTCGTGAGTGCCGTCCGCAATACGGTCCGCGACCATTGCATCGACGAGGCCCGACATCATTCCTATTTCGTCTATGTTGTTCACCAGCACTGGGCCTCCAGCGCGCCTGATCGGCGGGAGATACTCGCATCTCTCTATCCGAAGCTGATACGGTTGTTTCTGGATCCGAATATCGATCTGTGCCGGGCTTGGCTCCTGGAAGCTGGGCTCGACCCGCACGATGCGGAAGTCGTTCTGCGAGACTACTATTCGCCAGAACGGGTAGCGGCCGGCATTCGCGCTGACTCTTTCCCGACCCTCAAACTCATGGAGCGGGTCGGTGTGCTGGATCATCCGACCGCGCGTCCCGCATTCGTGGAACAGAAGCTCATCGATTAGCTGGGTGGTGCGGCACAGGCGGCTCGGCTTATTTCAGCCGCCTGATGCTTCTGGAATGACGGCCACAGATGTGGCGACAGAAGGAGCTCAAGCATGATGCGCATGGCGGTTCTGCAGCATGTCGAATTCGAAGGGCCGGCGGCTGTCGCCGATTGGGCGGCAGCGCGCGGGTTTCCTCTCCGCGTATTCCACCTGTATCGAGATACCACGCTCCCGTCGCTTTCCGATTTCGACATGCTGACGGTCATGGGCGGCCCGATGAGTGCGAATGACGAAGCTCGGCTCGGCTGGCTTGGTCCAGAGATCGCGTTGGTTCGCGAGGCCATCGCCGCGGACAAGACCGTGCTCGGAATTTGCCTCGGTGCCCAAATCATAGCCAAGGCTTTGGGCGCGCGGGTCTATCCGGGAAGCGCCAAGGAAATAGGCTGGTTTCCCGTCCAGCGGCCGGCCGGCTCACATCCTTTCTTCGATGGCTTACCCGATTGCTTTACGCCATTTCACTGGCATGGCGAGACATTCGATCTGCCTCACGAGGCAACGCTGCTCGCCAACAGCAAAATTACGCAGACTCAGGCGTTTGCAATAGGTCAGCACGTTCTTGGACTGCAGTTTCACATGGAGGCGACCGAGGAAAGTGTGCGAGCGCTCCTCAAAGGTGCTGCCCACGAAATCGGTCATGGCGTTTTAGAGCAGCAGCCCGCCACGATCCTCAACGGCCTTAGCCAATGCGCAAGCCTTCGCCCCTTGCTTGACACGGTGCTCGACCGCTTGACCGGTTTGCGGGCAGAGGCAATAAAGGCGCACCT
>WNFS01001358.1_pt1 | contig 18191 bp, 12 predicted proteins | sample 5400141 | NCBI WGS metagenome assembly WNFS01 (sample SAMN13153358, study PRJNA577476) | soil metagenome | isolation source: 60 cm saprolite under Madrone tree | place: USA:California | collected 2016-06-14
AGACTAAAACAGTTCCCGGATGCTAAGGCTAGGATACCGGTGACTTCGTGGCGCAAACGGCGCAGCATTCTATGGGCATAAGTACCCAAGCCTGAAGTTCGGTGGTGAGACCTGCGCGCGCCTACTTTGCCATCAGCTTCGGGTTTGCCGACAGTGATCCGTAAACGGCGTTCACATTGAAATCCTCTTCGGCAGGCTCAGCTGAGCTCGTCGCTCCATTGTGTAAGACCGTGCTAACAATTCTGCGATTGGCAGCAACCATCCCAGCCAAAAGATACCAGTGAGGCCGATACAACGTATGACTAACTGTGCTGACGAGTCCAATGCCGATCATCATCAGGTAGCATGCTAAGGCGAATTGATAACTGGTCTCTAACGCGCATGACCCCTTCAACCGTAAAACTTCACGTGTGGCTTTCCAGACCTGAACCATGAAATACACGAAGACGGCGAGCCCCAAAAGCCCCAGCTCGCACGTTACTTGGAGGAAAAGATTATGGGGCTGCATCCATGCGACGTGGGATTTACCTGAATAGACCGTCCCGTAGGCCGTCGGAAATTGTCCTGCGCCTACGCCGAGGATCGGATGGTCCAAGAACATCCTCCAGCCGGCATCCCATATCGCAAGTCGAAGCTTATTCGAGTCGTCAAGTTTACCACCCTCGGCGTACTGCTTTACGGTCATATATCGCTGCCGATACTGGGCGGGGAGAGAGAACCAGAGAGTGAGTCCCAGGGCCACTCCCATAACCAAGCTAAGAACTTTCCGCTTAGAGCGAAGAATGTAAAAGACAGCCATGGCAATGAGGGCGATCATGGATATGCGAGCGCCCGTCAACATCAGCACGAAAAGGGTGAGCCCTCCGCAACCGACAAGAACGATTTTTAATAGAAAACGCTTCGTGCAACGAATAAGAGCTACAAGGAAAGGTAGCAAGGCCAACAAGAGGCCAGCCAGCTCGTTTGGGCCTCCCACCATGCTGTTAACCCCTTGGGCGCGCTGAACCCCATTCACGACATAATATTGGCCTTGCAAGTAGGCTGAGAAAGAGCTCCCTGCGAACCACATCATGAATCCCACCAATAGCCAAAGGATATAACGCAATCGATCCTGAGAATCGATGAAGAAGGTCATCAACAACTGAAGCATGATCATTTTGAGTAGTTCTGTGGCTGCATCGAGCGCGCCTCCTCGCCAAATGGCAAACGGGATGGTGATCATCACGAGTCCCTCAAGTAGCAGCGTGGCGCGGACGATGGTATCCGTCCTGAAGATATCCTTGATCTCTTTCGTTTTCCTAAATAACAAACTCAGTAAAAGTAGAATACCGTAGAAAAGCTCAATTCGCAGGGCCGCAAGTGCGGGGATCATCTCGCCAGGTTGAACGAAATGAAGAGTCATCAGGATGAGAAGACCCAAGAAAGGGCGAAAAAGGCCGACAACTAAGAGTGTCGAACCAAGGACAGCGATTATCGAGAAGATTAGAATATTCATATTACTAACCTTATAACCTTCGGCTGCTGCTAGGCCATCCTATTGGGGCCCCGTGCCCAAAGTAAAAATTGCCGGCTCTTCATCCGAACCATTTCGCGGTCCTGATGGTCCAAGCCGCAAAGCCACAGGCAGATGAAAAAGGGCAGCAGGCCGGAAATGGCGGCGAGAATCAAGCCTCTGTAATTCTGAATTGGCCAAAAATACTGGTATAGCGCATTACCCGCCAAGAACGATAACGCGGGAGGCACTGCGGGAACGAAGCCGTGCTGCAAATATGCCCGCCAAGGAACGTCCAAGACTCGTAGAAAAGAAGAAGGGAAGAGCCAACCGCGGATGATGACGTTGGCCAAGGCTGTTCCCGCTGCGACGCCGAGAATGCCATATCGGCGCACTAACACCACACTGAAGCCAAGATTCAGAACCGACTCGATTAAAGTCCAGTTTACATTCAAGCGATGTTTGCCAAGACCATAAAGTACGTGAGAACTCGCGAACTGCGTGCATGACGCAAGCACACCGATGGTTAGGATGACAAGAACGGTTCCAGATGGTGCTTCAAATCTCGACCCCATCCACAGACGAATAAACGTGCTACCCAGCGCGAGCAGGGCGCTGGCACCCAGGAAACCTACGAATAAGCTGTATTTCGTCCCTCGAATGAGGGTTGCTTCCACACGGTGAGTCTCACCTACCGCGTCGAATGAGCTAACTATCGGAGCAAAGATCATCGTTGTCGAATTTAGAAGCTCGCGCAGGTACTCAACCAAGCGGAGGCCGATGATATAGAACGTCACTTCTCCGATTGGAAGAAAAAATGCAATCACAATTGAATCAACCTGATAGTTAGCCTTGGTGGCGAGACTAAGCAAGAACGAATACCAGCCATGCTCCATGACCGGGCGCATATGCGCCATCTTGGGTGCTTGCCATCTAAACCGGAATGTCGGCAGCAACCGGTGCAATATGATCGTCTCAGCTGAATAGCCGAGCAAGGTGACGCTGAACTGAATCAGTGCTATTGTCAGTAAGCCGAATCCATGTTCCAAGAACACGATAATAAGGGCCGTTCTCACCAGTAGGACCGAAATCCACACGCTATTCGTCAAGTCCCAGCGCGAGAGCCCCGCTAGACAGGCATGACAAGTCGCAAAAACAAAATCACAAGCGATGCATCCTGCCACAATAAACACTGTGAGCTGTGCAACCCTGAGCATTCCATTTGGAATGTGCATGTGCGGCAACCCGAATACGGCCATGAGAACTGCAGCCAAGAAACACACTGGCACAATGAGTACGTACAGAGTTATGGTGCTGTTCAAGAGACGATTCAGCCCTTCGTCGTCACCCAAGGCTTGGAATCGCGCCACGAATCGAACAAGCGCCGACCGTAGGCCGACATCCACCACCCCCAGGTAGCCCGTCAGCTGGAGAACGAGAGCCCAGATACCGTAAGAACTGTCGCCGAGATGGTGCACAACAAAGGGGGTCATCCAAAAAGCAACTAGGACGTTGAGGCTCAAATAGGACCAGTTGCTGACTACACTCTTTGCAATAAGCGTACGAGAAATTTCAAAGCGCTTGGGTTCTGCCGTCGATCCCGGAACGATCGGGAGTATTTTACTCTCAGTTGTAGGCATAATCTAAGTAATGTGGGCTTACCCTTCTTCGATGATCGCTTTTTGGAGATCTGTACTGCCAAGCAATTCCTACTGTCTCGTCCCGCCCGCGATTCGGGGAGCAGCGATGACTCGCGAAATACAAAAGCGCGTTTTGCCGGATCGTTCTCTCGGAATCTCCGTAACTTGCTCAAAATTCCACTGTATTCCGCCTGGTAGAAATCGCAGTAGGTTAGTCTTCAGGAGATCCAGATCGGCGTTCGTGAAACCACTTCCGGGAACGTAACGAATGCGGAATTCAGTCAGCGATTCCTGGATGATTTGCGTCTTGGCTAGACCGGGGCACACCTTCAAAACTCGATTGGTGAAAGCTACCCCTGGAATACGATCCCCGTTGGATAGCTGAAAAACATCTCCCGTGCGTCCAATGATCTGCCGGACCAGGGAATAGCCTCGTCCGCACCCGCACTTTTCCGGCCCCGTCAAAACGCAGTCGTTCACACGATATCGAATCAACGGCATTCCATAATTCAATAGATCCGTCACCAGCATTTCGTGCAGCCCTGGCGTTTCAGAACTTTCAACCGGTAGAAATTCCAGGTATGCGCTGGCTGGATTCAAGTGCATGCCATTGTGCTGTTCACATTCCCCGGCGATCATCCCGAATTCACGGCTGCCATATTGTTCAAAAACGCGGCATCTCAAGACTTCTTCAATAATTGCTCGTTGCTCGGGGAACAATGGTTCTGCGGTACAGATCGTGCTCGCGGGACGATAGAAGGGAAGGCCGCAGTCCTTCAGATACTCGCAGAACAGTGTGAGTGGAGTCGGGTATGCATACACAATACTCGGTCGCAGTTCGTTTAGCAGCCGGCGGTGCGATTCCAGAACCTGCGGATTCAGGATCGACGTTGGTGCCCAGACTCGCCTCATCAGGTGCCGATCGTAAAGACGCCACCGCCAACTCGGATTCTCGCTGTAGTCTTGCCGCGCACCCCAAAGGTAAAAAACTTTGTCACCTGGCAAGAATCCAGCCCACGCGTTAAAACGCAATTGAATTGCTGCTTTCTCGTAAACTGACGAGGGACTGCGAAGGATTAACACTGGAGTATCAGTGGTGCCACCGGTCGCGGCCTGGTGCAGTGATGCGCGCTTGTATTCGCGAGATTGCAATTCCTCCAAATGGTGGGCGATATCATTCCGCGTCAGCACTGGAAGTCTTTGCAAATCCAAGGGTGATTGAATCGACGAAGGATGGATTCCGGCCTCTTCAAACCATCTCCGATAGAACACACAATTCTCATAACTGTAGAGAAGCAATCGCAGCAATGCTTCCCACTGGTGCCCCCGGTTTTCCGCCAAGGACAGTTTCTCTTGCCGCTCGTACTTTCGAAAACGAGAAGCCGCGCCTAGAAAACTCTTGGGTTCGAAGAAGGGAAGAGCCATTTCCAAATATGCCCGATTAAGAACGCGCATGGCTCTTCTCAGGGAGAACCGCTGATCGCGGGTTTTGCTTTGAAGAATCGCCGTCGTGAACCACAAATCGGTATTTGCCAGAAATCTCGCTCGCAATGCTCTCTGTTAGCTCGATTTTAAGTGCCGCACTATCTCCCAAATACAAACCAATCCGCTTGTGGAGTTCCTTCTCCGTTGCTGCACCGAATTCCTTGCCAGGAACTACGCGGAGAATGATCAGTTCGGGAGTCCGTTGCTCGAATTGTACTTGCCGGACATCGTTCATGTCGGCGACTACCAGAGTCAGAGCTGGTCCGGAAATCTGACGTCCGTCCGACAGGACCAAAAAGTCCGTGGTTCTACCTTGCACGTCCGCCAGCAGCGGTAGATGCCTTCCGCAAGGGCAGTCTTGATCTTCCGCCCATTCTGCTACGTCACCGATCTCATAGCGAATCAGCGGCATGCAATAATTCAGTAAATCCGTCACCACCACGCGCCCGGCCCTACCTGGTCTCGCTGCATCGGGCACAATTTCAACAAGCAATGCCTCGGCATTCACATGCATCCCGCGATGGAAGTCGCACTCGCTCGCGATTACGCTGACCTCACGGCAACCGTAGCGGTTGAACACCTTTCCACCGAAGGTTTCTTCAAGAAACTCGCGCTGGCCCGGCAACAACATTTCCGCAGTCGTAATAATCGAGCCAAACCGGATATCATCGATGTTTTGTTGCCGCAAATAGCGGGCAAACAGCACGGCTGCCTGCGTATAGGCTACCATTGAGCGCGGCTTTGCTCTGCGCACTTCGGTGATGAATCTTGACCAATCTGTGTCGCTAATTCTCGAAGTGTTAAGCGCTACCGTCCGATAGAGCAGATTGTTGCGGAGATGGTCCCACCACGTTTCTGGTCGCCCCTGATCGAGCCGAGAGCCCCATAAACTGACTTGCCAATCCCCGGGACGCACACCCGCCCACAGGTTATGCCTTAGCGTACTGGCTTTGCGGGAGTCAAAGCGTTCACGATCCACGTAAAACTGCAATGGGCTTCCTGTCGACCCGCCGGTCTGGTTTCTTACACTTTGTTCTGCTGGAAACCCCTTGGCCCGGAGACCTGCGCCATGATCTTGGATGTCCCGTTTTGTCAGAATCGGAATACGCGCGAGATGCTCAATCGATGTTACTTCTTCCGGCGCTAGTCGGGCCTGCTCCATTCGTTGGGCATAAAACGAGCAATTATCCTTGGCATAGCGCAGAAGCTTTCTAAGGCGCTGCAACTGCAATGCTTCTAGTTCGGCCTTGGAAAGGAATTGTGTCTGTTCAAATTCGCGGTAGTACCGTACACACGCTGGGTGATCGCGCCTGACCCAGACCGGAAAAATCAGATTTCGGACAAACCAGCTAGCCGAACTGGCGGTCAATGACTGTTTAAGTTGAGCGGGAGAGCGCCGCATCTATTTCGTAAACCTCTGTCCATTTTCAAGATGTATGATATTGTTTTCACGATTCTGAGAAGCCACCCTAGTGTAATAGCTCTGCGCTCGAACCGCGAATTTTTCAACGCTGTATTCGGCAGCAGTGTCTCGGTACTGCTTGGATAGGCAAGTGCGCAAACTCAGATCCCGCCAAAGACCATAGAGCTTTTCGGCCAGGTCTGTTGGATTCCCGGGTTGAAACAAAACTTCATTCAACAACTCTCGGTTCGCGGGAATATCTGACACGATTGAAGGAAGGCCCATCGACATATATTCGAGTACCGAATTTGAACTCCCCTCGCTTCGTGACGTGAGCACCCCGATGTCTGCCGCGGCCAGGAATGGGCGGACATCAGACCGTCGCCCGACAAATTTTACGATCTCCGATAGACACAATCGATTCGCAAGTTTCTCCAAATCTTCGTGTTGCGGTCCATCGCCAACAAGCAGGAATTGGATATTGGGAAACTCGCCTCGGAGAAGTGCCGCGCTCTGGATTAGAGTCTCCAAATCCTTGACTTTACAGAGATTGGCTACTGAAACGCAGATGGGTCCTTTCCCGTTCAATCCCAACTCACAGCGCAACTGCTGGCGCTCCTCTGCTGTTGCGGGCACGAACCGGGACACGTCAGTCCCGTTCGGCAGAATTTCGATTCTTGTGCCGGGCACCGCTTCCACGCTGTTCTGGAAGTTCCACAATGCACGTGAATTGGTCTGCCAATAGTCCGCCATTGGCGTGATTGCCTTTATGACTAGGCGGTGACTTAGTTTCCTCCAGTGGCCGGCATTCCTGACAGATCCCACCACTCGGGGTACCCCAGCGAGGCGGGCGGCGAGGATTCCAATTACTAGACCCTCGACAAAAAAGCATTGGACAATATCAGGACGCTCTTGCCTCAATAGGCGAATGAGATTCAAGAGTCTCCTCGGTGCGGAGATCGGCCCTGAGGTTGGGGACACCACGTGTAACGGGCACGGCAGGCTTTCTTCAGGAAGTTCAGGCGCTCCGAATAGAAAGCAGAGTTTCGGTTCGAAGTACTTCGGGTCAAGTGACCGGATTAGCAGTTGGAGCTGTCGTTCAGTTCCGCCTTCCCACTCGGTAATCAGGTCGAGAACAAAAAGTATTTTGATGCGCTTGTTGCCGTTCCTTTTTACTCTCTGCACGAAGCGCTTAGACGAAGCCGCTGCCAGAACCTGCTTCGTAAAGTACAGCCTCGTTTTGCCTCGATCAAGATTTCTCGCTGTGCTGGCCAACACCGAATCACTCACCGAAAGCCTGGGCAGCAAGTGTGGGTGCGAACTAAGCTTTACCAGTCCTGGTTCGGTTGTTACGGCAAACTTATATCCGGACTCTCGAAGTTGGTCTATAGAACTGGGCCCCACAGCTCCCCAAGGGTAGGCGAAGCCTGTTACGCGCTCATTAATTCGGCTTTCCAGTTCCGCCCGCGAATCGTGTATTTCCCTTTCCGCCACTTTCGGCGAAGCGTTTGCTAATAGAGTATGATTCAGCGTGTGCGATCCGAAGGAAATGTCAGCTGCTCGCATCTTCTGTACTTCGTCCCAGTCGAGGAACGCCCTGCCCGCAAACGTGCCTGCGAGACCCGCATAGTCCGCGATTCGCTGCGTAAATTCTTCGGCTTCTGTGCTAGGTCTGGTCAAAAGCAATCGGCGCACGTAATCGTACGAGGTGCGGCCCTCTCCTGGTGGAGGAAACCAGGGCGTACGGCACGCGATCTTCTCTACGACTTCCCGGCGCCCCTCGCCATCTTTCAGCTCGCGCATGCAAAGCCACAGATGTTCCTGCCAGAATCGGCGGTTCGTACCAATAAACCGAGTAGGGAGGAAAATGGTCGCCTTCAGGCCGCGACGCTGCAGCTGGGGAAACGCATACGCAAAGTTGTCATACCACCCATCGTCAAAAGTGATGGCGCAATCGGGACGCTTCCTGTTGCTAGGTCTTCCTTTCCGAGAGGCCACCTCATCGAACGAAACAACTCGATAGCTCTCCATAATCCAATCGAGAAAATCCGCGAAGGCGTCTTCAGATGTGCACAACTCCGGCTCAAAGCACTCCGAACCTCGAGGAAGGACACGATGGAAAGCAAAGATCGTCGCTCCCGAGCTGAGCACCCAATTCGCCGTCCGTTTGATAGGTGCGAATTCACCCAGACGCCCTGCCAGTCTATTCCTGAATTGTGTGTAAGCTGTCATGTCGTCTAAATGAAGTACTGATTCAAGAGAATCAAGATAGTTTCGCTCGCTCGGTTGTTTCCAGTCCCTTCACAACGCCTCGCGGCGTTTCCGCTTGGGCATGAGCCACCTCGGCTCTCGCAAAGACTTGTTCCATGGGGCCAAATGAAAACTCGCTTAGTAGCCGGTTAAGCAATCCAGCTGTCTTATACAGCCCAGTATACTGTCGAAACCCTGACCGCGCGTTGGTTGTCAGTCGAGGCTGTGCCGGATCAATCTCCCAAGGATGCAGATAGAACACCGCCGGCCGCTGCTCCACCTGATTGACTCTCCGCATGGCCCAGCGCGCGTACGCGTACGGAAGTATTCGGAAGTAGCCGCCCCCACTGAATGGAAAGTTTCGTTTACCCAACCGAACGGTAGAGATAGGAATTTCCAGCAGCGAGGTTCCCGCGAGTCGGTACGGGTGCCGCGGCGCATGACGATTCTCGTATAAGTCGTGCGCGATGGGATGCACACTCGAGTCATAGAGGAAACCTGCTTCGGCAAGAATTTCCGCTGCCCATTCCGTACCGGGAGTCAGCGAAAAGCTCGGCGCGCGGTAACCGAATATCCTGGCGCCAGCCGCGTCTTCGATCACAGCCTTGGCGCGGTATGTATCTTCGCGAAATTCGGCTGGAGATAAAGTGTAAATGGGCCGGTGCCAATAGCTGTGGCACGCGATCTCGTGGCCCAGTTTCCGGGCTTCACGAACCAAGTGAGGGTAGCGTTCGGCTACCCACCCTAAAAAGAAGAAAGTGCACCGGACGCTGTGAGAGGAGAATAGCTCAAACAGCTCCTTCATGTTTCGTTCGATGCGACTCGGAGTCCTCTCCCACGTATTGCGGGGAACGACTTTGGTCATGGCCTCGGTCTGGAAATAATCTTCCACGTCCACCGACATCGCGTTGGCGATGTGAAGCACCTCGTCTTTTGGTTCCGGTGGGGGCATATGCCCTCTCTGAAGTTCTGTTGGCTAAGACACTCAACTACCTTAAGATTAGATTTCCACAGAAAACGGCGGATCCAGCGACCTTGATTTTGGAGAGGTTGTGGCAATCGCCCGCGGTTTGGAACGCTTTGCACTTCCCAGTGTCAAGATTTCCGCCAGAAAGCCAGCACCAAGTCCTAGATGGATCGTTAAGTATATGAGCGGCGCGATCAACACGTGCCTGAAACCGTGGCGACAGCCGAGGAAAATCGAAAAACCTAATACTGGGGCAACATAGGCTCCAATGGAGTAGGCAAAGACACCGAAAAATGGTCGCCAGAGCAGAGAAACAATTCCACCGCAGACTAGCCAGAACAATAGTGCCGCGGGAATGATTTGGCCAAACGAAAATGCATCACGATGTTTCTGGATCAATCGAAAGCGCCCACGGCCATAGCGCATCATTTGCTGCCATAGTAGACGAAGATTGTTCCTTGGCTGATACACAACTTTCAGTTTTGGACTGATGTAGGAACTCAACCGGGCTTTAAGAACTCGGTGGTTGAATTCCACGTCTTCGCAAGCGTCAAAGCTCTCGTCGTAGTAACCAATGTGTTCAAAGACATTTCGTCGATACATCGCCCCGGCGCTGGAAGGGTTGACGGAGCCCTCCTTGTTTATGTTATAGATTGTAGAATCTGTCCCGTGGCCAAGCCTGGAGGCGCGGACGCGAGCTACAACATGCTGGAACAGACTGTTTCCTGCCGCATTCAAGGGCTGGGGCCGACAAAGACAGTCTGCTCCCGTGCGTTGAAATAACGACGCGGCATCGGACAGCAATGTTTTACTCGCAATCTGACAATGCCCATCGATGAAGATGACGTAATCGCCGCGCGCATTGCGCGCACCGATGTTCCGGCCTGCACTGGATAATTGAATAGGATTGTCAAACCGCTGTAGCGAGACGGTCGTTCGCTGTCGGAATTCTTCTACGACCTGCACCGTTCTATCAGCGGATGTTCCCACGACCACGATAACCTCAAACCGATCGCGCGGATATTCCTGCTCTTCAAGCTGCGCGAGCAAAGCGCCAATATGAGCCTCTTCGTTTCGAATCGGAACGACGATCGACAAAAATGGCCGCTCACCTTCGGTCCCCAAACCCGCTACGCGCAAATTCCCGATTTCGGCTGTCGATGCAAATTCCGAGACGGGATCGCTCGGCAAGGTAGGGGAAAGAGGAACAAGTTCCTCATAGAGCGAACGGAATTGATCCTTCTGTGCGTCAACGGAGTAGGCTTGAGCAACCCTATCGTGTCCCGCCTCGCTCAGGGCTTTCGCCTCCTCCGGATGCATCAAGAGATCGATGACCGCTGCTGCCTGGGCCGACGGTTGCGCCGGCGGAACCAATCTCACCGCATTTTGGGGACCCGATATTTCTTCTACGCCGCCCACGGCGGTCGCGACGACAGGAATAGCTTCAGCCATTCCCTCGAGGACGATGTTCGGCATCTCTTCGGAATGCGAAGGATTGACCAATAGATCTACGCCAGGCAGTAGCCTCCTTAAATCACGCTCGAAGCCTGCGAACGTCACTTCAGGTTCGAGATCAAGTTCGGTCACCCTTCTCTGCAGCTTCTGTTGAAGCGGCCCACTACCGAATATCAGGAATCGTGCTTTCGCCGCCGCTCGTCTTATGAAGACTGCCGCATCGAGGAAATCCGCAACCCCTTTTTCTGGGCTCAGTCGCCCACCCGTCGCAATCACAATGCAGTCCTTGGGCAGCCCGAATCTTCGCCGAAGCTCTGCCCGAGTAGCTTCTTTCACCAATGGGTTTATGTCAGAAACGTTGATCGCGTTAGTTACTACGCGAATTCTTGCAGCGAAAGAAGCTTCACGGGAGAGTCGAATAGCTTGTGATTTAGACAGGCAAACAATCCGTTCTGCGAAACGCAAAGAGAAGCGATCCAATGCTTCGTACACACGCACCCTACAATTTTCTCTCGTCCAGCCACGAAGGAAGCAGGCAACGGGGACTCCCGCAAGTCGTCCCGCAAGAAGGCTCACGATATCGGCCTTATAGCCGTGAGCGCAAACCAGCCCGATTTGCCTTTCACGCAAAACCCGAGCCAGGGATCGGACAGAAGAAAATAGACCTTCCACTGGCAATGAGATGACTTCTATGCCACGGCTCGCAATCGCGTCACGAAACTCTCGTCCTTCTTCGGGGCCCACATATACCCCGAACAGCAGCTCCCATGGCCCATGGCCATCCCATTCAGCATATCGGAGCAATTGCCGTTCTGGCCCCCCAACAAAATTGCTTGCACGCAGGTGTAAAATCCTTGGACGGGGATTGCTCATGACCTTGCGTAGCTTTCTCGAGCTGGCGCGTCAACTATTTGGTTGTTATATCGTCCGCCCGCGGCCGCCAACCAGACAGTCTCCAAACGCATCGCAATTCCATTCCAGCCGTAAGTTTCCGTGACGAGCTTTCTGCCGTTCGCTCCCAACTCGCGGCGGGCAGCCTTGGCTAGAAGCAAGTCCATGACGCAGCGGGCAAAATCTTGAGGAGAGTCCGCGATGAGTACGTCTCTTCCGGGTTTGAGGTCCAGGCCTTCTGCGCCAATTGAAGTGGAGACTACAGCTTTTCCCGCTGCGAGGGCCTCCAGGATCTTAAGTCGGCTGCCTCCGCCGATCCGGAGGGGAACGACGATCACGGCGGCGCGATCCAGATACGGACGCACGTCCTTAACTTCACCCACAAAATCAATTCCCGCCATGGCTGAAAGTCTCGCTTTTAGCAATTCTGAAGGGCGCCGGCCGACAATGCGAAAGACGATTTTCGGTAAAAGCTTGCGCATGAAAGGAAAGATCTCCTTTGCGAAGTATTCTATTGCGTCCGCATTGGGGAACCAGTCTAGTGAGGCCACCGAGAGGATCTGGTTTTCATCTTCTTTCTGATCATTAATCCCCAAGTACATTTCTAGATCGGCTCCGTTCGGAACCACTGTCACAGCACGCACGCCCCACCCACGCATGGTTTCGGCATCCGCAGCGGTAACGGCAGTGACCGCTGTCGCCCGACATAGTGCACGACGCTCAAACCACAGCATCTTCGCTTTCTGCAGGCCAAAAAAGAATCGTTCCACAAAATTGGCACCACACTCAGATCGTCTTTTCCAGATCTGGGACTCTACGTTGTGTGTGGCGATTAAGGTCGGCGTAGTGCTTACCGAACTAATGTAGCGGGCATATGGCGTCCATTCACAGTGGATCAGGTCCCAATCGCCACTCCTTAATAAATCGTTGCATGTACGTCGGAAGCGGCGAGAATAATGCTTCGTTACCGAGAACGGGTATGGTGATAATAGATTGGCCAACAGCCTCAGGTATAAAAAAAGGCCTGCGGACTCTTGGAGAGGCTCCACCAGGTGCAGCTCGATACCCGCCGATCGCATTGCGGTTGAATTCGAATCTTCATTTCTTCCATAGCAGAGAAGGTGGACACAATGCTTCTGTGCGAGCGACTTCAAAAGATTCCAAGTGCGGATGCGCTTGCCCGCATCCGGAGGGTACGGGACCTCTTCATCTATCACCAGAACCTTCAAAGTTTTCTTGGATGTTCTCTCGTCCATGCTTTCTCGTTGTTAAACGGCCGCTATCTGCACTCAGATATTCAGGATCTCATTTACCGCACTCCACGGCCGATTCCTACAGCACGTATCGTATAGAACACAATCAGCAGATCTAGCATTACAGAAACATTGCGTATGTAATACAGATCAAAACGCAACTTTTCCTTCGTTTCTTCGACCGACGATCCATATCCGTAATTAATCTGTGCCCATCCCGTAATGCCAGGGCGCAGAGCGTGGCGCAAATTGTAGTATGGAATTTCCTGGCTCAGCTTCGCTACAAACTCCGGTCTCTCAGGGCGGGGGCCCACGAATGCCATGTCTCCACGCAATACATTCCAGATTTGGGGGATCTCGTCCAGCCGTGACCTTCTCAAGAACTTTCCGGATCGCGTGATCCGAGGATCATCGTCGCTGGCCCAAGTGGGACCACTATCTGCTTCAGCATCGCTCCGCATGGTGCGGAATTTGAAACAATCAAAAACCTGGCCTCGCAAACCCACGCGCTTTTGTCGATAAAGTACGGGTCCCCGAGATGTGAGCTTAATAAGCAAGGCGATAAATGGAATCAAAGGCAGGGTCAGGATGGAAAGCACCAACGCGAGCAGCGTTGAGATATTTCGTCGCAAAAACCAGTGGCGTTGCGTCAGGCGAAATCCGTCCCCAAAGATCAGCCAGCTTGGGTGCAACTCGTCAACTTCAATCTTCCCGGTTACCTTCTCAAGAATCGAGGTTCCGTCGTCCACGCGAATTCCACGGAGCCGGATATCCAACAGTTCATTCACAGGCATGATGGATCTGCGGTCGGCCAGCGCAACGATCACCCTATCGACCGCCCGACGATCCCGGAGATCTCTCAAGATCCTTGCAAGCGACTCACTATTGAATTGGCTGCTATCGGCACTCCCGACCCCAACCAAATCCATTCCGAGTTCAGAACGCGATTCGATAGCCTCGCGGATTCGCAGAGCTCGTTCCCCGTTTCCCAAAATGTACACTTTCTCCCTTAGTTGGCGGAGAGAAATCAGGCGGACATACGCCCAGCGCCACGATATCCAGGTGACAGCCAGGATGAATAGGCCTGTCAAGAATACGTAGCGCCCAACCTTAAACACGGGAAACACGTAGCTGACCCCTGCGAGGATAAAGGACAGGATCCCAACCAGCATCAGGATCCGAGACTGAATCTCGTCCTGAGAATTTAACCGTCTCAGGTCATGCAGTTCTAAGTAATGGGCGCAAAGAAAGGCGAGAACCGCGACAGCAAGAATCTTGAAAACAGCCTGTTGATTGGCAAATACGTCCCTAGTTTCCTGACCAAACGAGACGATGATCGCTAACGCGAAAGACAGACAAACCGTTAGAATCTCTCCCAATAACATGACGAGCGAGCGAGTAGGAACGTAGGAATTGAATATTCGAACCACGACCTTGCGGATGCACGGGGATTGCCAACCCTTTGCGAAGCCGAGACCGACTAGACATACCGTAAGTGCTTGAAAAAACATGGTTAAATCAGGATCCGGGCTGTAATTCCGGTGTGATGGACCGCCCTGTGGATTGCCGGAGTCCAAGGAAGTTCCCGATTGTTCCATCCATTTGGGACTAATACCGGCATGAGCGGTAGAGATCCGAGCCAGATCGGCACCAAGACCAACAAACAGGGGGCTTCGGAAGCTGAGATTTATATCAAGTCTTTTATTGTTAGTAAGTTAAGGGCAGATTCTGAGGTTTTCTTGTCCGGCCCACAAAGATTCGATTTCATAATCTGCTGGTGGCAGCAGAATTGCTGCTATTCCATACTTCAATGAAGGCTAATCGTCCTGGATGAATCCTACTACCGAGGGCTCAACGCGTTACAAGAAAGACCTCTCAAGATCCGCCACTGAGGGCCTGATCCAACTATCCTTGCTCGGCGCTGCGCTAGGAACGCTCTACTATTCCGTGCTAACCGGCCTGGCGAGACAGTGGTGGGAGGATCCGAATTACTCGCACGGGTTTTTAGTTCCAGTATTTTGTGTCTGGCTAATCTGGAAACGCAATGACCAGCTCCAGTGGCTTCCATCCGCCCCAAACTGGTCCGGGCTCTTTGTCACGCTTGCCGGTCTAGGAATCCTGGCGATCGGTGTACTGGGCGCGGAGAATTTCTTGTCACGCGTCTCCCTTCTGATCGTGTTGGCTGGGCTGGTGATTCAGTTCTGGGGCTGGAGTTTCTTTCGAGTGCTCCTGTTCCCCTGGACCGTTCTTTTCTTCATGATCCCTTTGCCAGTACTTATCTTCAATGAAATCTCTCTGCCTCTTCAATTCCTGGCGTCGCGTCTGGGCAGCGCACTTCTTACCTTCGTTGGCATACCCGTGCAGCGTGAGGGCAACGTTATCCAAATGTCGACGCTCACTCTCGACGTAGCGGAAGCGTGCAGTGGCTTGCGCTTCCTCATTTCGCTCATTAGCTTCGCGATTGTCTACGGATACCTCAAAGAGCCCAGCTTTGTGCGAAGAATTTGGATTGTCGTAGCCGCAATTCCTGTGGCGATTGCTGCGAACAGCGTGCGCATAATGGGGAGCGGCATCATTGGCGAGTACTGGAGTCCAGAGATGGCCGAAGGCTTCTTTCACACCTTTTCCGGGCTCGTGGTCTTCACTATGTCGCTCCTGATGTTGGTGCTTTTGCAAGCGGCCTTCGGTTGGACCGATCGCCTCCTGCAGTCCAGGCGGTCTGCATGAAACGACTGGCGCCGTGGCGCAGTTTCTTGTCCGTAATATTCACTATGATCGTGATCGCTGGTCTTTTACGCGCCAGAGCTAATCATGAAATAGTGCCCCAGCGTCGAGATTTCTCTTCCTTCCCCACTCGCATTGACGGCTGGGGCGGCATTGACATCGCCTTGCTTCGGGAAGAGGTCGCAGTTCTCGGCATGGGCGACTTCCTAGTTCGTGACTACACTCGCGGGACTGAGACTCCCATAAACCTCTTTATGGCCTACTACCCCTCGCAAAAATCGGGTGACACAATCCATTCACCTCGCAATTGCCTGCCAAGTGCGGGCTGGACTCCCCTGCTGACCGGCCAAATTCAGATTCCCGGCTTAGACGGTACTTCCATGACTGTCAATCGCTATGTAGTTGGGCAGGGCTCCGACCGCATGCTGGTACTGTATTGGTACCAGGCTCATGGCCAAGTAACGCCAAGCGAATACTGGGCCAAAATTTTTCTAGTCACGGATTCCATTCGACTTAACCGCACAGATGGCGCACTCGTGCGCATTTTGACTGCCTACAACGCTGCGGAAGACACACGCAAGGCAGAAGAACGCGCTGTAGAGTTCACCGAGCACATACTTCCGCTGTTAGATTCCCATATTCCGCACTAATTGTGGTGTTCGAATGCGATAGTACCCGATGGGTTTCTGAACTTGTGTGTTCGGGTTACTGACAAAAAGGAGTGTGGCTGACGCGAAGCTCCGCCTGTTTGATTCTGTCCGGCGCGACTAAGCTTGGCTAGCAGACGTGCAAGTCTTTATCTCTAATTCCAAGCGAAGTTCCGTTGAGAGGCAAAAGCACGTCGGAGATACACACGAAAGTCTTTGATCTGCAAGACATTAGAGCCCTCGCCGAATGGCACGTATATTGCTCTACAGGAGGAATGCAACATGGACAGCGCACGTGCGTGAACTAAGGAGACTATCTGGAATGTCGATCAAACATTTTGCGTGGTTGTTGCCAGTCGTTCTCCTGGCAACATCGTCGGCAAACGCGCGTAGCCTGACAGCTCTTCGCACCACAAGCACCGTACCAAGCATCGCAGCTTTTGTCGCAATAGGTGGCAACACCTTGCAATTGGGGAATCCGAAGAAAAAGAGGCCAGTCGTAACGCCGGAGCCTGCCAGCTTGCTGCTCTTTGGCACTGGCATGGTGGGTCTGGCCGCAGGAATCCGGCGAAAGAAGAATCGAAATACCAAGTAGGTGAAAGGCTGTTTGCCTCGCATCAGATGTCAAGCGCTACCGACGTCGGAATCGCCATTCGAGCGGCAGATTCGTCCGCAGTTAGCATGAATGTCAACTTTGGGAGAAGGGCCGTGGTCGTTCTTGTACTTCGAACGATCACGCTTATCGGTCAGTTCAAGCGAGTATGGGATCATCTGACTTACAAAAGTAACTTATCAACCTGTTTGGGAGGTGACACGGCAGCTGCCTCTCCGATGCGGGTTTTTCCCCGGGCTCGCAAATACGGTATTCACCTGATTTTCTTGTATGCCTGCAGCAGATAGATTATTATTATTATTTTTGAGGGTAGCTGCTTGAGCGCGGAAATCTCCCCCCAGGCCGGTGATTACCGAGCGTTCGACCCCCGCGATCTTTCGAGCCGAAAGGGATCAGGCGGATCTAATACCGTCGGCATCAAGATTGAGACTCCCATTGATAGCTGCGATGATTGGTTTGAACACTGCCTCGAGCGAACCAGGGAAAACGTTGAGCTAAGACTTCCGGAAACGGGCAGAGAGAGGGTCAATGTCATATCGTTAGAGATAGCCAGGAGCCTGCTCCTCTGTCAGCTGGGGGATCGGGTTCTGGCAAGGTTCCCCTTGCAAGTAGCGCGTCTGGCAGGTCACGCGCTCCAAGTGCCCGACGAAGAATCTTCCTACAATCCGATGTTCGCCCAATTATTGACCGCTGAACTCGATGCCATTTATCTGGACTCTGTAAAGCCCGAAACTTTCCTGTGGCATTATCTGCAAAGCAGCCCCCTGATCCAGAAGTCTTTCCGCTTCTACAGCCAACAAGGACCACAACCACACTGGCTGATCCGCCTCAACGGTTCGTTCAGCAACTACATGAAACGACTTTCTCCAAAGACGCGCAAGAACCGGCTACGGGAAATCAAAATACTGCAAAAGCTTGGGGACGTGAAATTGATTCGTGTGACCGAAGCCTTTGAGATCGATGCCTTTTTAAAAGTGGCCTACGGCATTTCACAGAAGACCTGGCAATTCAAACGATTCGGTTGGAGTATCGCTGCCCGCGACCCAAGTTTGGTGAAGAATCAACTGCTGCGTCTAGCGCAGCGGGGGTGGTTGCGATCTTACCTGCTTACGTGTGGCAACTTGCCTTGCTCTTTTATCTTGGGAGAGCAGAGAGGTTCCAGATTTCGCCCCGTCGCTGCTGGAGCGGATCCCGCCTGGAGGGACTACGGTGTAGGCACGATTCTTCTCTTGTACGCTCTGGAAGATCTTTTTAAAGAGAATTCTCCGGACTTTTATGATCTTGGAACTTCCGCGAAGCACAAGGAGTACTTAGCGACCGACAGCTATCTTGAAGCTAGCGCTTGGCTGTTCTGTCGGCAGCCCTACGCCAC
>WNFS01001360.1_pt1 | contig 18187 bp, 14 predicted proteins | sample 5400141 | NCBI WGS metagenome assembly WNFS01 (sample SAMN13153358, study PRJNA577476) | soil metagenome | isolation source: 60 cm saprolite under Madrone tree | place: USA:California | collected 2016-06-14
GCTCGCGTCGAGGACGCCATGCATGCCACGCGCGCTGCAGTTGAGGAAGGCATCGTTCCCGGCGGCGGTGTGGCCCTGCTTCGCTGTATTCCGGCACTTGATAAGTTGAAGCTCCATGATGATGAAGCCACGGGGGTGAACATCGTGAAGCGCGCCCTCGAAGAACCCATACGTCAGATTGCCCTCAACGCGGGCCACGAAGGCGCGGTGATTGTAAGACGCGTTTGCGACTCGAAGGAAGACAACTTCGGCTTCAACGCGGAGACCGGCGAATTCGGGGACATGCTCAAGGCTGGAGTGATCGACCCGGCCAAGGTTACCCGCTTGGCGCTGCAGAACGCCGCATCCATCGCCGCATTGATGCTCACCACGGAGGCTTTGATCGCCGATTTCAAGGAGGAGGAAAAGGCGGCTGCGGCAGGCGCGGGCCAAGGCGGGGGCATGGGCGGGATGTACTAGGGCTCTAAAGTGCCTTGGAAAAATCCATGTCGGTTACAACAGCTTTCAGACGCACAGAAGACAAGCCAGGAGACTCATTGGGAAAACTGAAGGCACTGGAATACACGTGTGGACTGGGCGTGATGATTGTCGGACTCGGTCTCTACTCCTACTACGTGCGAGAGCTCCTGGCATCCCTGTTCCTATTTAGTGTGGCTTTTTTCTCGATGAATTTGGCCATCCTGAGTGTGTTTCTTGCGTGGTGTGCGAGCAAGCAAGTAGCACTTTGGAGCCAGCCGGCATCGCGAAACGCGATCGCGTTGGCTTTGGTGGAAGGGCCAGACTTATTCGCCATCGGCGCGAAGGAAAAGACGTAGCAAGACTACAGGTCGAGACTGTTTGAGAAAAGTTCTCCAGGGCGCCTGATTCTCGGCAGAAGGTATGGCCGAAGGCGCCCTGTCAGGGGTTTCGTACAAATCGAAGTTCATCAACTAGCAAGCGGATTGTGGAGGTTCATGATGTTTCGTAAATTGACTCTTGGTGTGTGCATTATGTTTGTTACGAGTTCACTCTTCGCTGCAAACAAGGAACAAGAACGTCTTGAAAATTCCGGGACCGTCCTGCAGGAAGTGATGGGCGTGCCTGACAACATCCCCCAAGAACTCCTGGAAAAAGCCGAGTGCATTATTGTTTTTCCATCCGTTCTGAAGGCTGCATTTGTGGTCGGCGGCAGCTATGGCCGGGGAGCGATGGTTTGCCGGACGGGCGAACATTTTAACGGACCGTGGGGTTCTCCAGCGATGTATGCGCTGGAAGGCGCCAGCGTTGGATTTCAGCTGGGCGGGCAAGCGACGGATCTGGTCCTGCTCGTCATGAATGAGAAGGGGGCATCTTCCATTCTCAATAGCAAGGTGAAACTCGGCGTCGATGCTTCCGCCGCGGCAGGTCCCAAGGGCCGCGACGCCTCAGCAGACACCGATGCCTACATGCGGGCGGAGATCCTGAGCTACTCTCGCTCCCGTGGTCTGTTTGCCGGAATTTCCCTCGAAGGTTCCACGCTTCGGCCAGACGATGACGCAACCGCAGACGTCTATGGCCGCAAGATCACGGCCAAGGAAATAGTGCTGGGCGGGAAAGTCTCTATTCCTGAGACCGGCCGCCATCTCGTCGAAGTCCTGCAAAAGAGTGCGCCACACAACGTATCGAAGGAAATCAGTTCCAAGTAATCACTGTTGTTGAGCTGCGTTTTTCCTTTTTCCTGCCGAACCTGGATCTGGATGTGGAAAAACGTGGCTCAGCAAGTTCTTACACCACTATACCTCTAGCGGCATCTGCTAAACTCATTCAGAGCAGTTCTGTAGTCGGCGGGGTGGTCCTGTATCCTCTTTTTTTTGGAGAAAGGTCAGGGGCTCGCAGACATCTTCCGCCCTACAATCCCTGGTTTCCATAATGAGTACGAATCAAGCTTCGACCATTCTTCTTCCTAATCTGGAGGAGCCGATACGCTCCGAACTGTTCAGTCTGGAACGGCTCGAGCAACACGCCGAGAGCCTTGCGGCAGCACAGGCCATCACGAAAGAAGCGAGCCGGGGCCGCCCGCTTATTCCGCGGGTCGTGGACAACGGCCGAGTGCTGCTGGATTCCTATCGGGCGATCGCCCGCGCGATTCAGGAAGAGCATGAGATTACGCCTGCGGCTGAGTGGTTGGTCGATAACTTCCATATCGTCGATGAGCAACTCCGCGAAATCCAGGACGATTTGCCGGCAGGTTACTACCGTAAGCTGCCCAAGCTTGCCTCGGGACACTTGCAAGGCTATCCGCGCGTGTTCGGGGTGGCGTGGGCATTCGTGGCGCATACGGATAGCCGATTCGACCCAGAAGCGTTACGCCGGTTCGTAGCGGCGTATCAGCGGGTGCAACCGCTTACGATTGGCGAGCTCTGGGCAGTGGCCATCACGCTGCGCGTGGTGCTGGTGGAAAATTTGCGCAGGATAGCGGAGCGGATTGTTCGCAGCAGGGCGGCCCGCCGCGAAGCCGACACGTTGGCCGATAGCTTGCTCGGTCCAGGGGGCCAATCTGCGATCTTTCCGGCCCTTCAACAACTTGAGAAAGCCCCTTTGGAAACGGCATTCGCCGTGCAGCTTGTCCAGCGCTTGCGGGATCTGGACCCAAAGGTCGGCCCCGTTCTGCTTTGGCTCGATCAGCGCTTGGCCATTGCGGAAACGAGCGCCGATGAAATCGTCCGCGCGGAACACCAGGAACAAGGGGCCATGAGCGTGTCGGTGCGCAACATCATTACCAGCATGCGCTTGATTTCTGCATTTAACTGGCAGGAATTTTTTGAGAGCGTCAGCCTGGTAGACGAAGTTCTCCGCAATGACACCCATTTTGCCGACATGGATTTTTCTACGCGAGATGACTACCGTCACGCTATCGAAAATCTTTCGCGTGGATCGAGCCACTCGGAAATTGAAGTTGCAAAACGAGTCGTGCGCCGGGTCAAACAGGCGGTCTATGATCCGAGCGAAGATTCGGACAATGCCGACAAGCTGAGCGAGAAGCGTCAAACGGAGCCCGGCTATCATCTCATCTCGCGAGGGCGCCCGGCCTTTGAGCGAGAGCTTGGCTTTCACGTTACCTGGAAACGTTGGCTGCTCCGGTTATATGTCCGAACGGCGGTACCAGGATATCTGGCCACCATTGCTGTTGTGACCGCAGCGATCCTGGCGCTACCGCTGCTGCGCATCCGCGAAGGGGGCATGACCGCAGGGGGCCTTTTCCTCCTCGGCTTGCTCGCCGCAGTGCCTGCCTCGGACCTAGCCATCGCACTGATCAACCGCGCGGTCATGGGTTTGCTAGGGCCGCGAAGGCTGCCGCGAATGGAACTGCGCCACGGCATCCCCGAGGACTTGCGAACGATTGTCGTCATGCCCACCCTGCTCACCACCCCGGAGGAAGTTGCAGGGCATGTCGAGCGGCTGGAAGTGCACTATCTGGCAAATCCAGATGGAGACCTGCGCTTCGCGCTGCTCTCGGATTGGTTGGACGCGCCGCGTGAGACCCTGCCGGGTGACGACGACTTGCTGGCCGTTGCAATTGACGGGATCGCTCGGCTGAACAAACAATATGGTCCGACCCCCGGCGGCGGCGAACGCTTTTTTCTCTTCCATCGTAAGCGTGTATGGAACGAGTGTGACGGCAAATGGATGGGCTGGGAGCGCAAGCGAGGAAAGCTGCACGAACTGAACCAGCTATTGCGCGGTTCGACGAGCACTACATTTTTGCCTACCGGTGTGTGTCCCTCGGTAAACTTTGCGAACGTTCGCTACGTGATCACGCTCGACGCAGACACGCGCCTCCCGAGGGGCGCTGCCGTTCGTTTGGTTGGCACGATGGCGCATCCTCTCAATCGGCCAAGTTTCAGCGATCGCGAAGGGCGCGTTGTGGAAGGCTACGCCATCGTCCAACCGCGCATTACGCCTTCGCTTCCTATTAACCATCCGAGTTCACTCTCCCAAAGAGTTTTTTCCGGACCAGGCGGCATCGATCCATATTCATCGGCCGTTTCTGATGTTTACCAGGACTTATTCCAAGAAGGCTCCTACACGGGCAAAGGTATTTACGATATTGATGCCTTTGAAGCGGCTCTAGCGGGCAAGGTACCGGCGAATGCGCTATTGAGCCATGACCTCTTTGAAGGCATTTTCGCACGAGTCGCCCTGGCCACAGATATTGAGCTGTTTGAAGAATTTCCCTCGCGTTATGAGGCCGTTGCGGCACGCCAACATCGTTGGGCCCGCGGAGACTGGCAACTGTTGCCCTGGCTTTTCGGGCGCGGCCACTCGGGGCCGGAGAAACGGAATCCCGTCAGGATTCCAATAATCGGTCGCTGGAAGATTCTCGACAATCTGCGCCGCACGCTGTCGGCACCCGCCGCATTTCTTACATTAGTTGTGGGTTGGCTTCTGCCCACTGCTTCTCCCTGGGTATGGACGCTATTTATTCTCGCGACCGCTGCGATTCCTACACTCCTACCATTTTTCATCGGGCTCAGCCCGCGTCGAAGAGGTATTTCCTTGCGGAGCCATTTTCTCGGCGTGCTCAGCGACCTAGGACTCGGCGCATCCCAGATCGGCTTGTCTTTTACATTTTTGACATACCAGACGTGGCTGATGACTGGCGCGATTCTGCGGACCCTCGGCCGCCTGTTTATCACGCATAGGAATTTGCTTGAATGGGTGACGGCAGCACAATCCAAGTTTTCGACGGAATCCAAGCTGCCCGCGATCTATAAGCGCATGGCTGGTGGTGTTGTCTTGGCCGTTGTGTCGATTGTGGCTCTGGTCTCTGGACCCCACCACGCTTGGGCTGCAGCGGCTCCATTTCTCCTTCTCTGGGCTGCGGCTCCGGCCGTAGCGCTTTATATTAGCCGTCTGCCGAAGGCTCCCGGGACAAGTCCATTGCCCTTGGCCGACGCACAGGCTCTCCGCTTGATTTCTCGCCGGACTTGGCGCTTCTTCGAGGTTTTTGTTTCACAGGAGGACCACGCGCTCCCCCCAGACAATTTTCAGGAAACGCCCAAACCCGTCGTCGCTCACCGAACGTCGCCTACAAATATCGGGCTCTACCTTCTTTCCACGGTTTGCGCACGGGACTTCGGCTGGCTAGGCACATTGGAAACCGTCGAGCGCCTCGAAGCTACGTTGGCGACGTTGAGCCAGATGGAATTGTTCCGCGGACACTTCTACAACTGGTATGACACGACTGATCTTCACCCGCTCGAACCCAAGTACGTTTCCTCTGTAGACAGCGGGAATCTCGCCGGACATTTGCTGGCCCTCGGAAATAGTTGCCGGGAGCTAATGGAGAAATCATCCGTCGGACCCCACCTTCTCGCCGGATTGCAGGATACGGGCCAGCTGCTGCGCGAGACGCTTGTCAAAATCGCTGACACGCAACGAACACATATCGTCACGCGGAAGCAACTTAGCAATGCTGTCGACGCGATGATGGCCTCGGTTGATTCGTTGCCTGTGGATTCCGTGGATTGTGCGAAGCGTTTCGAGGAGTGGAGGGCTCACGCCCAGACCGTGGCCGACATCGCACAAGCTTTGGAGCAGGAACATGGAGACAATCCCGAATCCGAATTGCGTGACTGGGCCGAGGCATTCAGGGCTTGCGTCGAGAGCCACATTCGTGATGTGGAAATCCTGATTCCGTGGGCGCGTTTGGACTCGAAAGACATTCTAGGATTGGCCAAAGACCTTCGAGACCAAGCGCCCGAGTGGACGGCCATCGAACAGTCCCTTCGTTTCATCCCCAGGCTGGCGGATGCACCTGACGCGTTCGACTTTGCTCTCACTGAGTTGTCTGTGTTGCGCGATCGCCTGGTGGACAATCTTCCAGCAGAACGGAACACGATCCCGCGAATCGATGCGTTGGCCGAGGCATTGAGGCGCTCGACTGCGGAGGCTGCTGCACTCATTCGCCGTCTTTCAGTCATTGCTCAGACGGTAGAGCGAATGGTCCACGAGATGGAGTTCGGGTTTCTGTTTGACGATACGCGCAAGCTTTTCTCGATCGGTTATCGTGTAGCGGACGGAAGCTTGGATCCTAACTGCTATGACTTACTTGCCTCAGAAGCGCGCCTGGCAAGTTTTGTTGCCATTGCGAAAGGCGAAGCCCCGCCGGCGCACTGGTTTCACCTGGGCCGGGCGCTCACACCCGTGGATCGCGGATCTGCGCTTATTTCCTGGTCGGGTTCAATGTTTGAATACCTTATGCCCGCGCTCGTGATGCGTTCCCCAGAAGGAAGCCTGCTGAGCCAGACGTACGAATTGATTGTGCGGCGTCAAATCGAATACGGCGCAGAGCGAGGTATACCCTGGGGGGTGTCGGAGTCTGCATACAATGCGCGCGACCTCAACCTCAACTATCAATACTCCAGCTTTGGCGTACCTGGACTAGGTCTCAAGCGGGGTCTTAGCGAGGATGTGGTCATTGCACCCTACGCCACCGCTCTCGCGGCCATGATTGATCCAGCCTCCGCCTTGCAAAACTTTCGCCGACTCGAAGAAACAGGCGGAAGCGGCGCATACGGATTTTATGAAGCGCTCGATTACACAAGCACGCGCCTGCCCGAAGGGGAAACGGTCGCCGTTGTACGGACGTTCTTGGCACATCATCAAGGAATGTCATTGGTTGCCATCGCAAACCTGTTGAACGATGGCGCGATGCGCAGTCGTTTTCATGCCGAGCCCATGGTGCAGGCCACCGAACTGCTCTTACAGGAGCGCACCCCGCGCGACGTGCTCGTTGCCCGGCCTCGCGCGGAGGAAGTGTCTGTCACGGCACAAGTTCGTGAACTGACCCCGCCGTCGATGCGGCGGTTTACCTCCCCGCATAGTTCAATCCCGCGGACTCATCTGCTTTCCAATGGGAGATACACTGTGATGCTGACCGCAGCGGGCTCGGGCTATAGCCGTTGGCGCGATATTGCCGTCACAAGATGGCGCGAGGATGCCACGCGTGACTGCTGGGGCAGCTATATCTTTCTACGCGACGCGCAGACAGGCGAAGTCTGGTCTGCGGGCTATCAACCGAGCGGAGTCGAACCCGACACTTATGAGGTTTCGTTTCATGAAGACCGCGCCGAATTCATAAGGCGCGACCGCTCGTTGACCACGACGCTTGACGTCGTTGTATCTCCTGAGGACGACGCAGAAGTCCGGCGGGTCTCCATCACGAACTTGGGCGCGCGCGCGCGCGAAATTCAGGTCACTTCCTACGCCGAGCTTTGCCTGGCATCACAGGCCGCCGATGTAGCTCATCCGGCGTTTTCCAACTTATTCGTCCAGACCGATTTTCTCCCTGATGTCGGAGCGCTGCTTGCAACGCGCCGCAGGCAATCCGACAAAGAGACCGCCGTTTGGGCCGCACATGTCGTCGCGGTTGATGGTGAAACCGTCGGTGACCTGCAATACGAAACAGACCGCTGGCGGTTTATCGGGCGCGGGCACAATGTGCGCAACCCCGTATCCATCATCGATGGACGGCCCCTTTCCAATACTGTCGGCTCCGTACTCGACCCGGTGATCAGCCTAAGGCATACGGTCCGCATTCCGCCCGGGACCACGGCACGCATTGTTTTTTCCACCATAGTCGCCGCGACTCGTGAGCAAGTAATTGAACTTGCAGATAAATATCGCGGACCCACAACCGTTGATCGCACACTGGCGTTAGCTTGGACACAGGCTCAAGTACAACTCCATCATTTGGGTATCGATCTCGACGAAGCCCATTTATTCCAGAGGCTCGCAAACTCTGTGCTGTATTCCGACCCTTCGCTACGACCGTCTTCCGATGTACTCAACCGCAGCACACTGGAGCGTTCCGCGCTCTGGGCCCACGGAATCTCCGGCGATTTGCCCATCGTTGTAGTGCGCATCGATGAAGCAGAAGATCTCGAAATCGTCCGCCAATTGTTGCGTGCGCATGAATACTGGCGTATGAAACAATTATCCGCCGATCTAGTCGTCATTAATGAAAGATCCGCGTCGTACGCCCAGGAATTGCAAACCTCTTTGGATGGACTGGTGCGGGGCAGCCGATTGCGCCTCTCTCCGGACTCGAGCAACGTGCGCGGCAGCATTTTCCTCCTACGGGCGGATCTGATCTCTCCGCAGGAGCGCGCGCTGTTTCAAACAGTCGCGCGATCGGTATTGCTCAGCCGGCGAGGTACGTTGTCTGAGCAAATCACTCGATCTCAGAGGGCAGAAGCTGAGGCAACCGTCATCCCACGGCCAACGCGTCAGGCCAAACGCGTGGACGTGCCGCTTCCCCAGCCCGCTCTCGATTTTTTCAATGGCCTGGGTGGGTTTGCTGATATGGGCCGCGAGTATGTGACCGTCCTGGGGGAAAGTTTGCGGACTCCCGCGCCGTGGATCAATGTGATTGCAAATCCTTCGTTTGGATTCCTCGTTTCCGAATCGGGCTCGGGCCACACCTGGTCGCTCAACAGTCATGAGAATCAGCTCACGCCGTGGTCCAACGATCCCGTTACTGACCCTCCTGGAGAAGTCATCTATCTCCGTGACGAAAGCACGGGTGAGGTGTGGACCCCCACGGCCCTGCCAATCCGCAATGAAACCGCTCCCTACGTTGCTCGCCACGGCCACGGCTATAGTCGATTCCATCATGGGTCTCACGGAATCCTGGTTGAGTTGCTGCAATTCGTACCTTCCAAGGACCCTATCAAGATCTCCCGGCTCACTTTAAAGAATGATTCCGGCCGCGTGCGGCGCCTTTCTGTGACTGCCTATGCCGAATGGGTGTTGGGCAGTTCACGCAGTGCTTCGGCGCCATACCTCATCACGGAGCTCGATTCGAAAACGAGAGCAGTCTTCGTGGTGAGCGCGTGGGCCGGAGAATTTGGCGGGCGCGTCGCATTTGCTGACCTTGACGGTACCCAGGTTTCTGTGACAGGCGACCGGACAGAATTTCTTGGCCGCAACGGGACGCTTGAGCATCCGGCCGCGTTGGAGCAAGGCAACCCGCTTTCTGGAAGGGTGGGAGCAGGTCTCGATCCATGCGCGGCCCTGCAAACCTCGGTTACATTGCGCCCCGGCGCAAGCGAGGAAATCGTGTTTTTCCTTGGCCAAGGGGAAAATAGGGAGCAGGCGCGCGAGTTGCTGAGTCGATATCGCACCGCGGACTTAGATGCGATCCTCTCCGAGGTGACGGGCCAATGGGACAACTTTCTCGACACCGTACAGATCAGCACACCCGAGGCGGACATGGACATTCTCATGAATCGTTGGCTACTCTATCAAACACTGGCGTCTCGTGTCTGGGCACGTGCAGCCTTCTATCAGTTAAGCGGTGCGTACGGTTTCCGCGACCAACTCCAGGATGGGATGGCTCTGTGTGTAGCCAAGCGCGAGGTCGCGCGCGAGCATCTGCTGCGAGCGGCCTCACGACAGTTTATCGAAGGCGACGTTCAACACTGGTGGCATCCGCCCTCGGGGCGTGGTGTGCGAACGCGGATCTCCGACGACCTCCTCTGGCTGCCTTACGGCGTTGTCCACTTCATTGAAGCGACCGGCGAGACGGCCGTGTTGGACGAAGTCGTTCCCTTCCTGGAAGGAGATTCGCTGACCGAAAGACAGAGCGAGTCCTATTTCCAACCGCGTGTTTCGGAGACCCGCGCGACGCTGTTTGAGCATTGCGCGCGTGCATTAGACCGAAGTCTCGCTGTTGGCAACCACGGCCTGCCACTGATGGGCACGGGCGACTGGAACGACGGCATGAACCGGGTTGGGGAGCACGGGAAGGGAGAAAGCGTTTGGCTCGGCTGGTTCCTGCACACGATTCTTTGGGAGTTTGCCAAAGTTGCTGATTCGCGCGGTGAACACAAACGCGCGGAGGTTTGGCGTCTCCACGTGAGCGCTCTAAAGGCGGCGCTGGAACGCGATGGTTGGGATGGCGAATGGTATCGCCGCGCTTACTTTGATGATGGCACGCCGGTGGGCTCTGCTGGAAACGCGGAATGCAAGATCGACTCGATCGCGCAGTCCTGGGGAATTATGAGCGGGGCTGCTGAACCGGGTCGTGCGGCGCGCGCCATGGGCGCTGTGGATCAGCAGTTGGTGCGCCGTCCCGAGGGACTGATTCTCCTCTTCACTCCGCCATTTGAAAACACGCAGCACGACCCAGGCTATATTAAAGGTTATGTGCCTGGCATCCGTGAAAACGGCGGGCAATACACGCATGCTGCTGCGTGGACGGTCATTGCCTTTGCTGCTCTCGGCGACGGCGATAAGGCCTGCGAGGTATTCCGGATGCTGAATCCAATCGCCCATACCTCTTCGCGTGCGAGCGTCCAACGCTACAAAGTAGAGCCTTACGTTGTTGCGGGCGATGTATACGCTGAGTCTCCCCATGTGGGGAGAGGCGGCTGGACCTGGTACAGTGGTTCGGCGGGCTGGCTCTACCGCGCGGGCCTTGAATGGATCCTCGGGTTCCGCGTGCGAGGGCAGGTGCTTTGCGTTGATCCGTGTATTCCTCGAAACTGGCCCGGCTACTCCATTGATTTTCGATATCACTCAGCCACCTACAAGATAACTGTAAAAAATCCCCTCGGCTTCAGCCGCGGCATCGCTTCAACAAGCATTGATGGCAAGGTACTCGTCGGTCGCGCAAATATTCTACTTGCTGACGATGGCGCCGCACATCAGGTTTTAATCGTGCTGGGTCAGCTGTGATGTTGACTGGATTGCATGGCCAATTGTGATGGGAGAATTCGGGTGTGCTCAGAAAAAAACCGTACAGTAAGTATTCCTGGCCGGAAATCGCTTTGAAAATTAGGAGTTTACCCTCCGTAGTCAGCACGTGGCATGCTGCGATGCTGTGCCGAACCTTCCCTCGGTGAAATATTCCCGTAACAGATAAACCTTGCTTTTGAGTCTGCCCGACTCGGTCTCGCGGATACCGTCACAACCCGTTCATATCCGGAGCGGATGAACCAGAATACCGATCGAGCGCGCCAACAGTCGAACGAAGTGTTCGCTGATCCGGCTTAATTTTAGGCCTAGCTATTTGCGAAAATATACCTGGCTTTCTCTAGAAATCGCGCTATGGTTCGCGTAGTTCCTATGAGGGAACACAACATGGCAAAGAAGCCTTCCAAGAAGAAAGTGGCACCCTCGGCAACCACCACGGTTACCCGCAGCAAAGCAGCACGGAGGAACATTGCTGAGGGCACCCGGCTGTTCGCTCTCGCCGGACGTCCGACGAAGCATCAGTTCATTCTTGTTTACGGCATTCGCGGTCCTCGCATGACTTGGACGCAACGTGCGGCAGCAGGAGTGCCTGCTGAGGAATTTCAGGAAGCTCTTGCGAAAACCAAGGTATAAAACCGGCTAATTTCTTCGTTTTACTTTCACCGCATGAGAGGCGTAGCATCGGGGATAGATGCCCTATTGAGAAATGGGGGTGAAAGCAAATGAACGAAGAAAAAATCTCGCCGGGAGCCTATTTTCAGCGGCAGATTACGGAGAGATCTCGGAAAGTTGCGAAGAGCAACAACGCTGCTGGTTACGTGGCGATGTGGCCTGAGGCTGTGAAGGAAGTATTGGCGAAATTTCCAAATCTTTCACCCGACGAGAAAGCGGCCCTGCGCGGTAATGTTGATGGGCAAATTCACTCGATGGGCGGACGAACCAACCAAGATTTTACGGCGGCTTTGCAGGCAGTGGCAAGGATTCTCGGATCGTAGACATGCTTTCGGCTCGGGGTTCTGCTCATCCGCAGTGCCCGACTAGGCACCGACCGGGCACGTCAGCAAGCTAACGATGTATTCACCAATCTGGCGTAAGCTGAGCCAGTCCTTGCAGAGGTCTAATTCGTTACTCTGATCCAGTCAATTTCAACCCTTTTGACCGTTAGATCGGGAACAGGAGTACCCGTTGGCATCACCTGCCAAGTTTTTCCGTCATCGCAACCGAAACGGGCCGTCAGATATCAGATGTTTGGCGGCCCCAGATGCCATACGATTGGCAGAATGGTGCCAATACAATCATGCGGGCCGATCTGGAGTGAGCAAGAAATCTGGATGAAATGGGCACTCTTTTTGCAAATATTCGTTCAGCCATTCTCTTTGACCTTGCACCTGCTCGTCTTCTGTCTCTAGCAATGGAGCATGGGGTTGGTAAGTGACTTTGTTACATCTTGGGCATTCCACGTCGAGCCTGTGAACGTACTTGCCATAAAATTCGGGGAGCATCTGCCGATCAGATCGGGGAGCTAGGAACTGCATATTGAATCTCCTGTATGAGGGTCTGCCGGGGCGCGACCAGCTACACAGGGGCCGAAATTTCAAATCCCTTCTCGCATTTCACACATACAACCGGCTGGGGGCCGCCCATTTGTGCGAATCCTTTTCGTGCTTCGACATGTACTTCCTGTTTCGCATTACAGTGTGGGCATTCAGTCGGTATCTTGAAGTAATTCTGTTTGGGCGCGGCAACCTCCTCGACCGCTTCTGATTCGTAACCCAGCGCCTTCAATTCCGCTCGAACACCTTCTGTGTTGGCGCTTAAGATTTGCGTTGCCCCGCGTTCCGTAGCATGTAAGGCGTAGGCCGCGCCGGTTATGTTCACCGGCGGATTCTCCCGCGCTTCTGGATTGGTAATCAATCCCCACCCACTAAAGGGTCTACCAATGTAGCGTCCCTTGTATTCGCCGGATGTTATTCGGATTCTGTGCATCATGGCTGGGCACCTCCGTGCGGATTCTACAACGCACGGCCCCGGCGTGCCCCCACTTACTTTTCTGGCGTCGCATCTACACTTAAGATATCTTGTCCGCCCGGCGCGTCCACAGAACTTTTCAATTGTTCTGCCCTTTCCCGCCCAGCAGCCAAGGCTTCTTGCCCAGTGGCAAAACCGCCTTTTTGCTCAACTACACGATTCCGTGAAGCGTACAGTACGAACTTCCATGCCATAGGATTTTCTCCCGCATTCATTTTCCGACTGAAGGGCGGCGCACAACCATAAGACTTTCGGTCCGTTGCCTTAACCGGCATCTAGATCGCCGGGCACGGCCCTGCAACCGTCCCGATGTTTCAGGACCTTTGGCGGAGGCAGGTAAAGGAAGAAACGAAGAGCGGAAAAGCTGAGACTTTGTTTCCGATGTGACGGGCACGACGAAACGGACATGAGCCGAATTACGTGGAATCATTTAGATAAGACGTGACCACTGGCTGAGAGCGTGGCCGAAAGCGTATCAAACGGAAGGCGGGATGACCCTCGGTTGATCTGGTGGAATGACGGCACAGTCCGGGTTGATGTTAAACAATTCGCCGTTTCCCCCGAGCATGAAATTCTTGCCGACGCCGCCGCAGCCTCGCCAAGTCCTGGTGAATAGGAACCACGTCGTAAATTTCAAACAGTTGCTGATATGCCCGTTTCAAGTAGCTTCGCGAACTGCTTTGCACCCACGGGCCGACTGAAATAGTATCCTTGCCCCTCATCGCAGCCATGAGCCTGAAGAAATGCTAACTGCTCTATTGTTTCGACACCCTCAGCGATAACCCTGTGCCTGAGACTCTTGCCCATGCTGATGACCGCGCTCACAACGATAGCATCATCGGATTTGGCAATAATATCGTGCACGAACGACTGGTCGAGCTTCAAGGCGTCAATGGGAAATCGAGTCAGGTAGCTCAAGCTGGAATACCCGGTGCCAAAGTCATCGACTGCCAGTCGCACACCGATGGCTTTGAGTTGTCTAAGCGCGTAGGCAGTGGACTCGGCATGTCGCATGAGAACGGTTTCGGTTAATTCGAGTTCGAGATATCTGGAATCCACGCGAGTATTCTTCAAGGCAACTTGAACACCTTCGAGAAAATGCTCGCTCCGAAATTCCAGCGACGAGATGTTGACTGCCACAGGGACGGCTGGTAGGCCCGCATCAAGCCATTCCCGCGTTTGTCTGCATGCCTCGTGTAATACCCATTGGCCGATTGCTGGAATCATGCCGGTGTCTTCGGCGATGGTCAGGAATTCCCCCGGAAGAAGCAGCCCACGCTCTGGATGTTGCCAGCGTACGAGCGCCTCGACACCTGTCATGGCTCCTGTCTTGAGATTTACCTTGGGCTGGTAATGCAATAACAATTCCTGGCGTTCAAGAGCATACCGCAACTGCCCCTCCAGCGATTGACGCTCGACGACGTTGAGACCCATGTCGGGTCTAAAGAACTGGCAATTGTCGCGCCCTGATTGCTTGGCGTGGTACATTGCCGTGTCGGCGTTCTTTATCAGCGTGTCCGCATCTTCACCATTGTCGGGGTAGGTGCTGACGCCAATGCTCACAGTAATGCGAAGACGGCGTTCGCCGATGCTATGCACCTTCTTAACCTCGGCGATGATCTTTGCAGCACTAATAGCGGCATCTGCCGAATGTGTGACTTCTGGAAGCAGGATCACAAATTCATCGCCACCCTGGCGGCTCACCGTGTCAGATTCGCGGACACAGGCCGATAAGCGGTCTGCTACGGATTGGAGGAGTTTGTCGCCAACGGAGTGTCCGAGAGAGTCGTTGATGTGCTTGAAATTATCCAAATCCAGGAATAGGACCGCGAGTTGGTGATGATTGCGACGGGCAAGCGAAATCGCCTGCGTAAGTCGGTCGCTTAGCAACAATCGGTTAGGCAAATCGGTAAGAACGTCATGTTGGGCCAGATGAGTCATTTCGAATACCGTAGCCTGGGCCATCCTCACGTCATGAAACACGATCACCGCCCCGGTGACCCGACCATCCCGATCATGGATGGGAGCGGCGGAATCTTCGATTGCGCACTCATATCCGTCTCGCCGAACCAGGATACAGTTCGCCTTCAGTCCCACGGTCCTGTTTTGTTGAACTGCTAACTTCATGGGATCTGGTGAGGGCTTATGCGTGGTGCCGTCAATGATTTGGAACACGTCACTGAGTGGATGACCCATGGCCTCCTTCTGGGGCCATCCGGTCATGTGTTCCGCAACTACATTCAAGTAGGTCACGTTTCCCGACATGTCGGTGCTCAGCACGGCGTCACCAATGGAGTTCAGCGTGACCTGGGCGCGTTCCTTTTCTATGAATAATTCCTGCCGTGCAATTTCGCGCTCAATAATGTTGCGGATCGCTCGTGCAAACGCGTAGCTGTCTAGGTGACCTTCTAAAAGGTAGTCTTGCGCTCCGCGTAGCATGGCTGCTTTACAAATGCCTTCATCATCTACGCCCCCGAGAACAATCACCGGAGCGGTGGAGGTGACCGACAGGAGCCTGTCTAAAGTGGGGAGGCCCCGACTGTCGGGCAAAACCAGATTGATAAAGATTGCCCATACCCCCTTATGGGCCAGTCTTTCGAGGCCGCTGGAGAGAGTTCTGACCCACTCGAAATTCGATTGAGCGTCACCTGCGGCGATCAAAGCTTCTTCAAATGCCTTGGCGTGACGCGGGTCATCGTCGATGAGAAGTATATCGTTGTCTGTATTGCTCATTGTAAGCGTCGTTTGAAAGTGTGGGCCATTCTAACTGCCAGTCCATTAACGAGGCACATCCAGTGCCAACCCTCTGGGCAGCTTTAATGCTTACTGAGTCACCATCCGTGACAACGGACACAAACGCAAGTGTTCACTTCCGGTTTGTATTAACTCTTACGGCATACGTTGGGGCAGAGATATTCTGCGCATTAGGATGCAGTCATCTCGCGTCGAATATGCCGTTCTTCTGATGGATACTCATCTGGACACATATGCATTTCTGACGAGTCGGCAATTCTATATCCCCATATACTTGCATGAACTTTAGACAGGTTTGGTCGCCAAACCTTGGGCATATCACGCAGACAAATGCGGTCACCTTCGGGGCTGGCCGCATTCATCTTTTAGTGGCAGGTAGACACGGTTCGCATCGCATGCGGCCCGGAAGGGTAAAACTGAAATGGCCTGCCGTCGAAAACATTCAACGGTCGGCCACTTTTCTGGTCACGTCTGAGACTCTACGACAATTTTTCTTTCTTCAGCGTGCGCAGGATAGAGGCTGCATCGGCAAGGGCTTGCCGCTCGTCCTGAGTATCGGTGTCAGATGATAATTCTTGAAGCCGCTCGGAAATTAGATTTTCGACCCTTTGAATTCTTTCAGCCAACTTTTTGAGGCCTAGTTCGAGTATCGCATCTTGAAGTGGCGTCTGCCAACTTGGGTATTTCAATTCGCGGTCAATCACGGTGCTCCTTCCCTGGGTTTGTTCTGTTCAAGCCTGGAAGGTTCTCGGGGGAGAATACGACCTTGCGTCTCGAACGGTTTGAACAAAATATCCCACAAATGCATATGAACCGCTATAGGGTAAAAACCTGAATTGGATGTTGGGCGACGAATCCGAAGATGGAATACCCAAGTAGCTCCTCCCGCCGTGCCCGGCAACATTCTTGTGCAGTCATCGAAGTGTGAGTTATGCTTTCTGTCCCAGTTCAACCTGTAGCGATTGACGCCTCACATCTAGGGAGGACCAAACCTTGTTTATCGGAGAGCGTTTGCGTGCATTGCGTGAGGAAAAGGATTTTTCCCAAGGCGATGTTGGGAAAAGAACGGGACTACTTCGCTGCTATATCTCCCGCGTTGAACATGGATATACAGTTCCGGCTGTCGAGACGCTGGAGAAGTTCGCCCGTGCCCTCGAAGTCCGCCGTGTGTCTAGTTCCGCTGAAATTGCTAGCCCAGGCTAGTGTGTTTTCATTCACTTAGCACAGGACCGCCACCAAGGCGGTCGTCGTGTTACTCTGATGACGCGAGAATCGAGCAGATGTTTGGGAGCCGTGCCATGAGGAAAGTCAGTGTTCTTGTCATCGCCATTTTCCTGGCGTGTCCCACTTTCGCAGCGAATGAGAGCAGGGAAAAGAAGCGCCTCGAAGTATGTGGCCAAGTGTTCAAGGAAGTTTTGGACATCCCCGACGGGATTCCGAAGGAACTTCTCAACAAGGCCGAATGCGTAATTGTGATTCCTTCGGTTCTGAAGTTCGCGATCGGCGTCGGAGGCGACTTCGGGCGGGGTGCGATCACCTGCCGAACCGGCCAGCATTTTACGGGGCATTGGAGTGCTCCCGCACTGTTCGCGGTCGAAGGTGCAAATATCGGTTTGCAGTTGGGCGGTGAGGCCACGGACTTCGTCCTCTTGGTCATGAATCCCAAAGGCGCGAACTCAATCTTGAGCAGCAAGGTGAAGCTCGGCGCTGATGCCTCTGCGGCGGCCGGGCCGAAGGGGCGCTCGGCTGCGGCAGATACCGATATCGTGATGAGGGCAGAAGTCCTCAGCTATTCTCGCTCACGCGGGTTGTTCGCTGGCATTTCGCTGGAGGGCTCGACGCTTCGGTCTGACGGCAGTGCGAACAAAAAGCTCTATGGCCGGACCCTCAGTGCTAAGGAGATTGTCCGCGAAGGCAAGGTAGGCGTCCCGGCTTCGGGCCGCGAATTAATCTCCCTCTTGGCAAAGAAGTCGCCGAAGAACGAGTCCGATCCCGTCTCGCTGCGGGAATAGGTCCGTCGGCAGAGCATCTGTTCCGGCATCGGGATTGATCTGAGGTGACTTGTTCACGGGTAACGGAGACCGGGAAGTCCCACCGAGCAGCAGACCAAGGCCAATTGTTCAAATGAAATTCACGGTGCCCCGGGACGGACGAAATTCCTGCGCTCTCATTCAAGTTTGGGTTATGCTCCTCCATCTTTTTTTCGAGGTTCGTCGGCAGTTCAAACTCTGTCGGAGGAAATAAACATATGGTGATCGGTGACCGCTTGCGGGCATTGCGTGAGGGGAAGAAGTTTACACAAGGCGACATTGAAAAGCGCACCGGATTACTTCGCGCCTACATTTCTCGTGTTGAAAACGGACACACAGTTCCGGCTGTCGAGACCCTTGAAAAATTTGCTCGCGCCCTTGAAGTCCCGATGTACCAACTTTTCTATAATGGTGAGGAGCCTCCCAAGTTGCCGAATGCCCCAAATCGCAAGAGCGGGACCGACATTGCGTGGGGTAGTAAGGGCAAGGATGCACGTATGCTTGCTCAATTCTGTCTGTTGTTCAGCCGCATGGATGAAGGTGATCTGGGAATGGTGCTGTTCATGGCACAGAAGATGGCGAGGCGGAAGGCTGTTTGAGCTGAATTGTCTTAAGATTGGGCGCTTCGACGCGGCTTGCTGTTAGCCTCTCAGGCG
>WNFS01001362.1_pt1 | contig 18186 bp, 16 predicted proteins | sample 5400141 | NCBI WGS metagenome assembly WNFS01 (sample SAMN13153358, study PRJNA577476) | soil metagenome | isolation source: 60 cm saprolite under Madrone tree | place: USA:California | collected 2016-06-14
GGATCGCAGCACCCTTGCTTGCTGGGAATGAACAGCTTGGTGACCTACTATTGGAGCAGAACCAACCCGAGCAGGCCCTGGCAGCCTATGAGGCCTCCCTGCAACTTGCCCCTAATCGGTTCAACAGTCTCCTCGGTGGCGGACGAGCCGCAGAACTAGCGGGTGCTCGTTCGAAGGCCGAGACCTATTACAGTCAGCTTCTGGCTCTGTGCAAGAACGCAGAGTCAGAGCGACCGGAGTTGCACTCCGCCAAAAGCTTTCTTGAGAAACAGGCCAGATTGGGGCCGTGAGGGGGGTCCATGCGATCCGGTGTTGCGAACGCCCCGATGGTTGGTGCACCGCCCAATGCCGCCCCCTTTGGGCTACAACGTTGAAGTGACCTCCCTCGCGACCGACGGGAGGACTTCTCGGGATTATTCCCGAGTAACGCGCTTGTGTTTACCGCAGCCTGAATTGGCAAAGACCAACTACTCACGGGCATCGCCTACCAGGGGCACAGGATCGTGTGGTGACCGGTGCGAATTGGCTAGCGGTTTTGGTGCAGTCTCGGTGCACTTTAACCCGCAAATGAGACCAACTTAGGGCAACTGAGAGCAACGTAAAGTCCCTGAAAATACTTGGAAATTGGCGAGCGCAAGCAAGGCAGGTGGGTCTAGCGAACCGCCGCATTCAGCCGCACTCCCCCCTCTCCGCGGTCGGTTCGGCCGAGCAAACCGGCCGAATGGTCTGAGTATAATATTAACGAAAGTCACGAAAGGTCTGGTTCTCGCAAGAAATGCTGGTGTTGGGCTGACCATTTGGAATTTCTGGCGTCCAACAGATAAGGGTCGGTTGTCGGATCCCGGTTTGGCGGGATGGCGGGACTGGAATTCTTTCCTTTCGGGCGATTTGAACATAGAATGGATGACACTGGGGAGGGCTGCACCTGGCTAGAGGGTGCGGCTGACGCCGGTGGAGATACCGGTTCCAGTAAGTCCCCTGCTTTGAAGCCCGAACCGCGAAAGTGGAGCAAACCTCCCGCGAAACATTTCGACCCGAATGGGCGTATGTAGGGTAGAGGCAGTCGGGCTGACATCTGTGTCCCCGCGGGTTTAATCGTTCTTACGATTGCTTGGAATAAGCCCCGTGGCTGAAGTTTCGAAGCGCGACGGCAGCATGGTGGTTCGAAGGGGAATCGAATGAAGACGTGGCATAAGGTAGCGATTGGCGCGGGCGCCGTGGTGGTGCTCGGCGGAATTGTTCTGTTCAGCGTGAATCAGGCGAATAAAGGCGTGGTCACCGTTCAGACCGCTAAAGTGGCCAATCAGGAAAGCCTGGTGTCGCTAGTGACAGCCTCCGGCGAAATCAAGCCGACAACCTATACGAACGTGACCGCTCAGGGATTCGGAAGAATCACTCAGATCCTTGTAAAGGAGGGTGATCACGTCAAGAAGGGGGATAAATTGCTCCTGCAGGAGAACGTGCAGGCGAATGCGGACGTGCAAGCGCAGGGCGCGGCCGTCAATTCGGCAGAGTCTGGCGTGCAGGCTGCTGAAGCCAGTTTCAAGGCGGCGCAATCGGATCTGATCTCCCAGCAGGCCAACCTTGAGAAGGCCAAACTGGATTACGATCGCGGACAAGGTCTTTACAAAGATGGTCTGATTCCAAAGCAGGATTTCGATCAACGCAAAACCAGCTATGATGCCCAATCCGCAACCGTGGATTCTTCGAAAGCGCGGGTACAATCGCTGAAGGCCACGCTCGATCAGATGCGGGCACAAGTGAATCAGGGCCGTGCCGTGCTGGTGCACACGCAAGATGTGCTGCACAAGACGACCTATACCTCGCCGATCAACGGAATTGTCAGCTATCTTCCTGAGCGTGTGGGCGACTTCGTCGTCCCGGGCATGCAGAACGCGAATGGCAGCTTCATCATGACGCTTTCGGATATGTCCGTAGTGACGGCAGAAGTGAAGGTCGACGAGACGGACATCGTCAACGTGAAAATGGGCCAAGAGGCCGACGTGACGATCGACGCGGTGCCTGGAAAGATTTTCAAGGGCAAAGTGACGGAGATTGGATCGCAAGCGGTGCTGCGCAGTTCGGGACTCACAACGACGCAGACGACGACAAGCACGCAAGAAGCCAAGGACTTTAAGGTGGTCGTGACGCTGGCGAATCCTCCTGAGAATTTGCGGCCCGGTCTATCGTCGACAGCCAAGATCAAGACGGCAGAACGAAAAAATGTCGTGGCCATTCCGATTCAAGCGCTGGCGGTGCGGACGCGGAAGGATTTGGAAGAAGCCGCCAAGAATGCAAAGAAGCAGGGCAGTTCAAATGTGACGCTAGCAGCGCCGCCACCTCCGGCACCGGGCGATCCGAAAAAGGACGAAGTCCAGGGCGTGTTCGTGATCAATGGAAAGAAGGCATTGTTCCGGGCGGTTGAGACCGGCATCGCCGGTGTCACGGACATCGAGATTACCAAAGGTTTGCAGCCCGGTGACGAGATCGTCGTGGGCAGCTACAAAGCACTGCGCACCCTGAAACCGGAATCTCAGGTGAAAGTGGACAACAGCGCGCCGAAGAAGCAGGAAGATCAGCAGAGCTGAGGCGCAGCCAAACCGGAGGGAGATGCGAATGCCTGTCGAGACACCAGCCATAGATTCGTACCGGGAAGACCTGGTCAGCTCCGGCGTAGTGATCAAGACGGAGGCCCTGGCCAAGGTCTACGAAATGGGCGCGGAACAGGTTCATGCGTTGCGCGGGGTGGATGTGGAGATTCGCAAGGGCGAATACGTGGCTATCATGGGGCCATCCGGATCGGGCAAATCCACGCTGATGAATCTGATCGGGTGCCTGGATTCACCAAGTTCCGGGAAGTACTGGCTGGCGGGGCGGCTGGTGAGCGACTTGGATGATGATGAGCTCGCTTACATCCGGAACAAAGAGATTGGCTTCGTGTTTCAGACCTTCAACTTGCTGCCACGCGCGACGGCGCTCCACAACGTCGAATTGCCGCTGATCTACAACGGTACGCCGTCAGAAGAGCGCATCGAGAAAGCGAAGAAGGCGCTTGAACGCGTGGACCTGATGGACCGGCTGCACCACAAGCCGAATGAGCTTTCCGGAGGCCAGCGGCAGCGCGTGGCAGTTGCGCGAGCGCTGGTCAATTCCCCATCGATCGTGCTGGCTGACGAGCCCACCGGAAACCTCGATTCGAAAACGGGCGAAGAGATCATGGCGCTCTTCGCAAACCTGCACCAACAGGGAAACACGATTATCCTTGTGACCCACGAACATGACATTGCACAGCACGCGCACCGCATCATTTTCATCCGCGACGGCAAGATCGCTTCCGACGAGGCCGTCGCCAAGAAGTAAGCAGACAATTCGGCTCTTTCCTTCCTCCAAAATCTGAGTAACGTATCCGCGCGGGCAAGAAGCCCGTCCGCGCCGCGGTGTCATTGCGCGGACGAAAGCATGCCGAAGCAGAAAGGCCAAGCCCAATGGCAAATCAGGAAGGAATAGGCGCACAAGTGCAAATCAACGACTTACTCATTCTGGCGGCGGAGCGCGCGCGGGGATACGTTCGAGATGTAGCCGAGCGAAGAGTCGAACCTTCCCAAGCAGCGGTGACCGCACTTGCTGAACTTCAGGAATCTTTCCCCCCATCGCCGAAAGACCCCAGTGAGGTAATCGCGAAGCTCGACCAAATCGGCTCCGCGGCCACGGTGGCGACGACCGGTGGGCGTTACTTCGGCTTCGTGAACGGCGGAATGGTTCCTGCAGCCCTGGCTGCCAATTGGCTGGCAGCGGCTTGGAACCAGAATGCGGCCTTGCGGGTGATGTCCCCCATTGGGGCGGAATTGGAAGAAGTAGTCCTTCGCTGGGTTTGTGAGGCCCTGGGATTACCGCCGGAATGTGAGGGGGGCTTGGTGACTTGCGCCACCATGGCGAATTTCACGGCGCTCGTCACGGCACGCCACGCGCTTCTGGCACGTGCGGGATGGGATGTCACCGCTGACGGGATGTTTGGCGCACCACCGCTCGACGTGGTCGTCGGCGCGGAGGCGCATGCATCGATACTGAAGGCGTTGAGTTTGGCGGGATTTGGAAGCAAACGCGTAACCATCGTGGAAGCAGATGGGCAGGGACGGATGCGGGCCAATAAGTTGCCACCCCTATCGGAGCGGACCATTGTGTGCATTCAAGCGGGGAACGTAAACACGGGAGCTTTCGATCCCGCCGAGGAAATCTGTAAAACGGCAAAGGAACAGGGCGCCTGGGTGCATGTGGACGGCGCGTTCGGATTGTGGGCCCGTATCTCGCGGAAATACGAGCATTTGACGCGCGGTTACGATCAGGCGGACTCGTGGGCCACCGACGCGCATAAGTGGCCCAATGTTGGCTACGACAGCGGCCTGGCCATCGTCAGAGATGGTGCCGCGCTACGGGCGTCGATGGGCATAACGGCGGCGTATCTCGAAGCCGGTTCGAGACGCGAGCCTATGCATCACACTCCGGAAGCGTCAAGGCGCGCGCGGGGTGTAGAGTTGTGGGCGGCGCTGAAATCGCTCGGGAAGTCCGGACTGTGCTCGCTGATCGAACGGACGTGCGCCCACGCGCAGCGGTTTGCCGCAGGATTTCGGGAAGCCGGCTTCACAGTGCTCAACGACGTGGTAATCAACCAGGTGTTGGTGTCCTTTGGCCGCCCGGAGGTGACACGAGAAGTGATCCGGCGCGTCCAGCAGGAGGGAACCTGCTGGTGCGGGGGCACTGTCTGGCAAGAAAAGACGGCCATGCGGATCAGCGTTTCCTCCTGGGCGACCACGGAGACGGATGTGGAACACAGTCTACGGGCGATTCTGCGTATCGCGAGTGAATGCCCCGCGATTTGACGGCCCTAAGGGAGAGGATTCCTACGGAGCCGGATGTTGGGTTGGGTTCCTCCCGCTGCGCCCTACCTTCAGGCCAGGACAAAGAAGAGCCTCAATTTTTGGGCTATCCGCCCATAGGTCTTTTGAACGCGAGGATGATAGAACCAACCGAAAAAAAAGCAGCCTTTATATCCCCGGCCTGAACGAAAAACTACTGGCTGTGCGCCACGTTGGAATTCTTGAGATCGGCAAAAGTCTGCGCCACACTCAGATGTGTGCGCGAGAGGCGGTCGTGCCAAGTGAGTTCGTCTTCGTCCCACATCGCCCAAAGGAAGCCCAGAAAAAAAGTTCCTGCTGACAGCATGTAGCCCGTGCTGCGCAGAAGCATTTGCCTGGACGTGGGCGGTTCGCCAGAAAAGCTGACGACCTGCAAGTCTCGCATCATCATACCCGGAGTCGTGCCGCCGAAGATGGTGAACAGAGCGAAGTATTGCAGATAGACGATGGCAAAGGTCGCAGCGTACACCGCGGCATTCAGTTTGCTCAAGGTAAATTGCCCGCCGAGTGAGCCGAACAGCAGCAGGAATCCACCATAGGCAAACAACAAGCAGCCAAGATCGATAAGCGCCGCAAGGCGTCGATCGTCGATCGATGCCAGGGGATGAAGGCCAGGCTGAGATTTTCTATGTTCTGCAATGAGCTGTGTTCGCGGGGAAGTCTCAGAATCGGGTGGCACGGAGACATCGATCACCATCCGTGATTCTTCGGAAATCCCGGTTTTTGAAGGGCGGCCAATCGCGATGGTAAAGGAAAAATCGTCCGCGACCCGTCCGGGGCGTTCTGCAACTGCAGCAGAAGTGTGCGACGGCCTCTTGCCGAAAGGAGTATCGAAAGAAAAATGAGATTGGGCGGCGTGGGGCTCGAGCCTTCGCCGCCGAGTGCGATAGGCCTCGAGACGCTCGGAGAGTTCACCGTGCCAGGCAGCGTCTTGCTCTACCGGTGGCGAGATGACCAGGCGCTGGTTGAAACGGTCGATCCCGGCTGAACCGGGATGCGCACTCACCGCGAGACTGTCAGTCGCGGAAATGCCCAAGGAGTCATTCCAGGATGAAGGACCGACCGAAAAAGCTGAATCACAAAAATTACAGGCGCGCACGCTTGAAGGCAATACAGCGCCACACTGCAAGCAAGTTTTTGTCACCGGCAAGTTTTGCGCTGCGGACGCTTCCACTCCGGTGAGGAGGGAACGCTCTAAGAATACCATATACCTGAAAATGTCAAGCAGACAAAATAGAGGGATTGTAACGCAAGAGACAGCAGGTCAGGGCAGGATGCCAAGAAACGAGGTTTCAGGCATCCATTTGCTGCGCAAGCATATCCCGGCTGAAGGAGATGCGGCGCTCCAGGGCGACGGCCGCGAAATAGGCGCACTGTCCGCGTTCCGATTCCGTCCAGGCCCGCATGGAAGGAACAAGCCGAGCTACCGTCGAGCGCACGAAATTCAAGAGGCTGAAATAGGCACCGATCGCCTGGACGGAATTGCGGTCTTCCGGGCGCTCCGGACAGAGCTGCAGAAGCTGCATGACGCGTTTGAAATCGTCACCGGAAGCAATCCTCTGGATGCCCGTAACGTCCTTTACCTCGGCCGAGAGAACCTGCTTCGAGGACGCGGCGATCAGCGAGCGGCAATAAGAGATGAAAAACTGCAACAACGCCGCTGCCGAGAAAACGAAAATGACGCCGGCCATCATCGGGGCACCACGGCAAGCCGGGAAGGCACGATACGGGCATCTTCTGGAAGGTGCCAGAAGGTATAAGCCCACGACAACGGGAGGAAGCAGCCGAACAAGGGCGTCAGAAATTCAAAGAAATTGCCGCGGCTTTGATAAAGGTTTTGCAACGCAAAGTTGGCCGCAAACAGGCTGAAATAGACACCCATCGAGAGTACCAGTTGAATCAATCGCGTACGCGTTTCACGCATTTTCATCACGGCGGCCCACAGGATGTAAGTCAGGACGAGACCGACAAAGTAGAGATTCTGGGAAAGCTCCACTACGAAATGTGTCACCAGCTTGGAACTGGACTGCTGAACCACGGCGTAGGAAAACAATGCCGTGCCGGAAAATAGGATTAGGGTCCCGATCCTGATGTACCGCTCGGCTTTCAAATCACTGAAGATGTGAGAATAGAGGCTCATCAAGGCAAAATAAAGGACAATGGTGAGCAGGGTGTCCGAATAATAATAGAAGTAGAGATATTCCTTGGACGTAAAACCATAGTGGCTGAGGATGTTGTAGCGGGCAATGCTGAACACCACGGATGCAGCCATGTACACATTCAGAAGGATATAACGCCGAAGCGCGTCCTTCTTGTAGGCACACACCACCACTGCTGACTCCAGCAGAGTGCACATAAGCCAGACTGCATATTCGTAAGGACCAAGCACGAAACCATCCTTGCCGCGCCCAGGTCCTTCCCGCAATAGATTAGTTCAGCGGGTTACTTCCAAGGCGTCGGCGGTTGCGGCGCTCCACCGTTCTTCCAAGGCGTCGGCGGTTGCGGCGCTCCACCATTCTTCCATGGGGTCGGCGGCTGTGGTGCCCCACCGTTCGCCATGATTATGGAGCTATTACTACCATGAGTGACGACTATCGTCTTCAGACTCATTGCCCCGACCAGTACGAGCATGGCGAGGGAGAGAACCGTTAGTTTGCGTGACATTGTGCCTCCGAGGTAAAGAAACAACCCCGGAAACAGTATATCTTACGTGACCAATGTCAAGCGGTTCAGACGATAAACCTGTTTCCTATCAATACACAGCTACTCATCCCATTCTTTCGATAAGCTTTCGCCTACCTCGGTGTGTGGGACGTGTTCCATCCAGTGCAGGATAGTTTTTGCGACTGTATGGGTCAACGGTACTGAGGTACTAGAATTAATAGGACCAATGGCGCTCGTGAGGCTGGTAGGAAGGCTGCCAGGGATTTCCGTGGGATCCTGATAAGCGCACTTCTCTGCTCTCGGTTCAGTCCGTGTGTCGTGGCTTGCTTCGGCTGCTAGCCAGAACCTTCTCCAGGAGGCCTAGTCCGTCCCGACAAATCCCGACAAATACAGCGCCTTGACACATTCGCGGGCGAATCCGTAGCATAAAGAACTGCGTCCTGCCGGCGTAGCTCAGTGGAAGAGCGAGGGTCTCATAATCCCTAGGCCGTGGGTTCGATTCCCCCCGCCGGCACCATTTATATAATTAACTATAAAGTAATTACATTGACACGCCAATGTCCTCCGCGCGAGGGCCGGGTTCATGCGATTTCTAATTTCTTCCACTGACTGGCGCCCTTGCCGAGCGCAACGAGATACGGCACCGCATCCGGCTCAAGAGCGATAAGAACATTGGTCATCTGCTCCCGCAGCCGGACATCGATCGATTTCGCGCCGTTTACGAAATAGGTGTGTTTTCGCGGTGGACCGTTACGCGTCTAGCTCGGGCTCCGCGCTACTCCACGGGCCTTTATGTTTCACGTCTTGATCTGCAGGGAGTTCACTGCGTCCGGCCCATGCGCCGGAGCAGATCCTGAAACCTCGGATCAGTACGAATAGAATCGAATGCCGGTTCGGTTAGAAGCCACAGAGTCAAATTTTGCGAGTGTTCCTGAAAAGCCTTTTCGAGGCCCTGGAAAGTTCGATTCTGGTCTCCCACGCGGGCGTAGAGCAGGGCAAGAGAGTAGCTATCGGCAGGGCTTTGCTTCGAGTCGGCCTTGAGAAATTCCAGTTGAGCCTGCCAGTAGCCGCGTTCTCCCCCTTTCGTGAATCCACGACGGAGCTTTTCCGCGCGCGCTTTCACAATTTCGGGTTTTTCTCCAAACCCAAGAGCCACCTGCTGCCACTCGTTGCCGGCACTTGCGAAATCACCCTTTCCCTCGTAAGCCTGCTGCAAAAACATGCGAGGTAACGGCGAATTGCGGTCTAATTCCTGTACTTTATGAAGCTGCTCAATGGCTTTATCATATTGTCGGCTGCCAAGGAGCGGAGTTGCGGCAAGTGACCCGAGAACTGGAGAAAGCGGATCGAGACTTTGGGCGGTGTTCATCTCACTGATTGACTCGTCGAACCGACCCGCCTGCGCTAGATAATTCCCATACCATAAATGAACATTCGCGTTCCCGGGAGAGAGGTTGATGGCTCGCTTGAATTCCTCCTCAGCGCCCGGGAAATCCCAGTCATGGACATATTTGACCCAAGCGAGTGCGTTATGAGCTTCGCCCAGGGTCGCATCGATCTCTATCGCATGAAGGGCCGCCGATTTTGCCTTGGCTAGCCCCTCCTGGGAAGAAAGCAATTGATAAGCGGTGGCCCAGCAATAAGTTTCAGCCATTTCCGCATAAGCCAAACCGTACGTTGGATCGGCGTTGATGGCCTCGTTAAAATAGAGGATCGCCTTTTCCAATCCGTCGGGGATCAATCTATTGGCGAAGTACTTCCCCTTCAAAAAGGCTTCGTAGGCTTGCGGTTGAAGCGGACGGTTCGCAGAGAGCTGCGCCTGCAGTTGCGGCGTGAGTTGGACACGAATCTGCTGGGCAATGGTCCGTGCAACTTCGTTCTGCAAGAGGAGCACGTCGCTTAGGTCCCGTTCATAGCTATCTGCCCAGACATGCCTTTCCATGGGGGCCGCTATCAACTGCGCCGTGATGCGGACGCGATTGCCGGAGCGAAGCACGGTGCCCTCGATCACCGCGTCAACCCCTAGTTCCTTGGAAATCTGCCCAATGGGTTTCTGCGTCCCTTTGTATTGCATAACCGAGGTCCGCGATATCACCCGTATCGTCCCAATTTTAGCAAGGTCGGTAATTAATTCATCCGTCATACCTTCTGCGAAGTACTCCTGCTCGGGATCTCTCGACAAATTTTCTAGCGGGAGCACCGCGAGCGATCCAATCCTTGGGCGTTCCCCAGTGCCGCGCAACCAATCTCGCATCCTTCCTAAATTCAAAGCCACTGCTACCAAAAGCACAGCGACCAGGCTTCCGGCGAGTATAGCCACCCATCGTCGCGACAGCACAGGCCTGCTAGGGACTTCCTGCTTTGCCGATGTTGCTTTTGCCGAATCCGTATCGCGCTTCAACCTTTTTAAGTCGGCGCGTAGCTCGGCTGCAGTCTGGCAGCGCACCTCGCGGTCCTTCTCGAGCGCCTTGTTGATGATCCGTTCCACTTCCGCGGGTATCGCGGGGCTCCATCGCGAGGGGGGTATGGGCGTCTGATGCAATATGCTGTCGAAGATCACTGCGGAAGTACTGCCTGAGAACGGCGGCTGACCTGTGGCCATCTCGTAAAGCACGCACCCCAGCGAAAACACGTCCGTCCTGCTGTCCAGTTCCTCGCCGCGGGCTTGCTCGGGAGACATGTAAGCGACTGTGCCAATCGCCTCTCCCGGACTCGTGAGGTGTTCCTCGCGCAGGCTCAGCGTTGACTCGTTCGCAGTCCCGGCCAACCTGGCGATCTTTCGTTGAGTCCTCTTGGCGAGGCCAAAGTCTAGAATCTTAGCTTGGCCACGATGGGTGATGAAAATGTTGGATGGCTTGATATCCCGGTGAATGATGCCTTCAATGTGCGCCGCCTCCAATGCGTCCGCAACCTGAATGCCCCATTCCGATAGCAATTCGAGAGGCAGCGGCTTGCCTGCGATTCGCTCTCTCAAAGTCTGGCCTTCGAGCGCTTCCATGGCGATGAAATACTCGCCCTCGAATTCGCCGATGTCGTAAACCGTACAAATGTTGGGATGGTTCAGTGCTGAGGCAGCCCGGGCCTCCCTACGCAGGCGCTCCAGCGCCGCCTGGTCTCGGGCGCCTTCATGCAAAAATTTTAGGGCAACGTTTCTTCCCAGCCGCGAATCCTCAGCGCTGTAGATGACGCCCATGCCGCCACCACCCAGCTTGGCCACCACACGGTAGTGCGAGATCGTTCGGCCCACCAACTGGCGGGGGTCTTCAACGAGCCCGCCGGGTTGATTCTGCTCCTGAGCTAGCTCCCTCGCCATCATCTCCAGCGCAGGAACCTCCATGAACTCCTCCGCCTGCCCCTGTCGAGCGAGGAGTGACTCTACATCGCGGCAAAGAGCCTCATCGTCGGCACAGGAGTCCTCAAGAAACGCCTTGCGCCGCCTCTCCTCCAGCGCCAGAGCGGAATGGTACAACTGTTCGACACGTCGCCAGCGTTCAGGATTCATCACGTTTCTTACCGCTCATTTCGCGCAAGAGCCATACTTTCGACAGTCTCCAGTCTCGCTGCACCGTTTCGACGGACACGCCCAATACGTGCGCGGTTTCCTCCACGCTCAGCCCTCCAAAAAAGCGCAGTTCCACAACCTGGCTCTTACGCCGGTCGAGGTCCGCCAGCGCGTTTAACGCATCGTCCAAAGCCACGATGTCCGCGTGGGGCTCGCTCCCCGGGAAAAGCTCTTCATCGAACGAAAGGTGGGCCGCGCAGCCTCCTCTCTTTAAATAGCGTCGAGAACGGGCGAAATCCGTAAGGATTCTTCGCATCATCCGCGCGCAAACGGCAAAAAAGTGGGTGCGGCCCTGCCAGCTCACCTCGCGGACCTTCACCAGCCGCATATACACTTCATTAACAAGAGCAGTGGTCTGCAAGGTGTGGCCTGCTTGCTCGCGGACCATGTAACGGTGTGCCGTGCGATGCAGCTCGTCGTAGACCAGCGGAGCCAGCTTTTCGAGTGCGCTTTCGTCCCCAGTGCTCCATGCCTGCAGCAGCTCGGTGACCTCGTGAGTAGGGGGAACAGACATTCAACACTCTGTGCGCCGCGAAATTGTTCGGGATCACCGGGAGGATAGCACACTCATCCCGGCTGACATCGGGATATATCCATTCATTTAAGTCTCACGCCCTTTACAGTTTTTCGTTCTGCTTCTCGCTATATCAGGTAGAAACAGGCGCGGCGACTTGCTGCCGGACACCACGCGGCAGAATCGTCGGCTCATCAAAATGGAGGAAAACCACCATGAATTTGGGAAGAGTTATTCAAACCTCGATTGTTCTCTCGTTCGCGATTTTACTCGTGGCAGTTGTGGGAGAAAGCGGTGGCCGAAGTGCCGCGGCCGTTCCCCGTCATCCGAGGGAGGCCGATCCGTACTGCACACCCGTCGGCGGGTCAATTATTACCAACTTCGGCGCGATTGATCAAAACACTACGATGGGCACAGCGACGGGCGACTTGAGAGGAGCTGTGAGCGGAACTCTTCTGGGGACGCCTCAGCCGGTGGGAAGCACCGTTGTGTTTCACATCCAGCATCACTGGGTCACAGAATCGGGAGACACGCTCTTTTTTGATCCGGCCACCGCTACGACTGTTCCCATCTCCCAAACTTTGTTTGCCGTCGTGACCTATCCCATACATCTAACCGGAGGGACGGGCAGATTCGCTGGAGCGTCTGGAGATATGACTGCCATCGGCGAGGTGGATTTGATCAAAGGAACGGCGTTCCGGTATAGCGGGCGGGTTTGCTTCGCCGACCACGACTAACCCTGAGTCACACTGCGCGGACCACCGAAGTGCCGTCGGGCCTCGGGCGCCGAATTTCATTCTGTCCTGAGGCCCGCCAGTTGTCCAATCCTACGGTGAGATCAGCTTATCTCATCTGATGGTCCGACAGTTGCCGTGCAGGCTCGCCGCCATTTGCCGAACCCCTCCTTCTCTACTGCTCGGGAATGGGAGTCGTGTAGCCTAAATTTCGTTTGGCAAATGAAGAATCCCGTGTTCCAGATACGTTCCAGTTGGGCGCAATTTCTGCTGCGACAGCGTTTTCTGCTTCTCGATTTTTCAATAACCTACGTGTTTTCAATGCGCATGAATATTCCGATTCCCCCCGCCGGCACCATTCCTTCGCCTTGATTTGAAAGGAATTACACGCGAGCGCTTTTTCCTGTACCCAGGCGCGTAACTTTCGTTGTGGTTCAGGAGTCTCCCAAGTACGTCGAACATCGGCCTCCAACTGCTGGCAGTTACAATAGGTCGCCAATCGCTGACATCGACGAGGAGGCGATCAAGCGACTTCTCTATCCATTACTGCAGAGCGCTTTTTTCGTCACCATGATCAGCACCAGAACAGCGACAACCACCCCGATAAGGCTGCCCGAAATAAAACCTCCAAGGAAACTGCTCATACGCTACCCTCGTGCCTATCGTGCCAAAATGGCCCCGCTGGATTCCCAGGTAGTATGCTCAAGGCGCATCCTGAACGCTAAACTGCTCGAAAAGACATTGAGAGGGTAGAGCGGGAATCGCTCTGCGTGGGTCTGCCGGTCGGAGCCGAGGAGCACAAGCATGATTGATCGCGCGGAAGCGTCTAGCATTCTGCGTGAGTCTACGGTCACCGTATTCGTCAACTCCCTGGCCGGCGGAGGCCGGGCACGCTCTTGTCTGCCACAGATCCAGAAACTATTCGAAGCGTTCCGCATTGATGCGCAAATTGTGATGACGAACAGCACGGCGGAACTCGAGTCGTCCGCGAAAAATGCCATATCGCAAGGAAGGCGTGCGCTGTTTGCGATGGGTGGAGATGGAACGTTTCAGGCGCTAGCGAACGCGGCAGTCGGGGCCGAGGTGCTCTTGGGTGTTCTCCCTATCGGAGGAGGAAATGATTTCGCCGCGGCGCTGGCCTTGCCGGATGATCCCGTCAAAGCGGCTGAAGCGATCCTGCGGGGCAAGCCACGCTTTGTGGATCTTGTGAGAGTGCGCACCGCCGAAGGGCGAGCGCGATTTTATGCAGGTGGGGGAGGTGTTGGACTTGACGCCGAGGCAGCGCGCTACGCGAATGGTCCGTACCGTTGGCTCCCCGGTCGATGGCGTTACATCGCGTCAGCACTACGAGCGCTGGTGAGCTACGTGCCCCTCGAAGTCCGCATCGACTTTCCGGAGGGCGATGTCATCTCCTGGGAAGCGAAAGCGCTGCTGGCAGCGGTGTTGAATTCTCCGACCTATGGTGCCGGTTTGAGACTGGCTCCCGGCGCGACCCTCGACGACGGGTCGCTCCACGTGGTCCTGATCGAAGATATCGGTACGCTCGGAGTGTTGCGACTACTGCCGCGACTGATGGGCAGTGGTGAACTTCGAACTTCACGCGTGAAACGCTGGCGCGCCCAACACGTGCGGCTCACCACCGACCGGCCTTGCATGTTCCACGGCGACGGAGAGATTCTGGGGCCAACGCCCGTGGAAATCGAAGTGGTCCCCAGGGCCGTGCAGGTCTGGGCTCCCGTACGGCCATAGGGCATGCGCTCATGGCAGGCGGCGCCGAGCAACCGCGTATTTCTTGTGAAAGACTTTGCGACTAGTGTCCGGCCTGGATTCCCTTCACTGGACATTAGCCGAACGTGAGGCGAGCGGCCCGCTCGCCGCCACCGGTCCGTGCCGTCGCTCTACCTGAAGAAACTCGGCTGGGACGATTTGGGGAGCAACTACACAACAGAGGAAACTGCGAGAGCTTACTGAATCAGATCTAATACCAGGCCGGTGTAACGCCGCTGGAAACCCGCGAACTCGCCAAAGATGGGAGACGTGACGTTGTTATATACGTCGTGTGGGTTTTGACGATTCGTGATGTCGGTCGAATATACGCCCAGACGAACCTTGTGATTCTTGGAACGCTCCGTGCGCGGTATGTGAACGGCAAACTCCCGGTAAAGCCTGACGTCAAGTGAGAAGTAAATGGGGAAGCGCTGGTCATCGGGCAAACCGACATAGTTCTGCAGAACGTCTACGTTTGAAAATGGCAATCCCGAATGCGTGTCAGCTACGGGGCTGATAACCATTTTCCAGGGGAGACGGAAGAATCCCGAGGCTACCATGCGATTGGGAACGTCCGAGGACAGGATACCCGCAGCGTTCGGTCGAATTACTGGAACCTGGAAGGGGACAAGAGTATCCGAGAGCGAGTTGAGGTCGCCGCGTCCCCGGCTCCAGGTGTAGGACAGGCTCATATCGGCGCGTTCGCCAAGGCGATAGTGAGCGGTGATGTCAGCCTGGCGATACTCTGAGACTGCCGAGTTCTTGAGAGCCAGCAATCCGCCTCCTCCGGCGGCTTGGAGGACCGGATCCAGAAAAAAGAGATCCACGGTGTGGCTGTCAAGATAGCTAGCCCGGAGATTAAGATTCCTGCGCACTTGCTGTTCAAGCACGACATTCCAGCTAAACGTGCGAGGGCTTGATCCAGGGTCGCGCGGCACGCCAGGCGCACTGGGGGGCGCGCCCGAAAGAAGATAGGAATTTACTTGAACGACGGGCTGACCGATCAGCGCGCCGGAGGAATCCAAGAAGCTGAGTACCCGCGCCTGATTGCTGGTGAAATCGGCCGCCAGCAACGGCACATGGCCGTAGACCTCGGCGGCTCCGGCACGAATTACGGTCTTTCCTTCATTCAGCGAATAGGCCGCGCCGATGCGTGGCGCGAAGGCGGCATCGCGACCGATGGATTGAGTCGTCAAACGTGCCCCGAAGCTGAGCGTCAAATGGCTGTTCAGAATCCAGTGATCCTGGATAAACTCCGCGACCTCCGCATCCGATGCACTCAACAGGCCCGCGCCTTGAAAGTCGATCCGTTCGGCAACCGAGCCATCCTGCCTCAACAGCTCGAGCGGATGGGAAATGCTGCTACCGTCATAGGCACGATACAGGATATCCGTGCCCAACCTCACTTCATGGTTACCGTGCCACGACTTCGACGAGAGCTGATACGCGGGCAATACTTCCCATTGGTTGGCTTTCCGATTCCAACTATTGAAGTAATTGCCGCCCCACCCTGCGGGTGAGATTTCCATGTCGGCGGGTCCCTGCCCGTGGGCATTACTGTCGAAGCGGGTGTAGCGAACCACGGTGTTCAGCAACGCTCCTGAGCCGAACTGATAGGAATCGGAGAAGCCGATGGATACTCCGCTTCGGCCATAGTTCGTGGAGGCGGTTTGCGGGATCAGTGCATTGATATTGGCGAAGTCGAGTTCCATGGGGAAAACATTGGCGTTGAAGTTCAGCACGTGTCGAGGGGAAAGTATCACCTGAAGGTTCGTGAAGGACGAGACGCTTCTCGTCTTGATCTCATTCTCGGGAAACGACAACCCGCGCACAGGCTGTCTTCGCAATTCGTAGGTCACCTCTTCGGTGAAATTCATCTTGTTTTTGATGAGCGGGCCTTCGAACTCAAATCGTGGCGTCCAGTTGGCCAGCCCCACGAGGTGATCGTTCTTTCCCCGGAATGCCGGGATGAAATCGCGCAGCTTGTAATCCCATGCGCCCGATGGAGGCTTCGTTTCGATCGTGGTCAGACCCCCGGTAAAACCTCCGTACGCAGAACTCTCGGGCGAACTGTAAACCGTCATGGATTGAATGATGTCGACAGGAATGGGAATCGAAAAGCTTCCCGAGACGGGATCCACGTTTTCCGCCGAGTCCACCACGAGCATCCCCTGGCTCTCAGCCTGGCCCTTGAACGTCAGCTTGCCCGTGGAGGTCCGAATGACACCCGGAATCAAGGACAAAGCCTCAGTAAATTTCTGGGTGGGCAAAGGCAGGCTCTCCAATTGCTCGGTGTTAACCGTGGCCGTTATGGCTACATTCTGGGTGGCAATTTCAGGGGCCTGTCCTTGAACTTCGACTTGCTGATTGACGGAACTAATCTGCAGAACGAGGTCTTTGACAAGCGCCTGGTCCGCACCGAGGGTTATCTTGGCGGACCAGGGCTTAAAGCCATCGGCACTCGCTTCCAGGGTATAGGTTCCGGTGTCCAGAGCAGTGAACTCGTAGCGGCCGTCCGCATCGCTAACCGTCGATCGGGGTACCGCTCCCACCGACGGACCGGTCAACTTCACGGTGACTCCGCTAAGATTATTGGTAGCTCCTTCCCCGGAGACTACCGTGATCCCAGTAAGGGAGCCCCTGGGAACGCTTGAACCTGCGCTCTGTGGCTGTCGAGCGAAAGTCGGATAGGCGAGCAGCAGCAGCGCGATGGAAATCGCGCGGCAAGCGGGAAACACAACTCTTCGAGCCGTTTTCATAGTGGTTGCGTGCATTCTCCGAAGACGTTTTCCGACGAAAACTAACTTCCACCCTCGACCGATGATTCGACGCCCAAAGCACTCCGGAGTTGGGTTATAGTCTTGCGGCTGGGCCCGAAATACCTACGAGTGCGCCAACACTGCTAGAAAGGCTCTTAGGAACAGTAAGCCGCGCTGTACTACGGCGTATTCTTATGAAACACTTTGCGGCGAATATCCGGCCAGAATTCCTTCAATTCGTTGTTCATACCGTCATACAGAATCAAAAAGGCAAAAGTGGAGGCGTTTCGCGAGGCGGTGCGATCCTCCGGAACATGGTAGGCATTGGAGAGTGCTGCGGCCACCGCATTGCCAGTCGATTCCGAGAAATTGAAACGCTCGTGTCCTGAATCCGTCCTAACAACAAAGAGCCGGTTGATAGCATGGTAGGCGCGGTGAGCAAAGCGCCCTTTTCCCAACTGGTAGTACCGCGGATCTTCATGTAGCAAGCTGGGGAAGATTGCTGTCGTCATATAGGTGCCGATGCTGTTATCGGCGAAGGACGCGCCATAACGTTTTCCGTAGGCGTCCCATCCTTGTCCCCACTCTTTTGGACTATTCTTTGCTTGCGCGATTCCCGAAAGGATGATGTTGAAGGGATAAGCCCCCCAATCAAAAACGCCCGCGGTTGCTAATCTGAACTTCTGGCCGGCGGTGAGCGGCGGAAGATTCTGGGTGTTTTCGACCGTCCCGTAGTTCGGCAGGACCTCGAAAATACGATCATTGATAGTTCCGGTTTCTTTCTCGAGCTTGCTCTTCCCAACCGTCTCGCCGGGTTTGTCTTTATCCTCCTTCCTCTCTTTCGTACTTCTTTTTTGGGGATCCGGAGCGGGCTGCTGGCCCTCTTGCCGTCGTGCCAGGGCAGGCGAAACGACAATCAATAGTCCCACGAGAAGTGAAAGCACGATGTGACCCTGCATTTCATTTTGTCTGACCATAGATAACTCTAATTGTCTCCCGGCACCGTGCATTTCAATAGCAAAAGGGACGACCTCGTTTCCACAATGCTTGGTCCCCAATTAGATTCGCTGCATGAAGAAAGGGTTTTAACCGCAGGACACCCGGCAGGGGGAGATTTTGCCCCGCGTCGCTCGCGGCTTCAGCAAAACGGCGCGCATTTACGGGCAGTTCCCTAGACCTAGCTCGCTGGCGGACGGAAAACGAGAGTCAGCTCTTTTTCTTCTCGATTTTGAGATTCAGAACGATGTCCTTGCGACTGTCGAAGCTGGAGACC
>WNFS01002079.1_pt1 | contig 18177 bp, 14 predicted proteins | sample 5400141 | NCBI WGS metagenome assembly WNFS01 (sample SAMN13153358, study PRJNA577476) | soil metagenome | isolation source: 60 cm saprolite under Madrone tree | place: USA:California | collected 2016-06-14
TTCGTGCTCGCGCGCAGCGCGCCGGTTAGACCGAGGCCGAAGGCGCCAAGTCCCCAGCAGATCATCATCGGGTTCCACCACTGGCAGCCGTAGAGGTTCGAAAAGCGGCGCAGCAGCTCGGATGCCACGCGGGTGCCGTAATCGTTGGCGAAGAATCCGTGCCCCGACCACATCCCCAGGGCAGCCGGTCCGACCGAGCGGGCTCCCTCGGCGATCCTGTCGAGCGCATCTTCCCAGGTCGCGCGCTGCCACGAGCCGCTGCGCGCCCTGCGCCGCATGGGGTGGAGGAGCCGCGCCGGGTTGCCGATGATCTCGCGCGCCGCTTGACCGCGGATGCAGAGGAATCCGCGACTGTCTGGGTTGTCGGGGTCGCCGCGGACTCCGACGAGCCTGCCCTCCTCGACATCCGCCAGCATTCCGCAGAGCGTCGGGTGGCAGTTCATCGGGCACATCGTGCGGACGGTGCGCAATGATGCCATGCCGGCGAAGGATACCTGATGTCGGACGCAGAGGTCACCGGCCGGTGAGGCTCGAAGACAGAGCGCCCACCCAATCCCCAGCGCCGGAGCCGAAGAGCTGCGGCGCGACGAAGATGGCCAGGAGGATGAACACTCCGAACGCCGAAAACCGGTTCCACACTCCCCGCCAGCCGAATGGGATCAGCCCGTCGACGATGCGGCTGCCGTCGAGTGGAGGAACCGGCAACAGATTGAACAGGGCCATCGCCAGGTTGATGACGGTGAAGCGGATGAGCAGGGCCTCGGCTGCCGGATGCAGCGCCAAGGCGGAAACGCCGTCCGCCAGCCTCAATGCCGCCCCGCTCAGCATGGCCAGGATCAGGTTGGATACGGGTCCTGCTGCCGCGGTGAGCAGGAGACCCGTCCCCATGGTGACGTCGGGCCGGAACCGCGAGGGATCGACTGGCACTGGCTTCGCCCAGCCAAAGGGAACCCCGAGGAGGGGCAGGAGAATGGTGCCCACCAGATCGAGATGGGCCAGCGGATTCAGCGTGAGCCGCCCCTCCCGCAAGGCGGTGTCGTCGCCGAGCTGGAGCGCCACGCGCGCGTGCGCCCATTCGTGCACCGTCAAGGCGAGGACCACCGGAATGAAGGAGGCGACGCGGGAGATGACGTAGTCGAAGGGCACCCGGGCCTCTCAGACGCTCCCGGGCACCATGCGCACCCAGCGATCTTCGCGGATGTCTTCGCGCCGGGCAGGTCCGGTCCCGTCCAGCGCCTCGACACGGGCAATGCTGTGCCTGGCCAGGGCCGCGGAGGACCCGTCGGGTCCCTTCAGCTTGAGGAACCGTTCATCGGCCCAGAGGAGCTCGCCCGACACTGCCGAACCGTCCTCGAGCGTCGCCCGCAAGACGACGCGCCCGTTCGGCTGGATCAGCTGCGAGCCGGATTCGATCAGCACCGCATCCAGCTGATCGAACTCGCTCCGCCGCTTCGCCTGCGCGGACAGGACCGATTGAAAGTCCTCGGCCTCGATGCTCACCGGACCAGCCTGGGGAGCCTTCGATCGCCGGACGGCCTGGATTGCAGCTTCGTTGACCAGCTGGTCGAGCTCGGCGCCGGAGTAGCCCTCCGTCTCCTTCGCCAGGGCGACCAGATCGACGGGGCCGAGCGGCTTGCCCTTGAGGTGGATCGCGAGGACCTGGGCGCGGTCTTCTCCGGCGAGTGGCGGCAGCCTCAACCGGACGTCGAAGCGCCCCGGGCGCAGCAGGGCCGCGTCGAGAATGTCAGCCCGGTTGGTGGCCGCGATCACCACGACACCCTGGCGCTTCTGGAATCCGTCCAGGCTCACCAGGAGCTGGTTGAGCGTCTGTTCGCGCTCCTGATGGCCCGCGCTGATGGCCCCAGCCCCTCGCCGGCGGCCGACCGCGTCCAGCTCGTCGATGAAGACCACGGCCGGCACCCTCTTGCCGGCCTGCTCGAACAGATCCCGCACGCGAGCCGCTCCGACGCCGACGAACAGCTCGACGAACTCCGAGGCCGAGACTTCGAAGCAGGGCACCTTGGCCTCGCCGGCCAGGGCGCGCGCGAGCAGCGTCTTGCCCGAGCCCGGCGGACCTTCGAGCAGAACGCCGCGGGGCAGGTGCGCGCCGGCGGCTTCCCAGACGCGAGGGCGCCTGAGGAAGTCCACGACGTCGCCGAGCCGCTGCTTGGCCTCGGCCAGCCCGCCCACGTCCGCGAAGGTGACCGACGGCGCCTTCGCGAGCAAGCGGGCCGTGGTCTTGCGGATGGCGAGGAAGTTCTGGCCGCCGCCCATCTTCCGGAGGAGGAAGAGAAAGAACAGCACCACGAGCAGCAGCGGCAGCCAGGTGACGAGGAACGGTGTCCAGACCGATTTGCCGCCCGGGTCGGGCGGCTGAAGTCGGACGCCGTGGGCCGTCAACCTTTTCCACATTGCCGCGTCGAGCTGGACCCGGACGCGGTACTGGTTTCCATCCTCCGTGTTCACCAGCAACGAGCCGTTCTCAGGCGTGACCGACCTGATTTGCTCCGACTCCATGTCCGACTGGAAGGCTTCAGCCGAATGCCACTGCGGTCGCGAATCGCGGCTGAACAGCGAGTAGAAGACGAAGAAGAGCACGATCAACAGGGACCAGATCGCAAACGTCTTCCATCGCTTGGACATCCGATCTCCCCTGCCGGCAGCTTGCGCTCGCTCCGATCGGCGCGGCTTTCGCGATGTCGAATATAGCAGGGAAGGATCCAGCTCCTGCTCGAAGGCGAGGCATTTTTCGAGCTGCCGCGACTGCGCGGGCGGCGCATTTTTTCGCAGGATCGGCTACCGGGAGCTACACCGACGCAGCCACTGCTCCGAGCACCGACGCTCGCAGATGAACCGGCCGGCGAGGCTCGCTGAAGTCCTCTTTTCCATTTTTTGCGGCCGGCTGTGTCTCCCTGCAGGCATGCGACTTCGCACCGGAGGTCTGACCGATGGCAAGCCTGAGTGTTGACTGGAACCTGCTCTCGCCTTATCGGGTCCCGGACCCGATCCGGGCGTCGGTCGAGAGGCAACTCGCCGTCCTCTGGCGCTTCTGGACTGTTCCCGCTTCATGAAGAAGGGCCAGTGCAGGTCGGAAGAGTTCGAAATGAACCTGGACCAGTGGACCTTCACCTACGAGATCGATCTGGCCGCCGGGGCCGCCGTCGTCCGTCAGGTCGTCAGCGACATCGGATGCCTCGGTTGATCAGTCATCGCCCCCGTGGGCGTTTCCCGTCGGAGAGGCGCAGACGAAGCTCGCCGCGTCCGTGGCGCTCCCGGTCATGGTCCACCGGGCCACCTGCGGCCATGGGCAGAGCGGCCGCGAGAAGTCGCCCGGCGGCGGTGCGGCCGCCATCACGTTGTCGGGGAAGGCCAGCGCCGTGTGGGACGCGATCAGCTTGTCGGGCGCCGTTCCATGCTCCACCCATTGCTCGAGCGCGGTGAGGGTGTCGAACGTATTCAGGCCCGGGCCCCCCGCGCAGTGGGTCATCCCCGGCGCCATGAAAAGCCGGAGAAAGCTCCGCGTCGCGGCGGCGCCGGAGTCCTCACCGCGGCCGTGCCAGCGGGCCTCGACGCTCCGCAGATAGTTGATGCTGTTGCGCGGGTTCACCAGCGGGTCGGCCCAGCCGTGATACATGATCAGCTTCCCGCCGAGAGCTCTGAAGTCGCTGAGGTCGGGGTCGGTCGAGTTGATGATTGCGGCCATCTTTGCATCGGCGGAGGCGATGTCGCGGTCGAAGTCGAGCGTGTGGAAGTCCCATTTCGGGTCGTTGAACACCATGTACTTGTAGAAGTCGCCGCCCAGGAACGTCTGCGGTCCGGCGATGAGAGCGGACCAACTCCCTCCAGCGCCGAGGGAACCACCCGCTGCTTCACTCCCCCGCTCGAGGCCGGGATAGATGCGTGCTCCGGTGCGGGGGTTGCGCGGCCCCGCGTAGATCTTGCGGACCGCCGTGACCTGCGGCCCAGTCAAGCAGGTCGGAGCGTCGGGGCCCGCGCACAGCAGCGAGGCCGGATCGAACGCGCACTGCGTGGGGTCATCGATGACGCCCGACACGACGCCCTGGCACGCGGCCACCGCGGCCTGGTTGATCATCGGCAGCTTGGTGAGCGGGATGAAGCTCGCCGGATCGTCGAGCGCCGCGCGCGCTTCCCACACCCAGGCGGCCGACTGGTGCGTCCAGTAGTTCGCCGAGGCGCCCGCGACGATTCCGTCGTAATCGTCCGGGAAGCGCTGCGCCTCCATCAGGGCCTCGTGACCGCCATCGGAGCAGCCGGTGAAGTAGGAGAGCCGCGGGTGTTGGTCGTAGAAGGCGCGGAGGATCTGCTTGGCGGCCACCGAGGTGACGTGGTTGGCGCGATAGCCCCAGTCAGCGATCTTCTCCGGGTGGCCGAGCGCAAAGCTGGCTCCGGGCGTGACGGTGGCGTCATGGCCCATGTCCGTGCCGGCCGTCGCGTAGCCGCGCAGAAGCCCGCTGAGCATGAAGCCGGCGGGTGTCGCCAGGCTTCCTCCGTAACCCCCGTTTCCGCCGTGGTCCAGCTTCGCGTTCCAGCCGGAGACCGGCAACCACACCTCGAACTTGATGACCGAGTCGGTGGTCGGCGTGGAGAGGCCCGCCACCCGGCAGAAGGCGGGAACGTTCACCGGGGTGGTTGCTCCGGGCCGGACGAATGGCCCCGCCGGGATGGAGGTTGCCGAAGTGACGGTCGTATTGTTCGAGAGCGAAAGCGAGGTCAGGTCCGCGCACGGGGTGCCGTTCACCGCGACGTAGCCGAACAGGCCGTGCGTCTCGTCGACCGGTCCGGCGGCGAAGTAGAGCTGATTGGTGGGCCCGGACCGGGTGCCGTTGCCGAAGGCGATACCCCAGAGGCCGTCGATGACGATCGGTCCGCGGGGACCCGTGAGGGGCTGGCCCTCGTCGTCGCCCTCGTCGTTTCCGTGAGCACCCTGCGCGCTGCAGGGAGCGAAGGCGGTGAGACGTCCGTCGCCGAAGTTGCCGACGATCAGCTTGCCCGAGGCGCCTCCGAAGTCCGCGGGTGCGATCGCGAGCCCCCAGGGCGCGTTGAGGTGCCCGCGCGAAGCGATCCGCGCGAGGAAGTTTCCGTCGAGGTCGAAGGCGCTCACGAAGCCGAGCCCTTCGCCGTGCAGTTCGTCTGCCCCGGAAGCAGCCTTCTTGGCGTAGGTCACGTACACCACGTTGCCCAAGGCCCGGATGCCGAACGGCGCGTAGCCCTTTTTCAGCCGAGGATCCACGAAGGCCGCGGTCACCGGCGCGAAGCTGCCGTCGAACACGTCCACGCGGGCGTTGGCGAAGTCAGTCGCATAGAGGCGATCGCCCGCGCCGGTCACGCCGATGGCGAGCCCCTTGTAGACCGCGCCCTGCGCGGACTTGTCGATGGCGACGTGTGCGTTCGTCGTGGGCGCCCAGCCGGAAATGGTTCCGTCCTCGCTGGCAAAGATGAAGCGGGCCGGAGCGCTGACCGACCCGTTCGTCACGACGAATCTGGCCCCGCCGTTGAAGACGATGCCGGTGGGTGCCGCGGGGCCAGCGGCGCCCGGCACATTGACCACCAAGGCCTGGATGGCGCCTTGACCGTCATACAGGGTCGAGGTGGCCGTGCCGTTGTTGGCGACCCACCATGGGCTGGTGGCGCTCGACACCAGGCCCCATGAGTTGACCAGGTGCGCGTCGACGCGAGGCGTGGCGGTGTAGCCGTCGGAGACCAGCGGGACGACCTTGTATCCGCCGGTGCTGAGCGACGCGCCTTCCTTGGCAAGCGCAGCGTCGTCAGCGCGAGGCTGCGAATCCGAGAGAGGCGCGTTCCCAGCGGTGCAAGCGCAGAGCGCGAAAGCGAAGAACGGCAGCGAGCGCGGCATGAGACACCCCTCGTTTGCGGGAGTCGTTCGGCTCCGGTTACGCGCGCCGCGCGGTTGACATGTCAAGACACGGAGTGTCAGAGGCTCGCCAGACCCTGACGAAGGTCGCGGTCCGTCATTCGATCGCCGCTCTGACGATGGGCAACGTGATTTCAGAGGGGTGGTCTTCGTCGTGGTAGATGACCTGGTCCGCGATCCTCAATTCCGCGTCCTGGGCGAACGCATGCCCGGTATTGGGATTCCGATCCCACATGGGGAAGTTGCTGCTGGTGATCTCGAGCCGGATCTGGTGGCCAGCCTTGAACACGTTGCTCGTCGGCCAGACGTGGATCGTGTACTGGTAGATCTTGCCAGGCTTGATCAGCGTCGGCCTGGTGGAAGACTCGCGATACCTGGCGCGCTGGATGCCCAACTCGATCAGCATCGAGGTGCCATCCGGATGGACGTCGTCCAGTTTGGCGACGAAGTCGGTGTCCCTGGCCGATGACGATGCGTAGAGAGTGACCGTGATCGGCCCGGTCACCTCCAGGTCCCGCTCCAGCGGCGCCGAGGTGTACACGAGCACGTCTGGCCGTTCGAGCACGGGCCTCTGGTCGTAGGGGCCGCCGGGTACCGACGCCTGGAACCGGCCGCCGATGCTGGGGACTGGATCGCTCGGGTCGTACTCGAACGTGTCGGTCGGCGCCTCCCCCACCCTGCGAGGTGATCCGCGACCGCCGTCGTCGCTCTGCGGCTTCTTCGTGCTCAGCCAGCCGTCGCCGGAAACCGTGTTTGCCTCGCCCTGGCTGTGCAGGTAGTACTTGCGGAATTCCGTGCCGGGGATGGGCCACGCTTCGGCGGTGCGCCACTTGTTCGCGCCCATCACGAAGATGCGCACCTTCGGTTCACGGTCCACGCCGTTGTCGATCCCCTTCAGCCAGTAGTCGAACCAGCGCAGCTGAAGCTGGTCGATGGGGTTGTCGGCTCGAGGACCGAAGTCGAGCGCGCCCACATTGCGGCCCCAAGGGAGATGCAGCCAAGGACCGACGACCAGCTGCTGGTTCTCGCGCGCGAGCTTCGAGCCCGCGTTCCTGCGCAGCCCGTTGAAATTCTCGAGGGCTCCGTCGATGAAGATGTCGTACCAGCCGTCGAAGTGCAGCGCCGGTACGGTGATGCGGTCGTAGCGCTCGCGGATGCTCCACTGCTTCCAGTAGGCGTCGTTGTCCGGGTGCCGCAGCCAGTCGAAGAAGTACGGGGCGACCCGCGGGTCTTCAGGATGGAGAGGCGGAAAATCCTTGAGCGGAAGAAACCAGTACCACTTCGTGAACTCCTCGGCGACTGCCTGGTTCATCTCCGCGTCGAGCGCTGCGCCGTCCGGGTAGCGGCGGACGTGGCTGTTGGCCAGGGTCGTCAAGGGCCAGTCCTCGGCGAATGACTGGTCGAGGGCCCCGCCCTCGTAGGTCCAGCCGTCGTGGTAGTCGGACGAAGTCATCGCGGGCACGATCGCCACCAGGTGCGGAGGACGGAGCGTTGCGGGAAGGAGCTGCGTCCCGCCCGGATAAGAGAAGCCGTACATGCCGACCTTGCCGTTCGACTTGGGCAGCGCCGCCGCCCATTCGATGGTGTCGTACCCGTCGTTCGCCTCGTACCGGAAGGTGTAGAAGAACCCGTCCGACTTGTACTGGCCGCGGACGTCCTGGACGACCACGATGTAGCAATGCGAGGCATAGAAGCCTGGAGAGGCGTAGACGTACGTCTGCGCGAGGTCCTTGTTGTAGGGCAACCGCAAGAGGATCACCGGGAACCTGCCCGGCGCCGTCGGCGTGAAGACGTTCGAGCGCAGGATCGTGCCGTCCCGCATGGCGGTCGGGACGTCGTCCGCCTTGGTGTAGCTGCAGCTCTCGGCAGCAGACGCTGCGGCCGCTGGGACCGGCACAGCGACGAGCGACGCGAGCAGCAGGATCGGGATCGAGCGCTTCCCGCCGGACCGCCAGCACGGAATCGGAGTCATCTACGTCTCCTCTGAACGCCTGCGAAGCCTGCGGCAGGCGAAGATTTCCCGCGTAGTGGGCGTCGACGAGATGCGAGATCAAGACGCGGCGTGTCAGTGTTTCGCAAAACGCAGAAGGCCCGGCACCTCGCGGTCCCGGGCCTTCGCGTTCAGGCGCCGAGCGCCTGGCCTAGACTAGACTGGCTTCACGTTCTGTGCCTGGAGCCCCTTGGGCCCCTTGGTCACGTCGAAGCTGACCTTCTGACCTTCCGCGAGAGTGCGAAAACCCTCCGCGCTGATGGCCGTGTGGTGGCAAAAGACGTCCTCGCCGCCATTGTCCTGCGTGATGAAACCGAAACCCTTCGCATCGTTGAACCACTTCACTGTACCGGTTGCCATGCTCTTCCTTCTCAATCGCAGACGGTGAACCCGCCCGCGCCTCGCGCATTCTGGCGAGGAGCGGGCCGTGTATCCCGTTGGAGCGCGGAATACAAGCGGAATACAAGCAAGCAATGAAGGACGGCCTCAAGTCGCCCGGCCGGCCGAGGCCCTAGCGCCCGGGCCGATGGGCACTTCTGCCAGTCGCCTTGCCCCTTTCAGCGAGCTGCCGAGCCGAAGGCAATATACAAGCCCCTGAGTTTGCTGCAGCGCCGGGCTAGTCTGGGCTAGTCTTCGTCGTCTTCGCCGCGCCCGAGTCCGAAGATCGCGAGGTCGACGGCGTCAGCCATCTTCTGGTCCCCGAGGGCGTTCGGGTGATAGCAGTCGTTCATCCACGCGCCGCGAATCCGGGTGGGATCGGCGGGATCCTTCATCACTGCGTCCCAGTCGATCACGGCATCGCAGCTGCCTCGCGTCCGGATGAATGCGTTCACCTGAATCCGATTCTCCTCCTTCGAGCTGCCCGCCGGGTTGCACATGGGAAGCACGGTCGAGCAGACGATGCGAAGCCCGCGGGCGCGGACCCGCGTGACGATCTCCTGGATTCCTCCGATGACCTGCGTCGCAGGCGACGGAGGCCAAGCGCCGTCGCCTCCCAGATCGTTCGTCCCCTCGAGCAGCATGACGTCGGTCACGCCGGGCACGCTGAGCACGTCGCGCTCCAGCCGGGCCGGGGCCGGCGCGCCGCAGCACTGCTGAGTCGGATCGTACGGGTTCGGCTGCCGGCTGACGGTGTTGCCGGAGATGCCCGCGTTGACGATCGACTTCTGCCTCTCGGCCGGTAGCTGGTTGATGCGCTCGCTCAACAGGTCGGTCCAGCGATCGCCGCCTCCGCTCACCTGGTAGCCGTCCGTGATGGAGTCACCAAGCGCGACGATGGTGCCCTGGATGTCCGCGTCGACGTCGATCAGATCGACCCACAGCAGCTCGCCGGGGTGCCAGCCGGGAGTGCGCGTATTCTCGAACACGTACGTGGAGGGAAACGACGCGCCGGGTACATCGGCGGTGTGGTCTCCCGCGGTGGCGGAGATGAAGCAGCCGGGCGGGTTCGTCTCCGGCGCGGGGAACGTGTGGTCGTTCACCTGCGCGCCGGGAGCATAGAGGCTGACGGCCATGTTCTGCTGGGCGTGGACCCGCAGGGAGACCGGGTCGCTCCACACCAGCTCGCCGGCCTTGATGTTCACCGAGGTCTGGCCGTGGTGGAAGGTCAGACTTCGCAGCGAGCCGGGAATGAGCGCCGGCTGCGCCACGCTGCGCTGCAGTCCGATGGTGGCCGCCCGGATGGTGATGCTCTGCGTGCCGTACTGATTTCCGATGCGGACCCGGATCCGCGTCCCCGAGACCGACGCGCGAGCGACGTTGCGCACCGTGAAGTCTCCCGACGCGCCGTGCACGCCTTCGAGCGATGATTCCCAGGTCGCGAAGCGGCGGCCATCACGGTCCTCCTCGCGCTCGGCCAGCGCGGCGGCCGGCATGAGCAGTGCTCCAATCGCCAGCGCAATCGCAGCGCGGACAGTCCAGCAGGCTTTCGATTCAGGAGCGGAGGGCATGGTGGTTTCTCCTTGGGCGGTCGTGCCCCGGTGGGGGACCGGAACGCTCGACGCGGCCCGCGTCCGGGTCGCCGACATGCCAAGGTGTCCGAACGTAAGTCACGTCTCGCCGCGTCAGCCATGGATGACACCCGAGGTGACGCTCCCTGCCTTGACTTCCCGTCTGAGCGCGTTGCATCCGTCCACCGCGATCGCGCGTTCCAGGCGCCGTCTCGGGAAGGGCCTGGCCGGCGCATCGATCCCCCTGAAAGGAGATTCCATCATGAACGACGTCGTCCGACGGCCCGGCGCGCTCGCCGGTCCCGGCTGGAGCTTCTTCAATCTCCGGTCACTGAGCTTCGCCTTCTCATTCTCCCTGGTGCTTGCAGCCGCCCCTGCGCGCGCGGGCGAGCACGACCGCGATCGCTCACGACCTGGAGTCGCTTGCGCGGACTTGATCAACTTCACCTCCGAGGGCGCGACCACGGTGACCGCCGCGACCCTGGTGACCTCGGGGACCGTGGTCACGCCGGCGGGAGCGACCTTCAGCAATCTACCGGCGTTCTGCCGCGTGCAAGGCGTGAGCAAGCCGTCCACCGATTCCAACATCCTGTTCGAAGCGTGGCTGCCTGCCAGCACCTGGAATGGAAAATTCCTCTCCGCCGGAGAGGGGGGCTACGTCGGGACCATCGGCTACGCGTCCATCGCTCTCAATCTCCAGAAGGGCTATGCCACCGTTTCGACGGATACCGGCCATGTCGCCTCCGACACCTGGTGGGCAGTCGGACACCCCGAAAAGGCGAGGGACTACCTGTACCGTGCCAAGCACCTCGTCACGATCGCGACGAAAGGTTTGATCAAGACGCACTACGGCAGGGCGGCCAGCCGTAACTATTTCCAGTCCTGTTCGAACGGCGGGCGCCAGGCGCTGATCGAAATCCAGCGGTACCCCGACGACTTCGACGGATTGATCGTGGGGGCCCCATGGAACTTCCAGTCTCATTCGAATGCCGGATTCGTGTGGGACGCCCAGGCGCTCAGCGCTCCGGGCGCGGCCATCAGGCCCGCCCAGCTGCCGGCCATCACCAAGGCCGCGCTAGACGCCTGCGATGGCAATGATGGGCTCGTCGACAACCTCATTACGGATCCCCTCAGCTGCAGATTCGATCCAGCCGTCCTGCTCTGCGCGGGCGCCGAGAATGACTCATGCCTGACGGCCGCCCAGCTGGCCGCGCTGAGGAAGATCTATGCCGGCCCTGCCAATCCGCGCACCGGCCAGCAGATCTTCCCCGGATTCGCGGTGGGCTCGGAAAGGCAATGGGCCGGGCTCGTCGCCAACCTCAATGCCGCAGGTCTCGGACGGGGGTACTTTGCAAACCTGACGTTCGAGGATCCGAACTGGGACTACAAGACCTTCAATTTCGACAGCCACATGGCGTATGCGGACTTCAAGGTCGGCCTTCTCGGCAATGCGACCGACACCGACCTCTCGGCAGCGAGGCGTCAAGGCGTCAAGATCATCCAGTATCACGGTTGGGAGGACCAGACGCTGCAGCCGGCCTACAGTCCCGAGTACTACGAGGCCGTCGTCCAGCAGACGGGCAGTCTGAAGAAGACGCAGAAGTTCTATCGGCTCTTCATGGTCCCTGGAATGAGGCACTGCAACCCGCCGGGCCCCGGAGCCGGCGTCTTCGGACAAGGCACCGGGCAGCAGCCACCGGTGCGCGATGCGCTTCATGACGTCCAGGTGGCTCTCGAGGCCTGGGTGGAACATGGACTCGCGCCCAGGAAGCTGATCGGCACGAAGTACACCACCGACGATGCTGCTGCCAGCATCATCCAGTTCACCCGCCCACTTTGCCCTCATCCGCAGGTCTCCCGGTACGTCGGCGGCGACCCGAACAGCGACGCCAGCTTCGCGTGCGTCGGTCAGCCGCGCAATGACGGCGATGACGACGACGAGGACGATCGGGACTGAAAGGCGCTGGCGCCCTCGCTTGACACCCCGTCCGGAGCGGGCGGACAAGCGAGGGCGGGGGGCGCATGGCGAAGTACGTCCCGAACGATCACGGCAAGGTCGTCGACGGCAAGGTCGTCGTCTTCTTCCAGACCCCGCCGGCCGATCAGGCACAGTCTGCCGTCCGGCCTTCGCCGGCGGAGCGGGCCGAGACGGCCAGGCTGCAAGCCGCGGCGCTGACGGCCGCCGCTCAAAAAGGAGTGCCCTTCTGCGCGGAGTGCGAACACGCGCGCCGGGAGCTCGAGAAACAGCGCGGAGAGCAGGCTTGACCTCCCTCGCCGCCCGCCTGCTCTCGGAGCTGGATCCGCGGCAGACCTGGTACGCCGTCCTCGACGGGGCCCGCGATCCGCGCATCCGGGGCTGGGTCCTGGACACGCGCGCGCCGAGCTGGTGCCTGTATCGTGGCGTCCTCCCCGCCGCCGTGGAGAATGCGGCTCCCTGGCTGCTGCGGCTCGTGCCTGGACAGCCGTACGTGGATCAGTTCTTCGAGCGGGGCTGGAATCAGTCCTGGGGAACGTTGCTCGCATGCGCCGCAGCTTCACGCGAGCTGCGTCGCCACCTCCGGCGGTTCCTGCGGGTGCGCACCGAGGACGGGCGCATCCTCGTCTTCCGCTATTACGATCCGCGCGTGTTGCGGGCGTATCTGCCCACCTGCACTCCGCCTGAGATCGCTGCGTTCTTCGGCCCCATCTCCGCCATGGTCGCCGAGGCAGAGGACACCGCCGCGGCACACGTCTTCCGGCCTTCGAACGAGGGCCTGGAGGCGCGCCTGATCCAGCTTCCGCGCGCTTCGCCGGCCACGCCGGAGCGGAGGGTCCAGCCATGAAGCTGTGGACCATCCGGAAGGAGCAACTGGCGGCGCTCCAGGTGGCGGTTGAGCGCCAGCTCTGCGATCGCGCGGTCGCGTACGTCCGGCGCCAATATCCCCAGGTCTGCGCCGCGCTGGAGGAACGCTCCATCCGGGCATCGGTCGAGACGGCGCTGCAAAAGCGCGCGACCTACCGGTTCGATTCCGAGGAGACGCTCCTCGCGTACCTCGACCTGATGTACCTGCTCGGTTTCGACTTCGACCGGGATCCGGAGAAGGAGTGGGTCCGAGGCACCTTGACCGATTTCGATCTCGGCCCACGGACGCGGCTGCTCCTCCTCGTGGAGGAAGCCAGGGGGCGAACGCGCCGCGCCGGGAAGGGGGCCACGGGGACATGAGCGATCTGTCGTCGGTGGTCGAGGATTGTCCGCTGAAGTGGAGCCTCTCCGCTCAGGTCAAGGCCGATCCGGAAAAGTGCCCGGCCGGCTCTCCCGGGCCTGGCAAGGTCAGGATCTCGATCGCCGATCGAGAGGACGAGAGCGGGACCATCGTCCTGCGGCATGCCCTTGCCGGGAAGAGCGGTGAATCTCCGGTCGAATGCCTGCTGGCGGGTCATGAAGCGATGTCCTATTACGTATCCGCGCAGGCGGAGAACGGGCATTGGGTCGGGAAGAAGGCCGTCCAGGTCTCGCTCGCGCCTGGCCATCCGCAGACCGTCTCCCTGGAACTCGACTTCCGGGCCATTCCCCATGGCATCATCGATTCGAGCAACGCCGATCTCCTGCTCGAGCGCGGCGACGTGCTGATCAAGTTCGCGGCCCAGGACTCGACCTTCACGGAGAAGGTGATCATGGCCGGCGAGAAGGCCGTGAAGAAGCTCTCCGGGCTCTTCCACGAAGGGATCAAGAAAGGCGATCCGACCTGTTTCCACGTTGCGATCTACCTGGGCGAGGGCCGGACGGCGGAGGCGCACGGCGGCGATCTGAGCACCGCCCGCGTCGGCGCGCGCGAGATCGACGCTCACGCCGGGTTCCTCTTTCGTGTCTACCGCTCCCAGGACCGGGCGCTCGCGGAAGCGGCGGCGAAAGTGGCGGAGACCTGGGCGACGGGCCGGATGAAGTACCTGGTCCCGGCGCTGGTGCCCTTCCATCTTGCGAGCTTCGGCCCGCAAGCGCACGGCGAGGCGCTGGTGTTCGGGCAGGAGTCGGGACGCAAGGGCGGCCCGCTCAGGTTCGAGGCGATGTTCTGCTCGCAGTTCGTCATCGCCGTCTACCAGGCCGCGGCGGTGGCGAAACAGCTCCGGCAAGAGCCCGGAATGATCTCCACCGACGTGCAGATGCCGGCCGGTCTCGACCTGCACGCCTCCAACTCCTCGCCCTTGGCGTTTCACGCCCGGCTCGAAGGCGCGTCAGCCAGCTGGCGGTACGTGGACGAGGTGCTCGTCCGTCCGCAGCAGGACGCGAACGCGCAGACCGCGCCTCGGGCCCGACCCGGCAAGGACGTCACCGAGCAGGTGCAAGCGCTCGGCAATCCCACCCAGAAGCGCTGGCCCTCCGGCGAGTGGATCTATGCGCGCAATCCCTGGAGCCTGGAGGCCTTCGAAGGGAAGATCTACGTCGGCAGCGGCAACAGCAACAACCCGGCTCCCGCCGCCAATGCCGGACCGGTCGATCTCTGGGCCCTCGACGCCGCGACCGGGACCTTCCCCGAGAAGCCAGAGTACGAGGTGCCCGACGAGCAGGTCGACGTCTTCCGGATCCTCTCCGACGGCCTCTGGATTCCCGGCCACGACTCCAAGGTGACCACCCGCAATGACAGCCGGGTGAAGGGCGAGAGCAAATACGAGCAGTTCAAGCGGCTGCTCAAGACCGCGGTGACCTTCCCCGCCGACTGGGCGGCTGGCAACGTCCACCACAAGATCGGCTCGCAGTGGATGACGATGAACAACATTCCGAACGGCATCCACGTCTACGACGTGATCGATTTCGGCGGCGCGCTGTTCGCCGCCATCGCCACCGTGATGGGCGGCATGGTGGCGCGCTCCAACGACCGCGGCCACACCTGGGAAGTGATGCTCACCAAGCCCTTCCCCTACAGCCGCACCCGCACGTTCTTCGTGCTCGACGACGACACCGGCCCACGCCTCTACGCCGCAACCAACGGCGGCCGGATCTATCGTTTCGACGGACGCAGCGACTTCGCCGAGATGACCGTGCGCTTCTTCCCCGGCATCGCCGATTTGAAGGACGTGTTCGTAGCGCGGCCCGCCGAGTACCGGAAGCAGGTCGTCTACATCGCCGGCCAGAAGATCATCGACCATGATTGGAGACCGCTGGGATTCTTCGCCGCGGCACGCCCGGACTCGGCCCGCGCGCTGCCCCTGCCTGGCGGAGCGCTGGCGCGCGACCTGGTGGTCCATGACAACGTGCTCTACGTGCTGGCTTCCACGCAGCCCACCTCCCGATCGACGCGCGTGCACGTGTTCGGCACCCGCGATCTGCAGAGCTTCGCCGAGGTCTGCTTCTTCGACGCGGAGACGTTCGCCCGCTCCTTCGAGACGTTGAACGGCGACTTCTACTTCGGCCTGGGCTGCGATCCGGATCTGCTCCAGCCCCAGACCGGCCGGATCCTGAAGGTGCCTGCGTCCGCGCTCTCCTAGCCGTTCGCTCAAGAAGTCCTCGAGCGGGTCGGCTCCTCCCAGCGCGCGGGTCGGATGCCGGGTCTCCAGCGGAACCTCGACTGGAGCGGATGATTCCGTCCTTCGACGACGTCGGCGATGATCGACCCGAGCACCGGGGCGAACTTGAACGCGTGACCGCTGTCGCCCGCCGCCACGACCAGCGCGGGGCGCTCGGGGTCGCGGGCGATCCAGAAGTGCCCATCGCAGGAGTCGCAGTAGAGGCAGATCCGCGTGTACGCGATCGGTGCGTCCCGCAGCCGCGGGAAGGTCGCGGCAAGGAACGCGCGCAAGTCCCGGGTCTCTTCCGCCGTCACCGACCGCTCCGGTGATTCGGGATGCATCGGCCGGCCCAGCCCATGTCGGGCGATCTTGAGGACACCGCTCACCGGATGCAGGGGAAAGCCGTAATACCCGGTGGACTGGATGTCCGCACAGAAGACCGGGAACCGCTCGGGCCGGAACGCCTCCGGGTCGTGCGGGGCGAGGTGGAAGACCGGATGCCCGGTCGATCGGAACTCGGACGCGAGCCAGGGAAGCGCGTGCGGCGTCCAGGCGCCGAGCGCGAGGACGACCTGGGCGGCTTCGACGCGCTCCCCCCGGGTCGAGACCATCCCGGCGATCCGAGGGGAGAGACCTCCTGGCGACGGAGCCTCGAGCAATTTTCCAAAAGATACTCCCTCCCGGACGTCGACACCGAGGTTCCGCGCCTCTTCGACCAGGCGAGAGACCACCCGTCCGCTCTCGACGAAGCCGCCCTCGGGATTGTAGATGCCGTGCCGATACAGTTCCGCGTTCCAGGTGGGAAACCGCGCGCGGATCGCCCCAGCATCGAGGAGCTCTGGCCGGTGCCCTCGGCCCGCGAGCACTTCAAAGCTGTCCTGCTCCAGGCTCCCTGCGGCGAGTGGGGCCCGCCGCAGCAGCAAAAGGCCGGTCTCATGGTAGAGAGCGACGCCGAAATCGCGGTTCCACCGGCGCCAGCCCTCGATCGATTCCTCCGAGAGCGCCGTGTAGGTCGCGTCCGCGCCGTACTCCAGGCGGACCACCTTGCTGATATCGGTGGACGCCGCGAGCGGATGGGGAAGCGGCCCGGGATCGACGAGTCGGACCGCGTGCCCGCGCTTTCGGAGCTCGATCGCAGCCGTCACTCCGAAGATGCCTGCCCCGACTACGAGAGTTCGTTCCATGGGCCCTGTCTGCCCTCTACACCGTCCCGGACGGTCCCGGAAACCCTCTGTGCTTCCAGGCGGCAGGGTGGCAAACGTGGTACACAAGTCCGGGTGAAGGACATGACGGAGCAGCAGGCGCTCGCCGAGGCAGTCCGACGCTGGGGCGCGTCCGGAACGATCAAGTTCCGCCCTTCGCGCGCGAACGGCGGCCAGCGGGGCCGCCTTGCTCGCTATTGCTGCACCGTGGGGAACGGCGTCTCGGGATCCTTCTATTCGATCGAAGGCCAGGGGAACAGCTGGCGAGAAGCGTTCGACGACGCCCGGCCTCGGTAGCCGCTGCCGCCGAAGGCGGCTTGCGGCCATGCCTGAGCGCGATCGCTCGCCAGTCCGGTCGTGAGATGCGTTCAAGGCGCGGTCAGCCGCTGCTATGTTCTCGCGCGGGCACGACCCTGCGGCGATGACCCTTTCCGACCTGATCGACCTGGAGGCGCAGCTCGCCCGCGACCGCGAGGCGGATCTCGCCATCCTCGAGACGCGCGACCGGGCGCTGCTGGCCGGCGCGCCCGGGGGGGCGCGCCGGACGTTGCTCGAGCGCTGGTTGCAGGGCTTGCGCGAGACGGAGCCCGGGCAGCTCCACCCCGGTCGGGCCGTCGTCGGCGCGCTGCGCGGGATCCGCGCCGCGCTCGTGGTCGCCGGCCTGGTCCTGGGGTGGACCACGGCGGCCGCCCTCTTGCGCTACACCGGGGAGAGGCCGGTGAACGTCTGGGACTTCCTCCTCGTCTTCGTCGGCCTCCAGCTGCTGCTCTTCGCGCTCTTGCTGGCGTCGTTCCTCCTCCCGGTGGCTTCGCTGGGGACGCCGCTGCTGGGCCTGTTTCGTGGCCTGGTGGCGGCGATCTATCCGTCGCTCGCGGCGCGGGCCTCGGGATCGACCGGCGCCCGGCTGGAGGCGTGGCGCGCTCTGTGGCATCGCCTCCGCAGCCGCCGGTCGCTCTATCATCACGTCGAGCCCTGGATCCTGCTCGGCCTCACGCAGGCTTTCGGCGTCGCCTTCAACGTGGGCGCAATCCTCGGGTGCCTGCGGCTGATCGTCTTCTCGGACATCGCCTTCTCCTGGAGCACGACGCTCGTCCAGCTCGATCCGGGCCGCTTCCACGCGCTCGTGCACGCGCTGGCGGCCCCGTTCGGCTGGCTCTGGCCCGATGCGGATCCTTCCCGCGCCCTGGTGGAAGCGACGCGCTACTCCCGCCTGGAAGGCGCCTATGTGCTCTCCGGGGCGGGCCGCTCCGCCCAGCCGGAGATCGTGGGGGGCTGGTGGCCCTTCCTGCTCGCGGCTCTCGCGTTCTACGGCCTGCTCCCGCGCTGTCTCACGCTCGCCGTTTCGCGGATGCGCGCGGCGCGATTGCTGTCGCGGCTGTCGCTGGACGACGCGGAGGTCGCGCGCGTGCTGCGCAGGCTTTCGGAGCCGCACGTGGAGACGCGCAGCGCGGCAGCTAACGCCGCCGGACCGGCCGGCACACGCCCGACGCCAGCCGCGGCCAGGACGCCGTCGGGCACGCGCTGCACCGTGGTGCTGTGGCGCGATGCGCCTGCGCGGCCCGAGCTCGAGGCGGCGGTCGCGCGGCAGACGCGTTGCGCGATCGGCGGCATCCACGCCGCGGGCGGCCGTGACTACGAAGACGGGAGATTCGACTGGGG
>WNFS01002070.1_pt1 | contig 18167 bp, 10 predicted proteins | sample 5400141 | NCBI WGS metagenome assembly WNFS01 (sample SAMN13153358, study PRJNA577476) | soil metagenome | isolation source: 60 cm saprolite under Madrone tree | place: USA:California | collected 2016-06-14
TTATTAACGCTCCGATCGACAAGATCGATATTCCCGAATGGCTGTTCGCTCTGACCGACGAGGAATACCAGCGGTGCTCCGGCGCACATATTGCCGCTGGGGCAACCCGGACGCCCGACGACAGTAAACGCATCGAGATCAATGTTGAGAAGGTCGGCCCCGGATTGATGGTACAGCACTGGACAGAGGACATCGCGGAAAAGCAGCATTGCAGGCTGGTTTCGCTGTCCGACATGTTCGTCCAGCAAGAACGTACCAAAATGCAGCTCACCTGGGACACGAGTGTTAGACCACTGTCTGAGAACAGTTGTGAATTCACGGACACTATCTCTGTGTTCGAGACTGATGAATACCTGGCATTCGTTAAAAAGAGCGGCGCCTCTCCTGAGCAGATGAGAGACGAAACACAACGCGCTCTCGATGCTCACAACGCAGAGGAGACACCCAATTTCGCCAAGAGCATCGAAAGCAAAGCCTTGTCGACTAGCCGCTAGAGCGGCGCGGACGCTCATCGTGGGTGCGGAGGAACCTCAGTCGCCCCAGCAAGCTTCGTCGAACAGTCCGAGGGGTTCCATCATCCGATTTCTCATTCCGAAGAGCATGTTCCAAGCCCGTGCACCACCGATGTTAGAACTGGGCCAGATTTGGTTTTTGGGCAGAGTGAATTTATAGAAAGTATTGGAGCAGGTACGGCGGTCGTTTTCAAGGGCGGCAAGATGCTGATGATTCGGAGAGATGGGAATGGAGAGGCGGTCTTTACGGTGAGCGGTCGAATGGACACGAATGGACACAGAAAACGTAGCCGAGTTGAAAACGCTAATTAGCTCAGAAGCGGATGGTCGCCACATAGCCCTCGACCTAAGAGACCTCATCCTCGCGGATCAGGACGTTGTCAGTTTTCTTAGACGCTGCGAGGCGGACGGCATCCAGCTCAAGAATTGCCCAGCATACATCCGAGAGTGGATCACGAGAGAACGAGGCCAACGTTAGCGGCTCATCTGGCTAACAAAACAGGAGCTTCTTCGACCTCGCGCCTGGCGGCATTTACATTAAGGGATCATTTGCAAGTAATGACAGAAAGGAAAGACCATGGCGACAGCGACACAATCGGCCGTAATACAACGCGTGGACAAGGAAACGCAGGATGGGGTGTCACGCGATTGTGCGGATACGCAGCGACAGAATATCGCGAACCATGACGAGGAAGTGGCGCTGGTCTTTGCGGCCAAACGTGGCGATGGACAAGCATTTGAAGTTCTCATCAGGCGTTACCAGCGAAGGACTCTTGCCGTCGTGCGACGCTTCACCCGTATCCAAGAAGACGCAGAGGACATCGTCCAGCAGAGTTTCCAAAAAGCTTTCGTCCACTTGCAAACATTCGAAGGGAAATCTTCGTTCTCGACCTGGCTAACGCGTATCGCCATCAACGAAGCCCTTATGTTGCTGCGCAGAGATCGTGGACACCGAGAGGTACCGATCAACGATTTAAGCGGCAGTGAAGAAACTGCATTCCGCCTGGAGATCCCCGATTCACGCGCATGCCCCGAGAGTGTCTTTTTACAGGGCGAGCGGAACCGAATTCTATTCGCGGCTATGGATAAGTTGTCCCCAGGGATACGAACAGCAATCGAACTCAAGGAACTTGGTGAGTTATCCACAAAAGAAGCTGCTCGCGTCATGGGGCTCTCGGCCGCAGCGGTGAAAGGCCGAGTGTTCCATGGGCGGAGGAAACTGCACCGGGTATTGAAGCGCGAGTCCGCCCGGATGTCGGGGAAACAGATCTTGCCGGCGAGTCGTAAGGCGAGTGAACTCTCGCGCCGTCAAATCGTTTGTAGTTCCCCTGAATAGAGCGGCGACAAGGCAACCGATCAAGACTCATCGTACGAAAGCCCCGGCACTACTCAGATCGAGACCAATTCAACGGGAAAAGGAAAGGCTCAGACAAGGCATTGCAAGGAAAAGGCACATCGAAGACAACCTGACTCTGCAGCAGGAACTTGGATTAATCCCCAAATGAGAGGCTCATCTGTCGGCAGCCGCTGCACCTTCCATGCTGCCGCCAGAACGACTCCACACTGATCGCATGTTCAGAAGAACTATCAGGATGGGCTGCCGCTATCTCTTTAGTCTGATGGCTGAAACGGTGACTAACCGGTCTCCGCCCCAGATTTGCGATAATTCCCGAGTCACGGCCAGCCCGGAAGTTATCGGTTCGTCCTTCGGATTAGTACCGACGCGCTTGTATTGACTTGTCTGGCCAACCCCGGGTGGTCGGCTACGAACCGTAGGTCCCGCTAAGTTCTCGCGAGCCTGCTGAATAATTTTTTCTGTTCTTATCCCTTACTGGATAGTTTAGCTTTTTCTTTTCTCGCTTAGCCCCACGCTCAGCAAAATAGCAGTTTGCCAAACCGAAACAAGAAACACCGAAGTTGTACGTGTTGTCCGTAAAATGAAGTAGAACTCGCAGTCGAGAACGCTGTGTAACGCATTGATTTGAAAAAGCAAAAAATGGTTGAGGCAAATGGATTTCAACCATCGACATCTTAGCCCTGCACTAGGCGCTCATTGGACTCTTGTGTTTTGTAAGTTGCTGATTTTAAAAGAGTGGTCGGGGCGAAAGGATTTGAACCTTCGACCTCCTGGTCCCGAATAAGCAGTAGAAACACTATCTTATTGGCCCGTTTGGTTTTGTTCTGCGTCGAACATGCTGATATGGACCCGTATTTGGCAGCAATCGGACTCAAATCGGACTCAACTAGAAGTTATCTCATAAACACATTCAAGCCGCTGAGTGGTTGAAACTTATGGCAAAGAGCCTAAATCGAGAACATGGATCTAACCGACGCCCAGTGGGCGGTTCTCGAACCGTTGTTTCGTCCCAAACGACGAGCCGATGGGCGAGGGAGGCCGTGGCAGGACACGCGTGCGGTGCTGAGTCTTTTGGGTTCTACGCACGGGTGCTCCTTGGCACGATTTGCCGTCTCGCTACCCGTCCTATCAAACTTGTCATCGGCGCTTCCAACACTGGCAGCGCAGCGGGTTGCTGACGCGCTTGCTGCAAAAACTGGCCGAAGACTTACGAGACCGAGGGAAGCTCGATCTGAGCGAATCCTTCATCGACGCCAGCTTCAGCGGCGCGAAAAAAGGGGCTCTGGTGTTGGCCCTACAAAGCGCGGTAAAGGCAGCAAAATCATGGCAATCGCAGACGGCCATGGTTTTCCTCTCGCCGTGTACGTGGCCAGCGCTTCGCCTCATGAAACTAAGCTCGTCGAGCCCACGCTCGACCAGCGATTCCTTGCTGAAACCCCGGAACGCATGATCGGCGACCGCGCGTACGACAGCGATCCACTGGACCAACGCATCCACGAACGCTACGGCGTGCAACTCATCGCGCCCCACAAATTCGTGCGCGTCGCAGCGGCGACACAGGACGGCCGTGTTCTGCGCCGCTACCGGCGCCGCTGGAAAGTGGAACGCCTGTTCGCCTGGCTTCATAACTTTCGTCGTACCGTCATTCGCTGGGAATACTACCCAGAAAATTTCCTCGGGATGGTCCAACTCGCATGCGCCATCATCCTCCTGAGGTATTTATGAGATGGCTTCTAGTTAGTTTCTGATTCTTTTAGCGCAAAATTGGACCCACCTACAAAGCTGCATCGTGTTACTGGCTGGTCTTTACATTAAGAGCGGTCGAGCCACTTGCTCCGCTGGTCGCGGGAGCAGACCCAGTGGTTATGGTATCGATCCCCCGTTCTGCAAATAAAGGGCGACCAGAAGGCTGACATCGCTGCATCTTTGCGTGCCACCAAACTGCTGATTCAGGTAGTTTCGAATCCAAGTGTTATCTATCCAGTTCGGAACGTTGTTGAGGTTCAACTCGTTGACTGTAATGTCGGTCAAACAGAGTTGCGCGCTCTGAAAATTGGCGGAGGCGATTGGAGCATTCGGTGCCGCGGTGGAAACGATCCGTGCCACCACCGGGCTGCCAAAACGCAAGTGACCACTCGCCGAACCTTGGGGAATGCCCCTCGTCTTCCTGTAATGAATTGCTGCGCTTACCTCAATGTGCAGAGGCGCACAGGTCAGGTTGCTGAGTTGCGGCTCGTGAATATTCACGCTCTCGCCGTTGTGATTGTAAGTGATCGGGAACGCTGCCGCGATGTTGGCGGACGCGTACTGTTGCAATTGTGTTGCGCTGGCCATCGTGCACGGATCGATCGTGCGCATGTTCGCCTTGGTGGGGACTGGCAGACCCGGCTTGCTCACTCCCTGGGAGCTCACTGTTGCTCCATTCGCTGCTGCTATCGGCGTCGCGCCAGTGCTGATGACGTCGCAGCAGGGCTGCACTCCATCGACCGAGACCTGATGGGTCTTGAAGTTGGCATAGACGCTTTGGCCGACCTTCAAGGAATTGAGCAGCCCGGCCCCCTTCACCGCGAACTTGAAGGATTGGTCCGAGCTGATCATCTTGGCGGTGACGACGCCGGTGGCCGCATCGATGCTGGTGATTTCGCAGCACGGTTCCCCCGAAGCGGGTTGAAGCGCGGTAGGTCCCTGTGCTTTGATGCCGCCCGCCTTTCCGATGGGCTTTTCTGCTCCAGTGCTGATGACGCCGCAGCAGGGCTGTATTCCATCGACCGAGACCTGATGGGTCTTGAAGTTGGCGTAGACGCTTTGGCCCACTTTCAGGGACTGAAGTAGTGCCGAGTCCTTCACGGTAAACTGAAACGCCGCGCCCGTGCTGCTTACCTTCGCCGTCACCAAGCCTGCTGCTTCATCAATGCTGGTGATTGAGCAGCATGGCTGGCCCGGGTTCACGGCGTTGCCGAGGTTTCGTGCCGCCGCCGTGTTGCCCGCGCCGCCTACCTTGCCGCGGCTCATGATGGTGCAGCAGGGCTGCGCGTTGTTGATTGAGACTTGCCGGGTTTTCAAGTTGGCAAAGATCCCTTGGCCGACTTTCAGCGAGTGCAGCAGCGCTACATCGGACACCTTGAACTGAAAGGTTTGGCCAGTACCGTTAACCTTGGCCGTGACTGTTCCCGTCGCCGCGTCGATGCTGGTGATAGCGCAGCAGGGCTGGCCCGGGTTCACGGCGTTGCCGAGGTTTCGTGCCGCGGCCGTGTTGCCCGCGCCGCCTACCTTGTCGAGGCTCATGATGGTGCAGCAGGGCTGCACTCCATCGACCGAGACCTTCTGCGTCTTGAAGTTGGCAAACACCCCTTGGCCCACTTTCAGCGGGTGCAGCAGCGCCGCATCGGCCACTTTGAACTGAAAGGTTTGGCCAGTACCGTTAACCTTGGCCGTGACTGTTCCCGTCGCCGCGTCGATGCTGGTGATATCGCAGCAGGGATCGGCCGGGTTCACGGCGTTGCCGAGATTTCGTGCCGCCGCAGTATTCCCCACGCCTCCCGCCTTGCCCGCGTTAGTAATGTCGCAGCAGGGCTGCCCGTTGTTGATTGAGACTTGCCGGGTTTTCAAGTTGGCTAAGATCCCCTGGCCGACTTTCAGCGAGTGCAGCAGCGCCGCATCGGCCACTTTGAACTGAAAGGTTTGGCCAGTGCTGTTCACCTTCGCCGTCACTACGCCTGCTGCTTCATCAATGCTCGTGATTTGGCAGCAGGGACTGACCGGGTTCACGGCGTTGCCGAGGTTTCGTGCCGCGGCCGTGTTGCCCGCGCTGCCTACCTTGTCGAGGTTCACGATTTCGCAGCAGGGCCCTCCTCCATCGACCGAGACCTTCTGCGTCTTGAAGTTGGCAAACACCCCTTGGCCGACTTTCAGCGAGTGCAGCAGCGCTACATCGGACACCTTGAATTGAAAGCTTTGGCCGGTGGCGATCACCTTTGCCGTCGCCACTCCTGTCGCCAAATCGATCTTCGTGATTTCGCAGCAAGGCGAGGCGGCCCTCGCCCGCGGCGCTGCCAATGCCAGAAATACGAAACCAAGCGCGACCAGCGCCCCGCATCGCAGCGCAGTCCGAATCCAACCCCTGAAATCTTTCATTATTTGCGGAGACATGTTTTTTCCTCCTCTACGTCTGTCGGAACGTGGCGGCAAGACTTCACTGTGGCGGCGTTGAAGTGTCCTGCATAAACCCGCCGCTCGAAGAAATGCCGTTGACTTGCGTCGAGACCGTGTTCAGCGCGGCCGCGGCGGCTGGCCCGTTCTTGGCTTCCCGCAGGGCTCGAATGGATTGCTTCAGTGTGTTCGCCTGGTTTACGACACCGTTCAAGAAGTCCAATCCCTGAAAAATGAGATTCAGGTTGCGGAAGCGTTGCGAAAAAGCAGGTGCGTCCGTGGCGAATGTGTTGCCTGTGGTTTCGAGCTGCTGCATGAGCGGACCACAACACGAATTTACATAGCCGCCGCTGGCCGGTCCCACTCCCGGTGCGCCACTGCCGGGCGCTTGGGTGTCCTGTTGAAAACCACCGCTTTGACCCGGCGTGGCTGCCGGAAGCTTGGTGCGGAGCTGGGCCACGACGTCAGTCAAGGTGGCAACTTCGCGCGGCACCGTGGAGTCAAAGCCCGGCATGAGCGGCGCATCAATCATTCCTTTGGAGGTGTAAGTTGCAGGGACGACGCGGTAACGATAGATCATCCCGTGATTTCCCACGACATAGCCGCGGTCGCGGGAGGGCAGAGAGAAAGCGTTCACATTGGCCGGGAAGCCGATGTCACGAGAAGTCCACCGGCGACCATCGGTGGTGAAGGCCATGGTCCGATAAATGATGGACCACCCCACCTGGGGATCGGCGAACTTCATTTGCGGTCTGCCCCCGATGTACACCCCGGGAAGCTGGTGCCAGCTCTGCCCACCATCGCCGGTGGCATATACGTTGCCATTGCCTATGAGCAAAAATCCGGTGTTCTCATCCAGAAAGAAAACTTCCCCTTCTTTGCCACCTTCCTCGGGTAGAACGAGTGACACTCGCCAGGTTTCGCCTCCGTCCAAGGTCTTGCCAAGGATGGTCGAACTCCCGTAGTAAGCCACGAAATAACCGACCTGAGCGTTAGGAAAGTGGAGACTTTGGGGAGTACACTCCACATCTTGCGTGAGCCCGTTGGTCTGCAAGCTGATCCTGCAAGTGAAGACTGGATTCCAAGTTCTGCCACCATCAACCGTGCGTTGAATTCTGCCGGAGGAGGACATCACGCCAGTCGTTGGAGATGTGAAGAGGTAATCGTAGTAGTAGTCAGGGATCTTGCCGACGACCTCCCAATTCTGCCCGTCCACAGTTCGCAGGAGCTGATCATTCCCTTGTGCCATCCAGCCATGACGCGCGTCAATGAACCGCAGCTCGCTATAGGCCGCCGCGTTCGATTGCGGGTCGCCGAGGTTGACGCTCCAATGGTCGCCGCCATCGTTTGTATAGAGAACCATACCCCCGGCTCCTCTAGCAGTCCCTCCTACCGCCCAGCCCATATCGCGGTTGACAAAGAACACGTCCGTGAACTTAAGGTCCTCGGGATAGCTGATCGGTTCGAAGATGCCCTTGAATCTCGGTTGCTCGACGCCGGAAGGCATGCTCGGCTTGGGGCGTGCTGTTTGGCGTGCGGGTTGACGCTGAGCTGGCGCCTGTGCCTCCACACCCTGCGGCGCGCCGAGGAGTGCCCCCGTTAAGGCCACTAGAATCCACCGTGCCGAGACACGCGCACGCCAGCGCTCGAAATCCCTCTTCATAGCACCCCTCCTCCCGTGGCTTGTTTTGGCTTGGGCGGTGGGCTAGAATCTGCGTACTCTGAAGGAGTTTTGGCTCACCGGCCCAGTCGCTTAGTGCCAATTGCATACGCGGACAGGTGTCCAAAGTCTTGAGGCTACGGTCAAATTTCTCTCAAGAAGTTTTGAAGGCCGCATGGAAGGACAGGTCGAGCAGCGTTATTCCTTTGGGCCCTTTCTTTTGGACCCCGTGGAAAAGGTGCTTCTCCGCGACGGCCATCCCGTAGCCCTGCCTCCGAAAGCGCTGGAAACCCTGCTGGCCCTGGTTGAGAACCATGGGCACCTGATGGAGAAAGCTGAGCTCCTGCATCGCGTGTGGCCGGATACGTTCGTCGAAGAAGCTACGCTGGCGCAGAATATCTTCACGCTCCGGAAGATTCTGAGCGATTCGACGGAAGGACCGCTCTACATTGAAACGGTGCCGCGGCGCGGCTACCGCTTCATTGCACCCATCAACGGCGCTAATCAGCAGCGGGGAGGCGCTGGGAGAGCCGGGTCGGGCTTTTCCCGCGTTCGGCCCTCACGGGAAGTTCTCTGGTGGGCCGCAGTGATCCTTGTCGTTTGCGTTAGTGTCGGGGCATATCTCCGCAGCCGCCATCTCGGACTTCTGCCTGCTCCGCCCACCAGCAAGTTCATGCTTGCCGTGCTCCCGTTTGAGAACCTCACTGGAGATCCACAACAGGAGTATTTCAGCGACGGATTGACCGAAGAACTGATCACGCAGTTGGGCGGCATGAATCCGCAACGACTGGCTGTGATCGCCCGCACTTCCGTGATGCATTACCGCAAGACCAGCCAAACCGTAGCGCAGATTGGGCAGGAACTCGGCGTTGACTATGTCGTGGAGGGAAGTGTCGTCCGTGAGAAGAATCTTATGCGAATCAGCTCACAATTAGTCAGGGTCCGTGATCAAACGCACGTCTGGGCCCACAGTTATGAGCGCGATCTCGGCGGGGTCCTGGCATTGCAGGATGAAGTGGCGGCGGCCATCGCCCAGTCGATAGAAATCACGCTGGCTAGTTCAGGGGGGCCGCGCGGAACGGGGGGCCGAACGGTCAATCCTGCCGCATATGAATCGTACTTGCAGGGACGCTATTTCTGGAACCGGCGAACCGAGGAGGGATACAAAAAGGCGCTCCAATACTTCAATGAAGCGATCCGCGAGGATCCTAATTACGCCCAGGCATACGCCGGACTCGCGGACACCTTTGCGCTGCTAGGCTCCTTAACGAACTCGGTTCTGCCGCGCAGCGAAGCCATGCCAAAGGCGAGACAAGCGGCGCTGCGAGCGCTCGAGTTGAATGACAGGCTGGCCGAGGCGCACACGTCGCTCGCTTTTGTGAAGATGCAATACGACAGGGAGTGGGCCGTTGCGGAAAGGGAGTTCCAGCACGCCATCCAGTTGAATGCTGGCTATGCGACCGCTCACCACTGGTATGCCTATCTCCTCATGTCCCAGGGGCGCACGCAACAGGCCTTGTCGGAGATTCAACTTGCGCGGGAATCCGATCCCCTGTCCCTTGTGATCAATTCCGACGTGGGGGAAATGTACTACTACGCGCATCAATTCGATCGAGCCATCCAGCAGTACCGAAAGACCCTGGAGATGGACCCTAATTTCCTTCCCGCTTACTGGCAACTTGCCTCCGCCTACGTTCACAGCAAGAGATATCCCGAGGCCATCGACGCTCTGCGTCACGCGGCAGACTTGGGCGGCAACCGACCTGAAACGACGGCTCTTCTAGGGTATGTCTACGCTGTATCCGGGCAGCGTGAAGAAGCGGAAAAGCGGCTGACCGAACTGCTAGAGCTTTCGAGGCGGCGCCCCGACGTGACTCAATCGATTCCACTGGTTTATGCAGGCTTGGGAAAGACGGACCAGATGTTCGCGAACCTCGAGAAAGCCTGCCAAGAGCGCACCGGCTCCGTCATTCTCATCAAGGCCGACCCAGCGCTCGACGCTCTGCACGCAGACCCGCGCTACGCCGAAGCAGTCCGTTGCGTTGGTCTCACCCCCTAAGCGAGATAGTTTAGTTTGCCCTCCGCCCGATACCTGCGCCAGCGGGCCGAGACCAACAGAGTGCCGGAGCGCAGAGTAGTAGCGGGGCAGGTGCCGCACCCGATTCAACCGCCGGCGCAGGTGCCTCTGGAGCCGGAGGCTTCCAGCAGAACGCGGGGACTGGACCGGGCGCGGCGGTGAAGGCATGGTCGTCAAGCCGCTGGACTTTATTGTGCGCGGACGACGCGGGTTGACGCAGCCCGCGGTCAAATGCCGGGGCCCTGAATACCTGAGAATTATCTATGGGCCCGAATACTTGCTGCCTGAGAACTTGGAGCGTCTGCGCAGCCGTTCGGTTTCCACCAAGCGTTCCTTGGCACTCCGTGAATTCGCGCTTGGCATCGAAGCACTGGAGCGATTCGTCCGGCAGGAACCGCTTCGTCGCGTACATGAATGCGTCTTTGGAGTACTCGCCCTCGAAAGCGAGCCGGTCGATCCACGTTTGTAGTTGAACTCTACGAGCCCCGTGCACTATTGCACTGTGAATTGCGTTGGCTCGACGACGGCGTGGGCTTCGGGGTTGTAATAATCATAGAGAATCGAAGGGGCGGTAAGCGCCTTCAATCCAAAGCGCGGCTTGAAGTTAAACGAGAATTTTGTGCCGCCGGCATGGGGCCAGAGGTAGACGATCAATCGGTCGGGCAGCACGTCATACTCATTGATCTCCCAGACAGATGCCTTCATCGCTTGTTCAAGTGAACTCCGATCGACTTCCGCGCCTGGCGGTAAACCGATTTCAGCCAGCAACATTCCGTAGCCGCGGAAGCCGATTCTTTCGGCATCAACGCTGCACTGAACGATTTCACCTACATTCGCGGATTGTTTGTCGAAATGAACTGTGAGTCGAAGTGCGTCAGAAACCTTTGCTTCCTGATGAAGACCGCTTTCCAAGCTTGCGTGTGTCCAGGGCACATAGTAGGCGGCGAGCACCTGAACCGAAGCTCGTGAGGAGCGAAATGGTCGGCGAATCTCAATCTGATGCTTGCCGGGAGATAAGAATTTCGAAATGTCGACACGAACTGGTCCAGTCAAAACATTGGCAGGCGGCAAATCAATGGAGAGCGCATGCTTCCCGTCCACGGAAACCACAGCGTTCGACTCAGCGGTCGCCGTGTTTCCATTTTGAGTTGAGCGATTGTCCTTGCGGGAAGTCAGCGAGGCCATCGCTTCCAAAACATTGATCGTGGCTTGCGTGGAGTACCAGATGCCGTAGCGATCCGGGTTCCTAAGTAGAAAAAGCAATCCTCGCGATATCAGCGCTTCCGAATCCCCAGTATTCTCGCTGCTTGCGAGCGCCTTCAATACCAGCGCAGTTGTTTCAACCCTGCCAGCGAATCCCCAGCCGTAGAAAGGAGTATTCGTTTCCAGCGACCAGTAACTCGAGTCGCCCTCCCTATGTTCGAGTCTGCGTAACCTCTCGACGTTGCTTGCAAACAGGGATTTGTCGCTTGCTCCGAGCGCTGCCAAGGCAAACGAGGAAATCACGTAGGGCTCGTCGGTTGTTTCCACGTGTGTCTGGAGATAGCTCAAAGCATGCTGCACGGCCAGTGACGCGGACTTAGCTATCTGCGGATTCCCGCCAGAGCCATCAACCGTCAGTTTGGATGTCGCGATCATCCGCGCAACGTAAGCCGTCACCATTACGCTTCGCTGGAAATCTTCATTCCCCTTCCAGTCTCGCGCTATCCAATGACCGTCTGGCTGGACCTGATTCACCACCCAGGAAACCGCTTTCTGGATCACTGAGGCGTCCACGGCGACGAATTCGCTAGCGTCGCTCAAGAATTTGATCGCATACACAGTAAGAGATAAGTCTGCATCCCCTTTGCCCCAATAAGAAAATCCTCCGCTTGGCGCACGATAGGACAGCAATCGCTCGTAGCCTAGCTGTGTATAGCGGCGCGCCCGAGGCACCAGCGGGGATTTCTCGTATCCTGCATCTTTCGCGTATTTCAGGAGCAATACGCTTGGATAAGTCGACGAAATCGTCTGCTCGCCACACCCATAGGGCCGTTCCAGGATCGCCTCAATACTCTCCAATACATGCGATGTAAGATTCGGATAGATTTTCAGAGTCGTTTCCACAGAGCCCGGAATGGCGGCGTCGGGAATCGTCAGGTCCAATATAGTTGCATTGCCGAAAACCTGACTGGCACTTTCCGTCTTCTCTTCGCCATTTGGCCGCACAGTAACTGATCTAGAGATAGAGTCATTCGCTTCGGCGCCGACCGCGCTAACTTCCTGTTTACCCTCTTTGATGGAGGTCAAAGTTTGGAAGCGGAAGATCGCGCGCGCGGAGTCCCGCGGAGAAACATCCGTCTTCATTGTTGTTGGGCCGATGGCCGAAAACCATGCGGACGGTTTCATTCCCACGCTAACCTGAAGTCGTCGGTCGAGATAATTGCGCAGAACTACGGGCAAGGCGATTTGATCGCCGACTGTGAGGAAACGCGGAGGATTATGCTCAACAAAGAATGGCTGGAATGCCCGAATATCCTTTTCCGTCGTTCCCATTTCCCCGTTTACCGTCGAGGCTACAGCGGAGAGCTTCCAAGTCGTGATGTTATCCGCCAATGGGAACTTCAGTTGCGCGTGGCCTCTGTCGTCCGTCACCACTTCCGGCCGCCACAGCAGCGTTTCGGGGAAATACTCGCGGAGACGGGGAGTTGAGACCTGCGGCTGAAGAGGAAGAGCGGAGATCCCTGATTTCGTCACAAGCATCGCACTCGCCGTCGAAGTCTGCAATTGGACAGCCGCGGCCTCGACTGTGACAGTCTCAGTGACCGAACCGACGTTTAGCCGAGCGTCTAGGTGCGTGACATTCGACGATCGCACCGGCACATTGGTGATCGAATACGATCGAAAACCAGGCGACGAGAACTGCACGACATAGAATCCCGCAGGTAGATTCCGCAGCATGTAGTCGCCTTGATCGCCAGTCTTCGTCGTGAAAGTCGCCTCTGTTACAGCGTTCTTGGCGCTGATTTCCGCGCCAGCAATCATTGCCCCCGTCGGGTCCGTCACCGTGCCCGATATAGCGCCGCTCGATCCCGCCAAGACCGTTTGATCCCTGCTCGGAACGGGTGTCTTGTCCTTGCCACTCTGCTCGAGCACGCCACGCGAGAATGTCGCCACATCAAAGTCATCTGATGTACCCTCGACTCCATCTTCCCCCGCGCTCCTGATGGAAACCCAATTGATCCTCTGCGTTACGGGCACCACGCTGGCGCGTTGTTGGTTCTTTTGTGTATGTTGTTCGTAACTTTCGACCGTCAGATCATCGGAATACCGCGCCTCCTGCCGGAAAGTTGCGTAATAGGGTCGCCCCCATGCGTCCCGAAGTCCATCCCAGCTAGTTCCCGAACGTTCCAGGGCTTTCTTTAGTTGTTCGAGGCTCTCAGGAAACGACTGGTTTTCTTTGAAATTAGCTGTCAGCGCGGCATCCAATTGAGCCCGCGTGTCTGCGAAGTAGTCGATTCCCACTGTCACCAGCGGGAAGTCATCTTCGGAAGGAGTCTGCCTTGTATTGAAGCGTCCGTCAGGTCCGGCACTGGTGACTGTCACCGTAAATTGTGTTCGATTAACCCCGAAAGACAATTGGTATCCACGTCCCCAAGGGTCCTTCAATGAGTCAAAGTCAACGCCGAGCCGCACGAGCTCCGCCTTGAGCGTTTGCGCGTCTCGAATGAACCCGCCAGTGAGGGCATGATATCCATTCACGGCTCGGCGAATTGCCTCAGAGTTGGTCCTGAAATACGGCCACATCATCTTGGCCACGACGAAGTCATCTTCCGTGCCGAGGGTCTTGTCCGGCCCTATGCTCCTGATCTCTAAGACATTCCACTCACGAGAGACGCTGAATACAGCGCTGTACGGCGTTCCCCACGGGTCCGCAACGTCTCGCAACCGCTGTCCGGCAGCCGCCAAGAAACTGTCTAGAGTGTCCTCCGTCTTGGGAAATTCACCCTTCTGGTCGTAACGCGCGCTCAAAGCCGAGAGAATCGGCTGAATCTGAGGATCGATCTCCAATGCAAAGAGTTTGCGCATATCGGGAGAACTCATATCGCTGGCAAAGGTCTCCGGCCATACCGAATTTCCTTGCAGAAGGATTTCCGCAACGAGTTCCAGACCGTCGGGAACTGGTTTCGTCAGGTCAATCTTGTTTAGGTCACTCTTACTGATTCCGCTGAGATGGGAAGTCTCGCCCCAGGACTCGCGAAAATTGTAGAATCCTCCTTGCCCGCCAAATTCCTGGTCCGTTCGCTCTCGTTCCTCGACCGCTTTATCGACCACCACAAGTCCCAACGCACTTGTCGTCTGTTCACCGTCCGCGCCAGTCACTCGCAGTTCCGCTGTGGCTTCATCCCCTGGCCGGTAGACTGACTTCGCTAGGTTCACATCGACCTTGAGTTCGTGGTCCTTCGGAAACAGGACGGTGTGTGCCCCCACCAGCGTTGAGTTGCGATAGCTATCGCCGGGCTTCACCCCGAACGCATAAGCAAGAATGCTCACATCGTTCTGAAACTTTTCGTTCTCCTCAAACACTGCCTGGGCATGACCGTGCCGAACTCGCACCAGCTTTGAGGCCACAATTTGGAAATCATGCATTGCTTCCACCACAACCGTGACGTCAGGCTCGCCCGTGGCGAGTTGAACTTCAATCGGTTCACCCGGTTTGTACAGGGTTTTGTCGGTCTCCACGCGGATTCCGGCCCGGCCCGAGTACCACATCGATTCTATATGGTGGCCGACCTCGCCTTTCTTGTCCCGTGCCCGAAAACTCAAAGAAAAATTGTTGGAATCATTGTCGCCCGGCACACTCAGGCCGCTGACCTTCGCCACTCCGTAACGATTCGTTCGCACTCGTCGAAGCAACTGCTCGCCGGAGGCAGCCTTCTTTGAGGATTGCTCTTCACCCGCCCAATTGATTTCAACGTCGCATGGGGCAGGCGAGCCATCGGCATAATCCGTCGAAAGATAAAACTCCAGGGGGAGCCCGTTCGATAGGGAGCCGCCCGATTCAATCACATACACGTGAATCGGATCTTTGGTCACGCGCAGATCAAAGCGTCGCTGCTCCGTTCTCCCCGTCGATGAATCCGTAAAGTAAGCGGCCAAAGTAAGGTCACGAAACCGCTTATAGTCCTCTCCCTCTAGGCCCTCATGGTCCTTTGCCAAATCGACTCTGGCCACGTAGTGCCCCTGCTCGTCCGTATCTCCCTCGTACGTTTCGCCCTCTTCGATATCCCATTTCTGTTCGCGGTAATTCCATTGGCGTTCGGTTTCACGTACAAGACGAACGTGCCCGTGACGCACTGGTTCTCCAAATAGATAGTCCGCGTGGATTTCAATCGAGCCATTCTGATTGGGCAGATAGTAGGTTCGATCTGGTTTGGCCGTTACGTTGAATGTTGGCAGCTCGTATCTGCTGATTTTCACGCTGGCAGATGCACTAGAGTCCTCATAACGGCCCTCGCCAAATCTTGCCTCAATTCGATAAGTTCCCAAACGCACGTGCTCGGGTATCTGCCAATCTGCGGCCGCAATTCCGAAGCGGGAAGTTTGCAGCTCCGTTCGATAAACGAGCGTCTCCTCGGGGTCGAGAATCTTTAGAACTACTGTCTGATCTGCAATGGCTCTCTTACTCGTGTCGAACGCCATCAGCCGCGTGTGCAGCGCCTGTCCTGGCTGGTAAATCGGCTTGTCCGTGCTCACCGATACGTTGGAGAAATGATTTACACGGAACTCCCCGTCTGCCTCCGCCGAAAAGTCGCCAAGCTTTCCCGTCACTTTCACATCGATTTCGTCCGTCCTGACACTGCGCGGAAGTGCGAACTCCAGGGTTGCGAAACCCCGCCGGTCTGTCGCCAATGTCTTCGTGACAAAGCATAGTGTCCGCCTTCACGGACGAACGCTGGCCCGGCCACGTGCAATTCGAATATTTCCGGTGTAGCCTCGCTAACCGAAATAATTCCTCCAATAGGCGTAGGGAGCGATTTGCTCAGAAGGTTCGCCGTGATTGTGTATCGCAACCGGTACCAGAGGATACTTCGTCGATCAGGATTCTTCTGTTGGGCAAATGCAGTTGGTAAAGCAATTTTCAACTTCGTTGGACCCGAAGGAAGGGAGGCGTCTTGGTCCGCATGAACCTGGACCACACCCTTTGGGTCGACCAATTCGAGCAGCACATGAGCGGAGATCGTCTCTGAGCGGAGATCGTCTCGCGCGTTTGATTTTCTACCGACAGATCAACAATTGTGCCATCGGAGCGAATCTGAATACGCGTGGCAGTCTCATTGACGCGAATGCCAACCTGGGCAAAACACGGGCCAACGAGGACAAGACAGACAGTAACAGCCCAAACGAAACGGCTGGCTAGGTAGCGCATTGATCCCACCCCAGGATTACGAATGCGATACTACTATTGCGTCTGATCGTATGGAGCTTTAATGCGCTAAAAAGGTTGGCCAGAGTTCTGACCAGATCAACGGTGAGACATGGAAACACGAGGTTGCAATTTTACTTTTGCTGGCTAACGAAACGAAAAGGCTATATAGTTTCGTTAAAGAATTCCTAACGAAACGATGGCTTTGTGATGGCGACACCAACCAAACCGAACAGCCGCCTCGGGACTTATGTCGTCAAGACTTTCAAGGACGAGTCCTTCAGGGCCTATGTGCCACCCCCATTGCCGCCAGACCCGCCGCTGGTCCTCCAACCGCTCTTGCCATTGCTTGAGCAGGCAAACCAGGCACTCGGCCGCCTGGACGGACTCGCGTCCATTCTGCCCGATCCCTCGCTCTTCATTTACCTCTACGTTCGGAAGGAAGCGGTGCTCTCTTCGCAGATCGAGGGCACACAGTCCTCGTTTTCTGACCTGATGCTATTCGAAAGCGCCGAAGCCCCCAGTGTCCCCCTGGAAGACGTTCAGGAAGTATCAAATTACGTGGCAGCGATGAATCACGGACTTCGCCGGCTCCGGGGGGATTTCCCCCTCTCTCTGAGGTTGATACGAGAAATTCACAAGATTCTCTTGTCCAAGGGACGCGGAAGTCAGAAGCGTCCGGGTGAATTCCGTGAAAGCCAAAACTGGATCGGAGGCACGCGGCCCGGGAACGCAGCATTTGTTCCGCCGCCACCTGAGAAGATGACGGAATGCTTGGATGCCCTCGAAAAGTTTCTGCATCGCGAGAAGGAAGACTTGCCCGTATTGGTGAAGGCGGCGCTCGTGCACGTGCAATTCGAAACAATCCATCCATTTCTAGACGGAAATGGGAGATTGGGCCGATTGCTAATTACATTTCTGCTGTGTGTCGCTGGCGCGATCCGCGAGCCCATTCTCTACCTCAGTCTCTATTTCAAGACCAACAGGCAGAAATACTATGAACTCCTCGACCGTGTCCGTAGTCACGGAGATTGGGAGACTTGGCTCGAATTTTTTCTAACAGGCGTCAAAGAAACTGCCCAGCAGGCAGCCGATACATCGAAGGAGATACTCACGCTCATCGAAGAAGATCGGCACAAGATTGAGGAGATTGGCCGACCAGCTGCCTCAGTTCTGCGCGTTCACCAGTACCTTCAGAGGAAGCCGATTATCACGATCCCGGCAACGGCTGAGCAACTCTCTCTCTCTGCACCCACTGTGGCGAAAGCATTGCAGCGCATGGTGAAGCTCGGCATAGTTCGTGAGACGACCGGCAAGCAACGGCATCGGCTCTTCACGTATCACCGCTACCTGGGAATTCTCAACCGAGGTACGGAACTGCCAAAGGCAAGCCACTGACACATAGCTTGTTCCTGTGGAAACACACTCATAATTAGTTTCAAGCGCTTTAAATGTCGATGTATATACGACATTGATTGAGTAAATTCTGTGAAGGTAATCTCACAACAGCTCCGATTGTCTGCTACGGACCTCTCGAATCACTTGGCCTGCCACCACCTTTCGGTCCTCGACCTGTCTGTCGCGAAGGGAGCGCGAAAGTCTCCAGAATGGAAATCACCGGACCTGGAGATCATTCGACATCGGAACTCACTCGAGAAGTGTACCTGCACGCTATACCGGAAGATCAGCGCCGGGCGGTAGCGAACGTCGAAGCGCTTCTATTTGGACCCAAACGGACTCAAATTGCCAGCGCTTCGCAGGCTAGTGCGTAGCTAACTTGTTGATTCAACGGGATTGAAGTGGTCGGGGCGAATGGATTTGAACCATCGACCTCCTGGTCCCGAACCAGGCGCGCTAGCCAGGCTGCGCTACGCCCCGACGGATGACCTCGGGCGGAACCTGCCGTCCCAAGGGGCATTATCAGACTAACATAGCTCTGGACTTACGGCCATACACAGCGCATGCGCCGAAAGAGAGAGCCGCCGGAAGGCTGATGCCTTCCGACG
>WNFS01011040.1_pt1 | contig 18161 bp, 14 predicted proteins | sample 5400141 | NCBI WGS metagenome assembly WNFS01 (sample SAMN13153358, study PRJNA577476) | soil metagenome | isolation source: 60 cm saprolite under Madrone tree | place: USA:California | collected 2016-06-14
TCATGCGCGGTTACAACGGCGTACCCCTTGCGCTGCAAGCGCCTGGAGAGCATGTCCCGGTTCATTTCATTGTCTTCGACCAACAAGATCTTCGGCATGATCGATCTCTCCTGAGGACTTCGATTTCGATTCCCGCTTAGGTTTCCGACCGCTTGCTATAAAAGGGGCCGTACCGGCCTCCGTGATAGTCGCAGAACGACCAATTCTGTACTTTTCTATTAGGACCGCGAGACGGTCGCGATCGACCGGTTTGATAAGATAATTGGAGGCTCCCAAATCAATGCCCATGGCTTCGTTGTCGACGATGGTGACCATGATCACCGGGATTTCCGCCAATGTGGAATCACTCTTCAGTTTCTTTAGTACCGTCCACCCATCACACTCCGGCATAACCACGTCCAGTGTGATAACCAGCGGACGAACTTGCCGCGCAAGTTGTATACCTTCTTCGCCACTCGCTGCGGCAACTGTATGAAATCCCAACTTGCTGAGAAAACGCGACATCAGATCCCGAACCGAAGCGTCATCGTCTATGACTAGGATCGTATCCTTGTGAGTTTTGGATTCCGCCAACGGTGCCATCGCATCACTGGTTCCTGCTGACCGCGCCGATTCCGGTGCTTCCGCAACAACCTGGGCCGGCAAATGCACTGTGAAAGTCGCACCTTTCCCGGGCTCGCTCTCGACGGAGATGCGCCCCTTCATCAACTGTACGAACCGATACGTAATAGCGAGTCCCAAACCAGTCCCGCCGTACTTTCGAGCAATCGAGGCATCCGCCTGGGAAAACTCGTGAAACAGGTTTTCCTTCTGTTTCGCCGTGATTCCAATTCCCGTGTCGCTCACCCGGAATCGGACCCAATTGTGGCCCTCGACCTTGTTTTGATCGACATCCACGGCGATGATTCCGTGATCGGTAAACTTGCAGGCGTTGCTCAACAGATTGAACAAAATCTGTCTGACTTTGGTGACGTCCGCGCGCATTGCACCGACCTCGTTGGCCACGTTCACCTGAATCTTATTGCTGTTTTTCGCCGCCGCCGGTTGCAACGTGGCGATCATTTCGTCAATCAACGGCGCCACTTCGAAGCTCTCTACGTGCAGACCCATCTTTCCGGCCTCGATTTTCGAGAGGTCCAGAACGTCGTTGATGAGTGCCAATAGATGTTTGCCTGCTGATTGGATCTTCCGGAGATCCTTCAGGTCATCCGACTTCCCTGACTCCCGCGTCTCTTCCTCCAACATTTCGCTGTATCCGATGATGGCGTTGAGCGGTGTGCGCAATTCGTGACTCATGTTTGCCAAGAACGTGCTCTTCGCGCGGCTGGCTTCCTCCGCCGTACAATTTCATCGCCGTAGGACTTGGTCGCTCGCACCTCGTAATTGCGGTTGGCCGAAACCATTCTCATGGTGTCTTCCAGGTGCAGAATGGGCCCGGAAATCAACCGTTGAAGTTTCGAAGAGACAAACAACGCAAACAAGCCGGAGATCAGCACGAAAATGCAAAGAATACCCGCATAACGCTTGGCCCTTACGCTCCATTGCCTCATGTCCGACTGCAAGAACAGGGTCCCGAGGTGTTCCCCATTCAGGGTCACGTCGTGGAAAACCTGCAGATTTCCACCTTCAAATCGATAGCCCTTGTCTTGCGAATGGGCAGGGAGCAGCGAGGGTATGACGCTGTTGTTGCGGGCATAGTGCGCGAACATCTTGCTGTCACGGCTGTACAGGCCAGCGGTTATGACGCCTTCCTTGGCTGTTAGCGCCGACAAGGTCGCGGTCGCCGCGGGCACGTCTTTGAATTCCATCGCGCCAGCGCTGTTGTACCCAATGATCTCCGCCTGCGTCATCAGGTCTTCAATTAGCAAGTGCCGGAAAGAAATGAGGTCGTAAATCAGAAAACTGAAGGAAGAAAGCACGAGCGCCGCGCTGCTCGTAAGCATCGTGATCAGCGTCAGCTTGCGCTTGATGGAAAGATTCTGGAGAATCATCCCGGCTTCCTTCCAGAGGCGGCAGGTTGCGGGATGATCTTTGCCAGTGTCAGCAGCCGGGAACTGATGTTCAAGTCTGCTTCCCGCGCCGCTTCCACATTGATCTCAAAGCGCACTCGATTGTCTTCCAGCGTGAACCGGATCATGCCTCCCCGTTCGGCAAATCCCGGTGTCTCGCCCACTGTCAGGATCGGCAGCCCCTTCACAAGCTGCACGATTTCATCGATGTGCGCTTTCTCCGAAGAACTAACGAACAGGATTTTGACGTCCTTCAAATCCTTCAGATCCTTCAATTCCTTGCTCCACTTAAGCCGCTTCACAACAAATCCTCGGGTGCCGATTTTCTTGTCTTCGACGATTCGATCGATGATGGTGCCGAAGGGATCCATCCCTAAAACGCCAATCACGATGGGGGACTCCTGCTGCGCGAATGCTGCGGCCGGCCACTCCACGAATTTCGCGAAGTTAAAAATAAAACCAGCCTTAATCAGGTATTCCGAAGAATCGGCCAGATCTTGGGCTTGTGCGTCGGCCCAGGATGTCCAATTCAGCGACATACCCAGCACCAGCATCAGAATTCCGAATCGTCTGAACATCAAATTTCCCGCCCGTGGGTGCTCAATAGCTTCACGATTTCCAATCAAAACCTAGAACTTCAGCGTGATGCTCCCGAAAATGCTGCGTTTCACTTCAGTGGGAGAAGTGTTGATGAAATCTGGAATAAATTCCAAATGCTGGTTGTTCAGCAGGTTTTGGCCGCCGATGGAAAACTCCACTGACGGCACGGGCCTCCAGCCGAGATGCGCATCCAGCGAGTAATAACTGGGTATGTTCAGGCTGGGAAGATGATCCACAAAACGCAGCGTGGTATCGTCATCGAAATGCTTGGGCAGATCGATCGATGACCTCACATACCATTGATGGCGAGGGCTCGACCCGTTTGGAAGGTCGGGAGTCGGGTCTAGGCTGTTGGCGTTCTTGCTTATATCCATCTGTAGGTAGCTATACGAGCCTACCAGGCGCCATTTGGGAACCACTCGCCAGTCCGCGAATAGTTCGACGCCGTACGTTCCGCCGCTCATTTTGTTCGCTGCAACGAAGGGAATGACGACGTCGGTGGGCGCCGGACTTCCTTCGAGAAAAGGCGCGCCTGGCTCGGCCGTTCGAAGGTTGGAGTAGGTGTTATAAAAGGTCGCAATATCCGCGGAGAACGAGTTGGTCGCCTGAACTCGATAGCCCAACTCATAGGCGAGCAGGTCTTCGGATTGGAATTGACGGCTGCCGAAAACTGTTACGACGGCGGGAAATGGAGTTGGATTTGCGGGCGTCGCCGGCGGTATGACCGCAGAGTTCAGCCGCAGACCCTCCTCGGTTAGTGCCGGGGTGCGCACCGCGCGCGACACCGCTGTCCAGACCGACTGATTTGGCGTCAGCGTCCACAGCAATCTTGCGTTTGGCTGCACCTCAAATCCCGTGAAATCGTTATGCTCGAATTTCGAGCCGAACGTTATGCGTAGTCGGTTATCAGCCAAACTGAGCTCGTCCTGAAGGAATGCGCTGAAATGATTCAGGGTCAGCTGATTCGGCTGAAGGGAAACGGAAAAGCTCGGGTCGTTCCGGTCTCGGATTGACCGATAACCAAGCCCCCATACAAATTGCTGCGAATCCCCAACGTGGAATCCATGTTGAAAATCCAGGTCAAAAATATTCTGGTGGTCTACGAACAACGAATTGTCCGCTATAGTGGTGTTGTCGTAGTACATCTGCAGCGACATCGAAGAACCCTCTGAGCTGTGGTTCCACCGGCCCAGAATGTTTCCCCCGCTGTAGTTTCCGTTGTTGGGGAAGGTGCTCGAATAGGGTGAGTTTAGCGACGGAACCGTCAGGGTTTCCCCATATTTGCTGCGATAAATATCGCCCTGCAAGGTCAGAGAATTAGCGCCTGCTGGCGCCCAGTCTGCACGAAATCCTCCGCGCAGCGTATCCCAACCGTCATGCGCGGTCATCCCCGACGGATACTGCGATGGCCCCCAATTGAAGTACTTTCCGTAAGCTCTGTAGTAGGTGTCGTTGCCGATTTTGTTTCCATAACGCACGCCACCGGACCCTCGCTCGTCGGTTCCCGCTCCGGCGGTCACAACGGCAGACTGCGTGTCCTTGGCCTTCTTGCTGATGATGTTGATTACGCCATTTACAGCGTTGGCGCCCCATAATGTGGCTCCCGGGCCACGGATCACTTCAATCCGGTCGATATCCTCGAGCATTACGTCCTGCACATTCCAGTACACACCCGAAAATAACGGCGTATACACGCTCCGCCCATCGATGAGCACTAACAGCTTGTTGTCGAAACGTCCGTTGAATCCTCGGGAAGCGATGGCCCACTTGTTCTCGTCGATGCGCGCCACTTCCAGGCCAGGCACAAGTCGCAGCGCTTCGGGAATACTTGTGGCCCCCCAGCGCCGAATGTCCTCCTGCGTGATTACAAAGACAGCGGCCGCCGCGTCCGCCACCTTCTGTGTCCGCTTGGACACCGACGTGACCTGCATGTTCATCAGGTCTTCCACGCTCAGCGTCGTCACGTCCGGCACGCTTTGTTGAGCTCCCGAGTTGGCGGCCAAGAGCACCGCCGCAAAACCTGCAAGCATCGTTCGTCCGGCGGACCTTGCCGCCCCAAGACTCTGTTTGCGAATCAACCGCATTTTTAGCTTCCCTTCTATGAAGAACTCGTCAGCAAAGCTGGCGTAGGATTCCCCACTGTGGACTTGTTCCTGCTCCCGTGTCCCTGATAGCTGATTTCGTCCTAACGTCCGTTTCATCTCTATCCCCGTGTGATCTGCCCGATAAATTCCGCCGTCCAGCCGCTCTGGATTCTTCCCGAATGGCACAATCCACCACCCTTCAAGGCTTCTCCCCAGTCACTGTGAATACCGTCGAATACGTCAACGTATCCGGCCGGCGCAGGTACTCCAGGAATCTACGCGTTTGCTCCCGCGCTTCACTTTCGCTCCCAAGCAACCGCGCCAACTGAGGCCCGGCTATCTCCAACTTAAGCTCCCACTGCTTCAGGATTGCCGGCTCAATCTCCCCGGCGATTAAGTGATAGCATTCCACCTGAACATCGATGTTCTTTAGCCCCGCCTTTTGTGCCAAGGAAAACAGCTTTCGTCCGACGAAGGGATCAAAACCTGTTGGACCCAGCGCCTTAACCACTTTTTCGGCCGTCTCCTGCACCACTGGGTCTTCCGGGTAGTGCCATAAAAGCTGGCCGTCCAGGTCTTGCAGCAAAACCGTGCCCCCGCGGTTGCAAACTCTGACCATTTCTCGGACCGCACCTTCTTTATCCTTTAGGTATTCCAGCAACATCCGCGAATACACCAGATCGAAGCGATCCGGCGGAAACTCCATGGCTTGGGCGTCCCCGCGAACGAAGTTCACTTGTGGAATCCGGCGATTTTTCTGCTTCGCTTCCTGCACGCGCTCTGCGCTGACGTCGATTCCGGTTGCTCTAATCGACCCGTCCAATGCACAAACCTCGCGTAAAATAACTCCGGGACCACACCCAACTGAAAGAACTTCTGCTCCCGCTGCCACCCGATGCGCGAGGTACCGCTGCACCCATGCGTGCGCGTCTACCTTCAGCTCGAGGCGCATTGCCTCGCGCGGGTCTTCCATAATGTAGTCGGCAATTGCCGTGCCTCTACTCATCACCGTTCCTGACCTATGAGTGCAGGTTGCAGTTCGTGCTTTTCCATGCGCGCCAATAATTTGGTATAGAAACCGTCGACATGGCGGTAGAACCGAGGATGTCCGTCTTTGAGCCAGATTCCCTGGCAATAGTGGCGGAGAAACTCCGCTCCCAGCTTGTATAGGACATGTGTCGCCATTTCCTCGGCAATTACCGGAATCTCCTCCAATTCGAAATTGTCGTACGCTTTCGAACACGCCGTTAGAAGCGCGGACGCCGCCCCGGAAACTTCTGATTCAGGAAGGGTCGGGTGCAGGAGCAAGTCGCAACGATTTTCCAGATAGCTGAAATTCACACCCAAAGGTCCGCGGTAGGCAATCGCCGCTCCGATTGGTTCTTCTTTGTTTGCCCGGTAGGCCAGCCACACATGTCGCGTGCGTCGCAGCCCCACGCCGCGGTAGAGTTCATCAACCGCTGCGAATTCCACGTCTTGCTCCAATTCTTCTGCTGTAATGTAGATACTTCCGCGCGCCGCAGCCGCTATCTCCAAAAGTGCTTCTTGATGAGATGAGTTGTATGGCACCACGCGAATTCGCTTTTCCGTCGGCAGCGACAGTGTTCTGGGCAATGCGAAATATGCGTGCCTTTGCACAGACGATAGAGATTCTCCGATCGTCTGCACCATCGAACCGAAAACTCGCGCGGGAAATCGGTTCTCCGGCCGAAACCAATTCTGTGCCGAGAGATCGCGCCCTTTGCGAATACTCGCAGCGGCCGCGGCCAGCATCACCGCCCGCGATGCATACGGATTGTTTTCAGAGACAAGGTGCTGTGACATCCAGCCGTTTTGCGTGGTCCGCCAAACTGCAAGCGACGCCCGCCCTCGCTTCTTGTCTCCAGAGGTCAACACATAAAGCAGCGATTCGCCGGCACTCAACATCCGTCGCCAGTTTTCCCGAACCTGTGTGAGGTGCGGAAAAAGGCGTGCCGCTTTGTCCGGATACAGAAAGCCCGTGTGTTCGTAGAGAGCAAAGATTTCGCTGACCGACAGCGCATTGACCTGGACTCCGTACGCGTCATATACGTCCGACAGATACGGAAGACTGTCCACGGTCTTTTGATCAAGCGTGTCCAACGACATATCGTCGCCTCCGCGACATCCGCAGCAACTCCGACCCTGAGTAAAGCGACAATGCCTGCGGCCCATACCCTGGGTCGTCAAAGCTCCAGACAAGGCTATAGGCCTAAAACTATTAGTACCTGCCATTTATGCCGCAGCGATCTGTATCTCAAAATGGGTCATTCGTACTGTTTTGTAGGAAGCAGCCGACGGATTATTAGCCTGTTGGATACAAAGGGACGACGTCTATCGGCGTCGCTAAGACCTCGTTAGAAAGGGGACAAATCTAGGCAGAAACGTATATACCCGGCAACCTGCACAATTTACGATGTTTAGGTGATCTTCCGCCTCGCGGAATAAGCACAATTCAGTGGCTGGGACGGTTTAACCAAGCGGAGATCTGAAGACCGAATCTTTTCTTGCGAATCGACCTTCGTTTTATAAGCATGTCCGATTACAACTCGGCCCGTTGATTCTGTGCGATTTAGCCTCTGATTTGAGAGAAGGAGTTCTTTCCCAAATCTCTACCAGGACGCCCGGCGAGTTCGCGCAGCCACGCGTCGATTGTTGAGTGCTGCGTTCGAGCGTATCGATATAGCAACCACGCGAGCTCAATTCGGAAAGCTGTGCGCGAACGCACGTTCCGTCGCGAACGGTAACTTCGGCATCTGCGAAAAACGAGAACCGCGGATTGGCGCGCCTTGTTGTATAGGAACCTTCAGCCATGGTGGTTCTCCAGTTCTTGAACCCCGCATTCGTGCAAATCCATTGTATAGAACCGCAGAGCGGACATCCAGACGTTTGTGCTTCGGGTCGCCGAAAGAGGTAACTGACTCTCGGTATGGGTGGCGAGCGAAGGCCAGAAATCGCGAAGGGGCAAAGAGAGGCAGCCAGTGCGCACTCACCGAAGGGAATTGGAGCGGAAGTCGAATTGGTGCGCGATTCAAGATCAAGATGGAGATTTATGAAGGACAGGTCAAGGGCGCCAATCAGGCGTAGACGGGAAATAACCCAATGAGTCGCGGTCAAGGGCGCCAATCAGGCGTAGACGGGAAATAACCCAATGAGTCGCGGTCAGTTTTTCTCATTTACAGCCCAGAGCACCTAACTCCAACAATACCGGGAACAGCAAATGAAAGGACAGGGTTGGTAAAATTAGCAAACCGCCGCCTTCAGCCTCTTAGCCAGGGCTCTGCGTGCTGCCTCCTCCGCTTACGACCAAAACCGGATAACCTGAGAATCTCATCTGTGGATGTTTGGAGCAACTTTGGAGCAGGCCAAGGACGGCTCAAAACTCGTAAGCGCAACCAGAGCAACGACTTGAATTGACTTTGCGGCTGCTTAGAAGGCAGACGCTCTATCCAACTGAGCTACGGGCGCGCCGCGTACTGCCCTGATTTTAGAACGATTTTGGCGCGAAAGAACTAGCTACGGTGTGGCGGGCAAGTGAAATCCAACATACCGAAGGAATACTGGATGGGCCGGATGTGCGCCGGTTGTTGGCCAGTTACTTCATAGCATCGCTTTGGGGAGAGCAGCTTTGAAGACACCTCCCAAGGCCGCTTCGCGGACGAGCGCAGAATTTCCTGGCTGGTACGAAGTAAAAGGTACACACTGGGCCGCGAAAAATTTCCGGCGTAAGACTTCGCCGCGGCACCACTTGTATGACGCGAACGCTTCTGGTTGATACTGACACAGCTTCCGACGACGCCGTTGCGCTGATCATGGCGCTGCGTTCCGCCGAGGTTCGAGTGGCCGCGATAACCGTTGTCGCCGGCAACGTTCCGGTCGCACAGGCCACCAGCAATGCATTGTTCACGGCGGAACTGTGCGGTTCGGACGTGCCGGTTTATTCCGGTGCAGAAGGCCCGTTGCTGCGAAAGCTAGCGACTGCGGATTGGTTCCATGGAGCCGATGGCCTTGGTGATCACGGGTACAAGCCGGCAAGGCGTCGCGCCGAGCCTCACCATGCCGTGGACGCGCTGATTCAGACGGTTCGCGAGAATCCCGGCATTGAGATCGTCACGCTGGGCCCGCTCACGAATTTGGCCATGGCTCTGCTGCGCGAGCCGAAACTCGCGGCTTCGGTGAAGCGCTGCGTGGTGATGGGCGGCGCACCCTGCTGCGAGGGCAACGTGACTCCAGCGGCGGAGTTCAACATCTGGGTGGACCCGGAAGCCGCGCGCATTGTCTTCCGCTCCGGGCTGCCGCTGGAAATGGTGGGCTGGCAGTTGTGCCGTGGGGACGCCGCCCTCAATCCGCACGAAATGGAACGTGTGCTCGCGCTGAAAAATCCCATCGCGGAATTCGCAATACGCTGCAACAGCACGGCTGTGGAAGCCTTCTTCAAGCAAACCGGGCAAAGAGGGATGTCGCTGCCGGACCCGGTGGCGATGGGCATTGCGCTGAATCCCGCGCTTTGCACTTCATCCCGTGAGCACTACGTCGAAATCGAAGTCTCTAGCGAGCTCACGCGCGGTATGACCGTTGTCGATCGCCTGGGTGTCGCCACGGATTCCAGGAATAAAAACGTGTGGGTGAATGCCACCGAAAGCGAACGCAAAGTCCGCGTGTGCTGGAGCCTCGACATTCCCAAATGGAAGAATCTGCTGTTTTCTGCGCTGGCCTGATGGGTTCTTCTCGCAGACCGATTGCCGCTGACCGCACATGAGCGCCCAAGCCAGCGTCTTTAACCCGAACTGCGCCTTTTGCAAAATTGCGCGCCATGACGACGGTTTTCGCGTTTTCGAGGACGAGCACACCATTGCATTTCTCGACCACCGGCCTTTGTTTCCCGGCCACTGCCTGCTTATTCCCCGCAGCCACCTCCAAACCATCCAAGACTTGCCTGATTCTCTGCTCGCGCCACTGTTTGCGAATGTACGAATGCTGTCCGCCGCCGTCGAGTTGGGCCTGCACGCGGAGGGGACGCTCATCGCCGCCAACAATCGCGTCAGCCAGAGCGTGCCGCATTTTCACGTGCACATCGTTCCCCGCAACAAGGGTGATGGTCTAAAGGGCTTCTTCTGGCCGCGCCGCAAATACAAGAGTCCCGAAGAGATTGACGAGGTCTTGCGCGCGCTGCGTGCGGCAATTGCGCGGCTTCGGCTAGGTCCAGGCGACTAGCGCTACAGTCGAACACTTTACCTCATTTCCGCGCTGGCGCTGGTGCTCGATTCTTGATGTAATCTTTCGGTTTTCGGACAAGATCAAAACTCTGACGCTGCAAGGAAAAAGCCACATGGCCGATCGCGTTCTGGTTACTGGAGGAGCCGGGTATATCGGCAGCGTCGTCACCGCGCAGCTCCTCGCCAAAGGCTGCGAAGTCGTCGTCTGCGATAATCTCTCGCACGGCAGCAAGAAAGCCGTTCCTGCTGGTGCAAAACTAATCGTTGCAGACACCGCGGACCGCACCGCGCTGGATCGTATTTTTCAGGAGTACCGCATCGATGCGGTCATGCACTTCGCCGCATTCATCGAAGCCGGCGAATCCATGCAAGTTCCCGAAAAGTATTTCCGCAACAACACGGTTAACTCCCTCACCTTGCTGGAAGCTATGTTGGCGCACAAAGTGCAGCGATTGGTGTTTTCCTCTACCGCGGCGCTTTACGGCACGCCCGGCCGCACGCCCATTGAAGAAACCGACCCGCTGCGCCCCACGAACGCCTATGGAGAGTCCAAATTGCTGGTCGAGCAAATGCTCGCCTGGTTTCACCGCATCCACGGCTTGCGGTACGCCTCCCTCCGCTATTTCAACGCCGCTGGAGCCGCCGGCGATTTGGGCGAGGACCATGGCGAATACATCTCTATTTTCGGCACCGACTATCCCACCCCTGATGGCACCTGCGTCCGTGATTACATTCATGTGAGCGATCTCGCCAGCGCGCATATCCGGGTGCTCGATGCTTTGCGCCAGCGCGACAAGCTCATCTACAATCTCGGTACCGGCCGCGGATATAGCGTTCGCGAAGTGGTCGAAGCTGTTCGCCGTGTAACCGGGCATCCCATCCCCGCGCGCGAAGTCGCGCGTCGTCCCGGTGATCCTGCCGTGCTGGTGGCGGGCTCAGGCAGCATCCATCGCGATTTAGATTGGCAGCCGCAATTTTCCGCGCTTGAGTCGATCGTCCACAGCGCATGGGAATGGCGGCGCGCGCACCCTGACGGCTACGTTATCTAGTTGCTCAAATCATCGGAGGCATCGGTTGGCGGAACGAAGGGAAGGAGGATCCATGACGCATCGCATCGCGCGACGCGAGTTTCTAGGCGCACTGAGCGGCATGGCGGCAACCTCGGCACTTTCCTGCGCCACGCTTTTCGCCCGCGAGCGGCCTAATCCGCCAATAGACCTCTCGCACTGTGACACGCCCATTGCGCCTGCGCTTTCCGAAATCCATTTCGGCTACGCGGCAATCACATGGGGCGGCAACGATCGCCAGGCGGTCGACGACATCTCCGCGGTTGGTTTTCGCGGCATACAGCTGCGCTCGAACAGCATCTCGTGGCGCTTTCCAGCGGCGACCTGCTTAGCGACCCCGCGGTCGCAAAAAAGAGCATCGCCGAGCACGCGGCGCACGCCAAATTTTTGCGCGCCGCGGGCGGACTCTATCTCCAAATCATCGACAATCGCCCCACGGGCCGCTCCGCGGCGCCGGCAGACTTCAAACAGCTGGGCAAAACTCTCACCGAGCTCGGCAAGCGCACTGTCGATCTCGGAATCCCGCTCGGCTATCACAATCACATGGGCTCGCTTGGCGAGCGCCCCGAAGAACTTGATCAAATCATGGGTGTTTCGGATCCGCGCTACGTCAAACTGGAATTGGATATCGCGCATTATTTTCAAGGCGGCGGCGATCCCGTGAAAGCCATCGAGAGATTCAGTGATCGCCTACTCTTTCTGCACATCAAAGACGTTGAGCGCCTCGCCGGAGGGAAGGACCCCGAGCATTCCTATCGCTTCGTCGAACTAGGGCACGGTTTGGTGGACGTCCCTGCCGTCTTCGAAGCTCTTCGCAAAGTAAATTTCCGCGGCTGGGCGGTTGTCGAACTCGACGAAGTACCGGACAATGCCCACAGTCCGAAAGAAGCCGCAGCGGCAAACAAACAATATCTCCAGGAAAAGCTGGGGCTGACCGTATGAATTGCGTAAAGCCAGCGCTTTATAAAACATGAATCCGCTGCAAACCATCGGCCTCGCGCTCGGCGCCGGATTTTCTTCCGGCCTGAATCTGTACGCCACCATCGCGACCCTCGGTCTTCTTCAGCGTTACGGCGTCATCCATTTGCCGGCTTCGCTGCAGGTGCTCTCGCATCCATGGATTCTCGGAATCGCGCTCGCGCTTTATGCGGTTGAATTCCTCGCCGACAAAATTCCCTACGTCGACACCATCTGGGATGCCGTCCACACGCTAATCCGCCCACCCGCCGCTGCTCTTCTTGCCTATAGCGCCACCGTCGCCGCTCCACCAGAGTGGCGCTGGGGAGCCGCGCTGCTCGCCGGCGGTGTGGCGTTGACCTCTCACGGCACAAAGGCCAGCACTCGCGCCGCCGTCAACACCAGCCCAGAGCCTTTCAGCAATTGGTTGCTCAGTTTCGGAGAGGATGCACTTGCTGTTTGGCTCACTTGGATGGCCACGGTCCATCCGACCGCCACAATCGTAGTCGTCGCGTTCTTGATCCTGCTTGCTGGCTACTTACTCTTCCATCTTTTCCGCTTCTTGCGACGCTCGCTTCAGCGTTTGCTGGCGTGACGGTTGCCCGCTATTTGGGCCTGTGGCACTACTCCAAGCGAACGCATTACTTCATCCACTGCCCCAGCCAAGCAAAAAACGTCTTGTACCAAAACTGCGCGTTCTGCGGCTTCAGAATCCAATGCCCTTCGTCCGGAAACACCATCAGCTTCGAAGGCACGCCCCGCCTCTGCAGCGCACTGAAAAATTCCAGTGATTGCGTGTAAGGCACGCGATAATCGCGCTCCCCGCAAATCACCAGCGTGGGCGTCTTGAATTTTCCCAGCTCGACGGCATACGTCAGCGGTGCCCACTTTCGATAGCTCTCCTGGTTTGTCCACGGCGTGCCTTGCATGTCGTGCTCTTCGAACCACAGCTCCTCCGTCGCGTACATCGAAAATTTATCCCAGATGCCCGCGTGACTGATGATTGCCTTGAATCGCCCACTATGTGTAGCGATCCAATCCGCCATGTAGCCGCCGTACGAGCCGCCCGCGGCCGCCATTCGCGTTCCATCGATGAATTTGTATTTCGCCAGCGCCGTATCCACGCCCTTTATCACGTCCGCATATGCCTTGCCGCCCCAATCATTCGTAATCTCGTCCGTGAATTTCTGTCCGTATCCGGTCGACCCGCGCCGGTTTATCATCAATGTCACGTAGCCGCCCGCCGCGAACACTTGCGCGTTCCAGCGATATCCCCAGGCGTTCGACCACATCGTCTGCGGCCCGCCGTGCAGCAGCACCAGCAACGGGTATTCTTTCGCTGCATCGAAATGCGGTGGACGAATCATCATCGCCTGCACACGCGCGCCCTCCGCGCCGTCGAACCAAAACGTTTCCGGCGCATTCATGTCCAATTTCGCCAGGATCGACTCATTCTGGTGCGTGATCTGCCGCGCCGCGGAGCCGTCGCTGCTCGCGACAAACACTTCCGCCGGGGTCGTCAAGCTCGTGCGTTCGAACGCCAGCGTTTTCCCATCGCCGCTGATCGTCAAACCTGTGTTAAATCCCTGCGCAATAACTTTCTTCGGCTCGGCACCCACCCGCGCCGCTATCGCATACACTGGCTGCAAGGTCTCGTTCTCCGCGGTGAAGAAAATCGTCTTGCTGTCTGCCGACCAATTCAGCTCGTTTGCGCTGCGGTCAAAACCTTCGGAAAGGTTCTCGATCTTCTCGCTCTGCCGGTCGTACAACATCACCCGCCAGCGGTCCGACTCGTATCCTGCCGTAAGCTGCGCGTGATATGCGATGAATCTTCCATCCGGTGAGTACACCGGATTGCCGTCAAAACCCTGATTGGTCGTGATTCGCTTTGCTTCGCCCCCCGCGACCGGCACAAGAAACAAGTCCCCGTTCGTGCTGATGGCTTCCACCTTGTCTGTTACCGTCGTGAAACAAATCTCCTTGGAATCGGGTGAAAAATTAATATCGTCCGGCCCGCCTCGTTGGTCAGGAGGCACGTCGTAATTTGCCCCCGCGTTCAAGTCCCGCGCTTCGCCGGTGCCGTCCGCCGGCTCCACAAACAAGTGGCTGCGCTTGCCCTCAAACCAATGATCCCAATGACGGTACAAAAGCTGCTCGTACACGCGAGCCTTGACCTTGTTTTTCTCTTTCTCCTCGTCCCGCTTCTTGTTGCACGCATCGTCCTTGCAGTCCGGGTAGACCGACGACGTGAACGCAATCGTCTTCCCGTCCGGCGACCACTTCACCAGATCCGCGCCGGTCGATAGATGCGTCACCGCATGCGCTTCACCGCCTTCCATCGACAGTACGTACACCTGCGAAGTTCCGTCGCGCGACGACAAAAATGCCAGCGTCTTGCCGTCCGGCGACCACGCGGGCGAAGAATCATGCCCGCTCTGCGTAAGCTGCACTGCGTCTCCGCCGCTGGCGGAAACAATCCAGATGTTGCTCGCGTTGCGATTCGCGCTCATGTCCGGCGTCGCCGCGGCAAACGCCACCCATTTGCCATCCGGAGAAATTGTCGGGTCGCTCACCCGATGCATCTGGATCATGTCGTCAAACGAAATCGCGTGCTTCGCCGCTTCCTGCGCCGAAATGTTGGTCGCACAACACAAGAACAGGCCAGCGGCGACAAGGCCGCTCCGCAAAATGTCGCGCATCATCATTGTTCCCTTCGCTATCGCAGGTAAGTCGCTATTGAACTCATAGGCCGTGGATATTGTCACGATTTCGCGCCATTTCCAAGAACATCAAGGAACACCTGCCGCAGAAGCGCTTACGGCGACTCGGCCAAATGCGCCGTGCGTCCCCGCGCCCAAAACCAATTCGCCGCCGCAATCGCAAATGTGGCGAGTACGACCACACCCTCTCCCCAACGCACCGTTGTAAGCAGCAAGCCAGTGAAGATCATTGCTACTACCGCGAACGCAGTCCCACCCGGCAACCGAAACGCTGCGCCTCCCGGCTTTTTCCTTCGCAATGCCGGTAACGCCGCCGCCACCGCCCCGTACATAAACAGCCGCGCTACAGCCGAAAGCGTCGCATTCCACCGGAAGTCCCCGGAAATCGAAAACACCAGAAGCAGCCCCGCGAACGCGAAGATGGAAACGTGTGGCGTCCGAAACCGAGGATGAATCACCGCAAAAAATGCCGGAAAGTCCCCGCGCTCTCCCATAGCGAACGTAACGCGCGGTGTGTGCAGCATATTCGCGCTCAGGTAGCCGTACACCGAGATCAAAGTGCCTGCTGCCACCAGCGACACTCCCACCGGTCCCAGGAACTGTCGTGCCGAATCCACCGCTGGCTTGGTTGTCGCCGCGGGATTCGCCAGCGTGTAAATCACCACGTATTGCACCGCCACGTACAGCAGCGTCGCCGTCACCAGCGCGATCGCCAGTGCCACTGGTGCATCCTTGCGGGGATTGCTCGCCTCTCCCGACGCGAAGAGCGCCGCCTCAAATCCTCCGTACGCGTAGACCATCAACAACACTGCCGCAAACCAATCCTTGGCACTGGCAGGCACGTCCGCGGGAGTCACGCGGATTTCCGGATGCAGCGCCAGCGCCGTCAGTCCCGCCACAATGAAAAGCGTCAACAGCAATACTTTTGTGATCGTAAAGAAATTGCTCAACCATTTTCCATCCGTAACGCCGCGATAGTTCACGCCTGCCAAAAATCCAATCAGCATCGTCAAGATCCCGGCACGAACCAGAGGCGTTCTCGCTGCTGGCACAAACGCCGTGAGATACGTAATAAAAAGATTCGCCACGCCCGAGCAAGCGGAAATGCGCGACAACCAGGTAAGCCATCCGATCTGAATCCCCACAAATCGCCCGAATGCCTCGCGCGCGTAAAGATATGGCCCGCCAGCTTCCTGAAAGTAAGACGCCACCTCCGCCAAACACGCCGCAATCACGGCCACTCCCGCAAGCGCGACGAAGTAAGCGATCGGGCTCAGCCGCCCCAGCCGCGCCGCAATCAGCGAAGGCAAACCAAAAATGCTCGCGCCAATCATCGTATTGAGCATAAGAGCTGCCAGGCTCCATCGCCCAATCGTCCGCACCAGACCGCGATCTTGCTCCGCCACTCGCCGCACCTAATTTGCCATGGTGTTGTAGGGGCGCGCTTCAGCGCGTCCCAGCGGCTTTAGCCGCCCACCGCTTCACTCACCCCAGAAAACGCGCGCCAGCCTATCACGCTTCGCTTCGGCGGAGGGGCAACGCAGCACCGCTGCGCCCCAGCTTGCCTCGTTCACAAATACTTGCCTGGTTTCCGCCTCTGCTACAATTCGCCTAACGTCATGCCGTCAAACTCCGCCCTCTTTCCGCGAAATTTCCGCAAGTCATATCCCATCGCGGTTCGCGGCGAAGGCTGCTGGATCATCGACCAGAACGGCCGCCGCTTCCTTGACGCTTCCGGCCAGGCCGCCGTAATTAGCATCGGCCACGGCGTCCCAGAAATCGGCCGCGCCATGGCCGACCAATCCGCGAAGCTGGCTTTCGCACACACCACGCAATTCCACTCCGAGCCTGCGGAGCAATTAGCGCAGCGCCTACTCGCCCTCGCCCCGTCGAACTTTCGCTCCGGCGGCCGCCTCTATTTCACTTCCGGCGGCTCGGAAGCCACGGAAACTGCCCTCAAGCTGGCCCGACAGTTTCATCTCGAAAGCGGTCAGCCAAATCGCTATCGCGTCGTCTCGCGCCGCCAGAGCTACCACGGAAGCACCCTCGGCGCCATGACCGTCAGTGGCAACGTCGCTCGCTGCGCTCCCTATCAACCGCTCCTCGCCGAATGGGGACACATCGCCCCGTGTTTCTGCTACCACTGCCCGTTCGACAAAAAATTTCCAGACTGCGCGATCACCTGTGCTGACGACCTCGATCATTTTCTAAGCGCCACCGATGCTGCAAGCGTCGCTGCCTTCATCTTCGAGCCTGTTGCAGGCGCCACCCTCGGCGCCGCCGTTCCTCCCAATGGCTACGCCCAACGCATCGCCGAAATCTGCCGCAGCCGCGGCATCCTTCTCATTGCCGACGAAATCATGAGCGGCATGGGCCGCACTGGGAAACCATTCGCCGTCCAGCACTGGGACGTTGAGCCGGACATCATTCTGGTCGGGAAGGGAATCGCCAGCGGGTACGCGCCGCTCGGCGCCGTCCTCGTAGCGCCGCGCGTCGTTGATGCATTCGAACGCGGCTCCGCCGCTTTCCGACACGGCTTCACCTATCAAGCCCATCCCGTCGCCACCGCTGCAGGCAACGCCGTGCTCGATTACATCGAGTCGCACAATCTCTTCGATCGCGTGCAGCCCGCCGCCAAAATTCTTCGCACCGAATTATCCGCGCTGCAATCTCATCCGCATGTGGGCGACATTCGTGGGCTGGGCCTGCTCCTCGGCATCGAATTCGTAAAGAATAAAGCCACCCGCCAGCCTTTTCCGAAAGAAGACAATATCGCCGAACGCATCCGCCAAGCCACGCTGGACGAAAACGTCCTCACCTACCCCTCGCAAGGTTGCGTCGATGGCGTAAACGGCGACCATATTCTCCTCGCCCCACCCTTCATCGTCACACCGCAGGAATGCCAGTTGATTGCAAACGCATCACGCTCTGCGCTGCGAAAAGTTTTTCCGAGTTGACTTGACTCGTGGATTCTTTGACTCTTGGATGTCTTTTCCATTGGGCGCAGTGTACGGTAAGATTCTGCGGTTTTTTCTTCAGGAGAGAAAAACGATGGGTAACCTTGTGACCCGAATTCTATTTTTCACCTATCTTGTTTTCGGGTTGACGCTCGCGTCATTCGCTCAGGAGAAACCCACAGCCAAACCCCGCGCCCGCGATCTCGGAGTTCCTTTCGACGGCACTCCCGGCCCGCTCAACGCCATCACCGATGTTTCCGGCGTCACCGTAGGCCACACCAAGCTCATCTCCGGCGAAGGCAAACTCCAAATCGGCAAAGGTCCGGTCCGCACAGGGGTCACCGCGATTCTCCCGCGCGGAAAAGACTCCATGAGCAATCCTGTCTTCGCCGGATGGTGGTCGCTCAACGGCAACGGCGAAATGACCGGCACGACCTGGGTCGAAGAATCCGGCTTCCTCGAAGGTCCGGTGATGATCACCAACACGCACAGCGTCGGCGTGGTTCGCGACGCGGTCATCCAGTGGCGCGTCG
>WNFS01001371.1_pt1 | contig 18150 bp, 16 predicted proteins | sample 5400141 | NCBI WGS metagenome assembly WNFS01 (sample SAMN13153358, study PRJNA577476) | soil metagenome | isolation source: 60 cm saprolite under Madrone tree | place: USA:California | collected 2016-06-14
ATGGCGCTAACAACCTCAAACCAAAAAGCCCGATCCGCTCGGTGCGTGTGGCGCGGTCCGCCTCATCGACCTCGGCCCCCTTCTCGGTAACCACCACTGAACACCGATCTCGCGATGGCGCCGACCCCAATTCTAAATCTTCCAAAGAAGGCCATCCAGCCGCGTTCCGCCCAGCGTTGAAATGTTTGCTGCAAGAACCACAGCATGCCTCCAGAGAACAAAAGCATTATCAGCCAGCGGAACACCGTCGCCCACAAGGCGGCGGTAAGGACCGGCCATTCGAATCGGAATTGACCCAGGACGCGAGCGCGGTCCAGCATCCAATGCCAGCCGGTATGAGCGACCAACGCCGACAGGATGATGGTGCCCATGCGTTCCGCAACAGCGTAACGGAAGAAGAGCTGCAGCACTGGGATAAGCACAATGAGCACTAGGAGCTGGCCCAGTTCGACGCCGACATTGAAGGACAGCAGCGAGGTCAGCAAATGCGCTCCGGCGAACTGCAGCGATTCCCGCAAGGCAAACGAGAAACCAAATCCGTGTACCAGGCCGAAGCCAAAGGCCATCATCCAGCGGCGCTGTAGGGTGCTGCCACCAGCAATGTTTTCGAGCGCCATATAAACGATGGAAATGGCAATGAGCGTTTCGATCAGCGGCGGAAACCAGAGAAAATTCGGTGCGAGGTTGTAGGCGGAGGCGATCAGCGTAATGGAATGCGCGATGGTGAATGCGGTAACGACCGGTACGAGCGCGCCGAGGCGACGGAACGGGATCACCAGGCAAAGCAGAAACAGCAGATGGTCGGTGCCGTCCAGAATGTGGAAGAATCCTAGGTCCACAAAGCGGAGGGCCGCCTGGTGCCATTGCGGGTCGAGCCGGACCAGGCCGGGATCGCCGATGAATTCAAAAGCGCGAACCCCGCCGCTGACTGGCAGAAACCGAAGAACAGTGACTACGCGAAGACCCAGCCTCGCGAGCGCCGGGTGGATGGAAAACCGGGATTGCTCCGACTGGATTGGGAATTCGAACAACACGTCGAGCATGGTCTGGTCCCAGTAGACGCTTGTGTCGTTTGAAAGCGGCGGTCCGGCGATGTGGGCCAACGCATCCTCGTAAGAAACAAAGGAGCGGTCCGACGGAAGCGAGATGCGAGTCGCAAGGATTTGGGGTTTCGAAAGGCGAGAATCGCCTTCGAAGACTTCTATGAAGTCGGCGATCCAAAGCGTGGCGGCGCCGGGGAGTACGTCTCCGACTCGACGGAGATCGAGATAGCCGGGCCCGCGCTCGGGAAAATTGATATCGCGCATGGCTTTGAGCGGAACACGAACGAGAAGATGGAGCCGATTGCCCTGCGATCTGACAAATGCCTGGACGATGACATCGTTCGGGATGTCGTGAGCGGCTGCGCTACTTGGAAAAAACAAATATAAAGTGGCCAGCAACGCGACAAAGATGCGAGGCATGGGAGTGCCGCCTACTTGGCGGTGTAGCCCGCGGGTAGTATCTTGTGGGGATCGACCCGCACAACAAGGTAGACGATCTGGTCCGTGACGATTTCGCTGAACCAGTGCGGAGTGTTTGGCGGAATGATGACGACGTCACCGGGAGCGAGCTTGCGGCTCACGCCACCCTGAATAGCAGTGCCGCCCGTGCTGGGGCCGTTGAGCACTTTCACGACTGGGCTCTCCGCCGGAACCTCCCTTGGATTCTCCAGTGTCCCGCCCGTTACAAGAGTTCCGTTCCCTTCAATCACGTGATAGACCTCGGTGATCTGGCTGTGCTCGATGCCGCTGGGAGCGTCTTTGCCGGAAGTCTTAGCGCGATGGACGACGCCGATGCTGACATTGTATTCACCGTTGACACTCACGACGCGAATGGCTTGATCACTGACGCGATCCGCGTCCGTCTTTTGCACCATGGCTTGAACTTCTGTGCTGCTAACGTCCGTGGCGGTTCCGCGTGGCAAGTGCGGAGCAGGACTTGGCGTTTGTGCCCGACAACTTGTCGGAATGGCAATCGCCAACACGATTGCGAATGCCAGAAAACTCAGTAAAACTCTTTGCATGATGCCCTCCTTCGGGGAATGAGCTTGATTGGCCGGCTCACCTGCTGGATTTTGGCCACACGACACCCTGGTCTTTTTTCGTGGCCGGGGCCATGCCTTTGTAAACGAATTTCTGGACGCGCTGGCCACGATAGGTCTCGGTGGTGAAGAGGTCGCCTTTCGAATTGGCGGCGATGCTGTGCACGGCGTAGAATTGGCCGGGCTGGCGCCCGCCGTCGCCGAAGCTGGTCAGGATTTCAAGGGTATCGCGGAGCAGCACGTAGATTTTCTCATTCGAGCCGTCGGCCAGGAAAATGTATTTCTGCTGGGGATCCTTGGAGAAGGCGATGTCCCAGACCGATCCGTCACCAAGAGTTTTTGTGGCAATGAAAGCTTCTTTTACAAAAGTGCCGTCTTTTTTGAACACCTGGATGCGGTCGTTTGGACGGTCGCAAACGTAGAGCAGGCCGTCATTCGAAAGCTCTGCGCAGTGAACTGGCGTGCGGAACTGCTGGGCTGGCGGCGCGTCTGGATTGTAGGGGCCGAGGTTGGTGTCGTCGGGTTTCTTGCCGTAGGCGCCCCAGTGGCGCTTGTATTTTCCGGTTTCCGCGTCATAGACAATCACGCGATGATTGCCGTAACCATCGGCGACATACAATTCGTCGGTGGCTTTATCCACAAACAATTTCGCGGGTCCCTTCAAGTTCTCAGTGTCATTGCTGCCCTGGCTCTTGCCCGGATGGCCGATTTGCATGAGGAATTTGCCACTCTGCGTAAATTTCAGGACCATGTTGTCATGGTAAGCCTTGGGATCGGGGCCGCGGCTGTTACCGCCAATCCAAACGTTGCCCTTGTAGTCGACGGTGATCCCGTGGTTCGAATCCGGCCAATCGTAACCCGCTCCCGGGCCGCCCCAGTGCCCGATGAGGTTGCCTTCTTCGTCGAACTCAAGAACGGGCGGAGCCGGAACGCAACACTCCGCAGCGGGCGGCTTCGCAGTGGCGTAAATTTCCATGGGCTCGTAGGTGTTCGTCCGATGCACGATCCAGATATGATCCTGGCCGTCCACGGCTACACCGACGGTCATGCCCAGGATCCAATGATTCGGAAGTGGCTTCGGCCACAAGGGGTCCACTTCAAACTGCGGCACCTCGCCACCAGCGGCGACAGCTGCCCGCTTTTCGAGGACGGCAGAAAGCATCCCCAGCCCAGTAAGAAGAGCGAAAAAGGCCGCGATTACATGAAATTTGCGCTTCATCGTTTTCCCCCACGCTCCCGTGCTGCCGGTGCGCGGTTATTGCGTACGCGCCCCGATCTTTTGAGCTTGTCCCCGCTCACTCCAGCGGATTGCCTCATTAGGTTTCGAAAACGCGGAGCATTCTACACCACTTGCCTTTTCCGCGCGCGGATGAAAACAATTTTCATCGCCTGAGCAAGGACGATGAAACGCTTCTCACCGGAAGCATCTGCGGTTCAACTAGCCCTTAGCCTAGGGCCAGGCTGGCTTAGCAACTGAAGAAGGCGACCGGCGGATTCCACTTGAGTCCAGGACAAATACAATCTGGTGCTGGGTGAGAACAATGAGGCGGTTGCCCCAAAGTTAGAAGGTCGCATTGGCGACTCGGCAGGCATGCAGGCCGTGCTAACCAGCCGATCAGAATGTAGCGTCCGTGACTGGAAGGAGCAGAGGCGGGAGGCGTTGCGAAGGTTAGAGGAGTACACCAAGGAGCAGAGCGTCGACGTAAAGCTGGGGAGCAGCCACGTTCCCTGACGCGATGGATTCTGTGAAACTGAGTCCTTGGAAGGGACAACCAAAGCAGTATGGCAGTGCAACGATCGGACGTCTCTTGATAAGTGCAGTTTAAAGTTTCGAAGGTCCTAAGTTTGTTGGCCGCTCGCAAGTAGCAGTGCGTTGCGACCCCTGACTGGCGATGCGCCCGGAACTCTAACCGCCAAGCTAACTGTGGCACGTAAATTGGTGATTGGCCGCGCGAGCAAACTATCCATCCGAGTCACAGGCATCATTCCCTCGTCCATCTATGGGCGTGGCGGCGGGTGCAGTACAAGACCGGTTATTCGGGCAATCCTGGAAAAGTTCTTGTTGAGGGTGAACACACTGGCGCCGTGTTCGACAGCAATGGCCCCAATCAGAGCGTCGATAGTCGTTAGAGTGACGCCCTTCGCTCGCGCCACCCGAAAAATGGATGCCGCCTCTCGCGTATCCGCCCGGTTCGAGCCACAAAATACCTGCTTCGCATGTATACTGGCGCGCATCGGAACCAGTTCCTTCCGCAAGATGTTGAAGTAAACGGTGCCGGATAGTATGAGGTGGTAATGCGCATGTTCCGATGGACAGCCGCTTTGTTCACGCTGATGCTGACAAGCATTTGTTTGGCGGATGAACATCCGCCGCAGCTCTTGCATCACCCTACTGTCAACTCGACCCAAATCGTATTCGAGTATGCGGGAGATTTGTGGAGCGTTCCGCGCGCCGGCGGAGTAGCTCTGCGTCTCACCGCGGGGAATGGTGCCGCGTCTGGCCCGATTTTCTCGCCCGATGGTCATGAGATCGCGTTCACCGGAAGCTACGACGGAAATTCTGACGTATATATAATTCCCGCAATAGGAGGCACTCCGCGGCGCCTCACCTACCATCCCTCCCCAGACCAAGTAATCGGGTGGACGCGCGATGGTCAGCAGGTGCTTTTTAGGTCGGCCCGCAACAGCGCCTCCAGGTCTTCCCAGCTCTTTACGGTCTCGCGCGACGGCGGATTTCCAACTCAACTGCCTCTGCCAATCGGCGCCGAAGGCTCCTACTCGCCGGACGGAAAGGAACTCGCCTACGTTCCGCTGGACCACGCCTTCGAGATCTGGAAGCGCTACCGTGGCGGCCGAACCTCGCCTATTTGGATCGTCCGGCTATCGGATTCCAGCGTGACCCCGGTTCCGCGCGATAATTCCAACGACTTCAACCCGATGTGGGTGGATCATCGAGTTTTCTTCCTCTCCGACCGCAACGGTGCAATGTCTCTGTTGAGTTACGACACGCAGTCGAAAGCCGTGTCGGTGGCGCTGAAAAACGACGGGTTCGATTTCAAGTATGCCAGCGCAGGGCCGGACGCGATTGTCATCGAGCAGTTCGGAGCCATGTGGCTCTACGACTTGAAATCTGGCACCGCGCACAGAGTAGAGATCCGCATCTCTGGCGAGCTGCCGCACTTGCGGACGCGCTTCTTGAATGTGGCAAACAGAATCTCGAGCTCTGACATTTCGCCAACCGGCTTACGCGCCGTATTTGGAGCCCGCGGTGAAATCCTGACTGTCCCCGCGGAAAAGGGCGATATTCGCAACCTGACCAATTCGCCTGGCATTGATGAACGTTCTCCCGCGTGGTCCCCCGACGGGACCAAAATTGCCTATCTTTCCGATGAATCGGGCGAGTACGCACTGCACATCAAGAATCAAAATGGCCAGGGCGAGCCAGAAAAGATCGGCCTCGGCACTCCTGGTTCATATTTCTACTTTCCCACCTGGTCGCCAGACAGCAGGAAGATTGCCTATACCGACAAGCGCCTGAACTTGTGGTACGTGGATCTCGAAAAGAAATTGCCCGTGAAAGTGTTTCATGACCGCTTCACCGGGCCACAGCAAATTTTCCAAGCTGCGTGGTCACCAGACAGCAAGTGGCTAGCCTACACGCAGCAAGAAGTGAGTCACATGCGCTCGGTTTTTCTCTATTCTTTGGAGACTGGTCAGAGCCAGCGCGTGACGGACGGCATGAGCGAATCGTTCTCGCCGATCTTTGACAGGAGCGGCAAGTATCTTTATTTCCTGGCCAGCACCGATGCGGGTCCGACGTTGGACACTTCCATGCTCAGCTTGGACCGGCCAGTGACCACGAGTGTCTATATCGTAGTCTTGCGCAAGGATCTGCCTTCTCCGCTCGCGCCAGAAAGCGATGAAGAAGGGCAAACGAAGCCCGACGCCAAATCCGAAGCGTCCAAGCCGGACGAAACGAAATCAGATTCCTCGAAACCGCAAAGCCAGGAGAAGGAGAAGCCCAAGCCCCCGGAGCCCGTGAAGGTGGATTTTGAAAAGATCGGCCAGCGTATCCTGGCGCTTCCGATCCCGGCAAGAAACTACACGGAAATAATTTCCGGAAAAGAAGGCGTGCTTTTCGTCGTGGAAGGGCCGTTAGTCGAGCCTCTGAGTGGACCAAGCACACTAACGGCTCACCGCTTTGAGCTTAAGACGCGAAAGATTGACAAACTACTCGACAACATTCTCGAGTTCCACGTTTCGGCGAATGGCGAGAAGATTCTATACCGCCAGCCTAACGATTCCCAGCCTGGCGGAAACACCCCGCCCCCACAAACCTGGGTCATTGCGCCGCTTCCTCCCGCACCAGGTCCTGGTAGCCCAAGTTCGGGCGCATCGGCGGGAGGCGTCAGCTTTTCGAACGCAAAAACATTGAATCTCAGTTCCATGGAAGTGCGAGTCGAGCCCATCACGGAATGGAACGAGATGTATCACGAGGCGTTTCGGTTCGAGCGTGATTTCTTCTATGACCCCGGCTTCCACGGTCTCGACCTGGCGGCAACTGAGAAAAAGTACGCCGCTTATCTTCCTGCCATCGCCTCGCGGTCCGACTTGAACTACATATTTCAAGAAGCCATGGGCGAGCTTACGGTGGGGCATCTGTTCGTTGCCGGTGGCGACGGCCCCGATGTGAAACGCATCCCCGTGGGGCTCCTCGGAGCTGACTACAAGATTGAGAACGGCCGCTACCGCTTTTCACGCATCTATGATGGCGAGAATTGGAATCCGCAATTGCACGCGCCGTTGACGCAGCCTGGCGTAAACGTCACTCAAGGCGAATACTTGCTAGCCGTGAATGGGCATGACCTCCGCAGCATTGATGAGGTCTACAGTTTCTTCGAAGAGACGGCGGGCAAATCCGTGATTCTGCGCGTCGGACCGAATCCCGATGACATAGGTTCACGCGAAGTGACGGTCGTTCCCGTCGAAAGTGAAGGGGGACTCAGACAACTGGCGTGGGTGGAGGACAACCGTCGAAAAGTGGAGCAGCTCAGCGCTGGAAAACTGGCTTATGTCTATTTGCCCGACACTGCCTCGAGTGGATACACATTCTTCAATCGTTACTTCTTCTCCCAGGCGGGAAAGCAAGGAGCGGTGGTTGATGAGCGTTTCAACCGCGGCGGTACGAACACGGACTACATTTTGGATTATCTGCGCCGCACGCTCATGAACTATCGCGCCACGCGCGACGGCGAGGACATGACCACTCCCGTTAGCCTCATCCGCGGGCCGAAAGTGATGATCATCAATGAATATGCAGGCTCGGGTGGTGACGCCATGCCCTGGCATTTCCGCCAGGCCAAGATTGGCCTCCTCGTTGGGAAGCGCACTTGGGGAGGCCTGGTGGGATTCTTCGGCCCCGGCGAAGATCTCATGGACGGAGGCGTCGTAACCGCGCCGAGCCGCGGATTCTGGACTCCGAACAACAAATGGGAAGTCGAAAACCAAGGGATCGCGCCAGACGTCGAAGTGGAACTCGATCCCCAAGCCATGCGCGAGGGGCACGACCCGCAACTCGAGAGGGCCGTTCAGTTACTCCTCGCGGATCTGGTGAAAAATCCCCTTCCCACATACAATAAGCCTCCCTATCCCAATTACCATCGCAACTCGGCGGCGCCTGCAGCCCATCCGGACAACTAAAGCATTCTGCCCGAATTGATGCGCCCGAACACGCGGGTTCGTCAGCAGGAAGTTTGGTGACGCGACTTTATCCGGGCGGCGTCCCGTATGGAACAGGTGAACGCACTAGCACGGGCGTATCAACAGCAAAGGAAGCGAGAACTGCCTGCTGCGTGTTGTACAGAGTGTGGCGGCGCTGGTTACAACATGAGGGTCGCAAACGGTCGTTGTTGCAAGGCCAGTGGCGAACAACGCTGCCGCGGCATTAACGCAATTGCTACTAAAACATTTGATTGCAGCGAATGTACACACTGTCCAGCAACCGGATATTACCGCAATAAAGAATGCCCGAACTGCAAAGGTGCCGCCTATCCATTCGTGGGCCTGAGGGATAAAGCAACGGTTTAAACGCGCCACTTTCAACGGATTGGCCTAGTCCTTCAAAATCTCCTTCTGGCCCTTGGAGAACAATGGCTTGCTGCGGTACGCACCCTCCTGCACTTTCTGTACTGACCCCCGATAAGTCCGGATTACCGGACTTCTTCTGGGTACGGGAACTAGCACGTTATTAGCTACCAAGGTAAAGAGTCTTTGCTGCGGGGAAGATTATAGAAAAAGGGACGGGTTATTTTCATTCATATCGAAGCGAGACGATTGGATCGACTCGCGTCGCTCGGCGGGCCGGCAACCACGAAGCCACCAGCGCCACCAGCGTTAGCAACACCGCCATCCCCGCAAACGTCAGCGGATCAGTAGCACTCACTCCGTACAACAATCCCCTCATCACCCGCGTGAGCGCGAACGCCGCCACCAGCCCACCTCCAACACCAAACAGGGCTAGCTGCAAGCCTTCGCCCAGCACCATCTTCAATACATCACTTTGCGAGGCTCCGAGCGCCATCCGCACACCGATCTCCTGCGTCCGCTGCGCCACGTTGTATCGTACCAACCCGAACAACCCCACGGCCGCAAGACTCAGCGCCATCACCGCAAACACCGTCAGCAGCGCTACCGCAGACCGCCGGGGGCCCAACGACAACGTCACGCGTTGGTCCATCGTCTTTAAATCCGAGATCGGCTGCCCGGGATCGACGGCGTGAACCGCCTCGCGAATCGTCGCCCCCAGCCCCGCCGCGTCGCCGTTGGTCCTCGCGATAAGAAATGTTGCCGCTGATTCGACCTGGTACAGTGGGTAGTAGTAAACGCCCTTCGCCGCACCGATCACGCCTTCGGCGGAGGACTCATCGCCCGCCACCTGCGAATGCCGCACCGGCGCTACCACGCCTACGATAGTTTTCCACGGTGAATTCGATCCGTTGCGAATCCGTTGCCCCACCGGATCTTGATCCGGCCAATACTGGCGGCCCAGGTTTTCGTCGATGATTGCTACCGGCTGGCTTCCCAGGCGATCCTGATCTGTGAATGTCCGTCCCCGGATCAATCGAATCTTCATCGTTTCGAAGTATCCGGGGCTGACCTGTCGGATGTCGCCGTGCGGCCCAGGATCGCCGGTAGGCAACACCCGCCCTTCAATTCCGAACGACGCCGAGCCGCCGAAACCGCTGAACGGCAGCGGCACGGCCGCCGCCGCGGACTCCACGCCGGGCGAATTCGCCAGGCGTTCCAGGGCGCTGCGCAGGAAACTGATTTGCTTCGCCGGAGTCTCGTACGCCCGGTCCGGCAGCGCGAGCGCTGCACTCATGAGGCCGTGCGGCCTGAATCCCAGATCAACGTCGCGCAGCTTAGCCAGGCTTTTCAGAAAGACCCCCGCGCTGGCCAGCAGCACAAGAGCCAGCGCTAGCTCGCTCACCACCAAAACGTCGCGAAAACGATGATCGCCCCGTGTCTCGTGACCAGTGCCGCGACCCTGTTTCAGGTTTGTCTGTGGATTGATCCGCGCCATCCGCCACGCCGGCGCGGTGCCAAATATCAGCGCCGATACCGCAGCCAGCAGCGCCGTGAATCCGAGCGCATGCCCATCCATCGAAATCGCCACGCCCGTCAATAGGTTCTCCGTTGCCAGCGCCAATAACGCGCGCAACACACCGAACGCAATTGCCAGGCCAAGGACCATTCCGGCAGCCGCCAGCAGCACGCTTTCCGTCAGCACCTGAACCGCCAGCCGCCACGGAGAAGCACCGAGCGCCGTGCGCACCGCAAATTCCTTCGACCGGCCCAAAGCGCGCGCAAGCAGCAGCCCCGCCACATTCGAGCACGCAATCAGCAGAACAAAACCGACCGCACCAAGCAGGATCAGCAGCGGCTTCCGCACGTCTCCGTACACGAATTCAGTGAAGGGAATGGCAAAAATTCCCCAGCCCGAATTTTTCGGATAGCCCTGTGCTCTCGGATCGTCCCAGATTTGCTGCGTCACGAGGTTCAAGTATGCGGTAGCATCCGCGAGCTTCACGTTTGGCTGCAGGCGCGCGACCACAAAGTAGCTTTCATTGAACAGGTTGTCGATCGCGAAGTCTTCGGGCTTCAGACCCAGTGGCGCCCACAGGTCGGTCGGGTTAGGCCACAAAAAGTCCGGACCCATCACTCCAATGATTCGGTACGGCTCCTGATTGAGCTGGATGGACCGTCCCACGATGTTCGCGTCGCCGCCGAAGGTGGACTTCCACGCGTTGTAGGAGAGCACGACCTCGTGGTTGGCGCCAGGTTGGTCTTCTTCTGCGGCGAAAACACGACCCAGTAGTGGCTTGGCGTCAAATACGTCGAACCACTGCCAGGTAACTCGCGACCCGCGCATCCGCAGCGGCCAATCGCCTCCCGTGTAGTTGAAGCCCCCGTCCGTCTGCATCGCTGCCGATGCGAAGACCTCTCTGTGGTCGCGCACAAAAGTGTAGTCCGGCGCCGACGCCACAATGTTCTTTAGGTTAAGCTTTTCGTACCGCACCCGAATGGCGGCCAGTCGCTCCGCGTGCGATATCCCCGCCGGATGCAGAAGCAGCGAGTTCACTGCACTGAAAATCGCGGCATTGGCGCCAATCCCCAGCGCCAGTGTCAGTACAGCCACGGCGGTGAAGCCGGGATTCTTGGCGAGCATGCGCAGAGCGTAGCGAAGGTCTTGCAGCAAGGTTTGCATTTGCTTCCTCACGGGGGAATACGCTCGCAGCTGGCATTCCGTTCCCTTGCGAAGTAACCCTTTCGTGCACAATGAGATGCGGCGGGCTTAATGAGGCCGCGAGCATTCAGCAGACCACACTAGGTATGGTTAAGTCGGAATCCGTTGGCCGCCGCCATCCTATACTGCTCCCATTTCTAGGCGTATCTTTAGCGACTCAGTCCAAGCGGCTAGCGATAGGCCAAACTGGTATACGCGCGTGGTGCGATCCGGCCCCCGGAATCGAACCGGCCCAAACCCAATGTCCGAGGCCACCCATCATCATGCGGCTACCTCGCGAATTAGCTCGAATCTGTCAGGCAGGAGTGGCTGAGCTTAGCCCGAGTCGCTCGCGTCTACTCATTGGATTATCGTCAATTAAGAAATCCCTGCCCCAGCCACCAGGAGCGCGACGGCTCTCGAGTTGACGTCTGTCCATTCACCAGACGCCCCATGACGTAGAGCTGAATGGCATTTTGCTCTTCAGGCGCGAGGTTGATGAACCCAATGGCTACGCGCAGCGTTCCCTCTTTACGGACGATACGAGCGCGCACGTTCAAAGAAGCACGAACTTCTGTAATCTTGAAGTCCAAGGAAACTTCCTGGCCTACCTCCACATCGAGTGACGGTTGCAGCAACATGCCGCTTTGGCTGATGTTCATGCTGCGCAAGGGGAACTGCCGGTCACCCCATGTGCAGTTGACCTCCGTAAAGAGGGGTAAGCGGGCCGCGTGCCTTTTCCCTAGCCACCCGCCGGAATCCATAGCGGCCAGCATCGGACGGATGCGAACCGCGCTAATGGGCTTGGTGAGAACGAGGTCAGCACCCTCGCCAAAGGCCTCCCGCAAGCTCTCAATATCTTCCGTTGTGTTGAGTACCACAATCGTGGTCTCACGGTTGAGCTGTGAGTTCCGGATTCGGCGTGTTAGCTCAAGTCCGCCCATACCCACAAAGACCACGTCGAACCGCTGCTTGTCCGCCCGTTGCCCTGCCTCCTGGCTATCTTGAAGCGCTAGGACTGTATGATTCAAGGGGGCGGCCAAAGACCTCATGAGTTGCACGCTCACCGGTTCATCGTCGACAATCATGATTTTCAGCGACATATCGTTGACCTCGGCGTGGTCCTTCCCTGGAAGTGGCTCAGGGAGGATGCGCTAAAGTAAGAATAAACGAGAAGCGTGGTGAGGCCGTGAATGAATCGGGGGCAATGTCCAAAGGATGAATCACAATGGGCGAGGCCAAAGTACGATGCTCGTTGGCCCGCCAGGCAACTAGCTCACCGAGTTGAGTCGCAGTTTCTCTTTCAATGGACGATAGACCTCACCATTGGTCTGCCTGAGCTTCAGGAATACTTGACTCAAGGGTTACTCCAAGAACTTAGCTTGTGGCAGTATCGTGCTTGACGGTCCTCGGAATCGAACTGGCTTGGCCTCACGAAGGGTCGGTTTTGCCCGCACCGACAGGCACGTCGGCTCTCCATATCGGTTTCTAGTCTTTAGAACAATTGGAAAAGCTTTGGAGTCTATGGGGCGGTTTTCAGCAACTGCCAGGTGTAAAGGCAATCGCATCATCAGGAGTTATGGAGCAGGCGATGGGAATCGAACCACATTTAGAGATTGGAAAGCTTGCCGCAGAAATCCGTAGACGCGTGAAATGGCGGCACTTAGCAAATTTGACGAACCTCTTAATCGGAAAACAAACGGAAAACAAAACCACCTGAGAGCGTCTGCCCTCCAACAAAGCGGGGTAGAGCCGCACGTTCCGTAGGTCTAGGGAACTGCCGCCGTTGAAACGCTGATTTGTGGGGCTACCGCCGCGATGGCCACACCTGGAGCAGCGGCCACGCTGTAAACGGTGGAAAATGAGGTCTTGTTCCAAGCCGAACCTTCGGGCAACAGAGTGTAGACGGCACAGCCCGAAGCGACCACAAACGTCACCGCGGAGAACGGTTTCACCAGCTGGGCCGGCGTTGCTTTCCAAGAGCACACGCGTTCCCCACGGCAACCGTGACGCACGGTGCGTCAAAGGGTGGGGTCGCTCCCGCCTCATCCGAGGTTTGGGCCGCGTCTTTCTTGGTTGCCGTTTTTTCGTCATCTCGTTTCTTTTGTCCAAGGTCGCTTTTCCGGAGGGATGAAGCGGATCGTGAAGTTCGAGTGAAGTAGCGCGGTGAAGTCCGCTTCACCTGGCCCACGTCGTATGCACGGACCTCATCTCCAGCAGTCTCAAATAATCATTTCAATGCTCTATAGTGGCGGTGACCACACTTATCAGGATGACCCTCACGCCGTGGGCTTTGATCCGGTCGAACATGTCGAACATATACTGTTCGAATACGGCGCGCGGCCTTTCGAGTCCACTCCTGAAAGTCGTACTCGAGAGTTGTTACAGTGAACCTTTTGGGCCGTATTCACGAATAACTAGGTGGAGATGAGCAGTGGCTGACGACCGCGAATTGTGGGAGCGGATCTGCCGAGGAGATACCCGGGCATTTGACGGGTTCTACCAGGAAAACGTGTCGCGTCTGAACGGTTTCCTGCGGCAACTGCTTGGAAACTTGCAGACCGCGGAAGACGTGGCGCAGGAGACCTTTCTACAACTCTGGCGCCGGCCGAATGGGTTTCATCCGGAGACCGGTTCGCTGCGGGCCTATCTCTTCGGAATCGGAAGGAAGCGCGCGGCGGAATGGTGGCGACAACGTAAACCAACCGCAGATGAACAGGAGACGGTGAGGAGAGAGTGCAAAACGGAAACGTCGTCATTAGTAGGTGATTCATTCTCGCGATTGGGTGCTGATGAGCGGACGCTTTTGTGGCTGCGCGAAGTGGAGGGCCAATCGTATGCGGTGCTGGCGAGGATCTTGGATATACCCGTGGGAACGGTAAAGTCGCGGCTATTCGCGGCGCGGGAGGAGTTGCGGCGAGTTTGGCATAGTAGTCGTCCGGAAAAGAAGGTGGGTCCATGAATTGCGAAAAGGCAGCAGAGTTCGTCTCAGCACTGTGCGACGGGGAGCAAATCCCGCGTGAGGCTGCGGAACATCTTGGGACGTGCGGGGAATGCGCAGTGCGGCTGAATGACTATGTCCTGATGGGCGTGGAGTTGAAGCGAACGGCAGTTGCCACGGCGCCACAGAGTGTCCGGGAAGTTTCTTGGGGACCACAAGAAAGAACAAAGCTAAGTTGGTGGCAGATGTGGGGGGGATCTATGCGGATACCAAGATTTGCATTTGCGGCGATGCTGATTTCCATCGTGGCGCTTGTTGCCGGGATTGCTTTAACGAGGGCACAAGCGCGTGAACTCTGGTTCCAGTTCGAAGTTCGTGAGCGGCGGGGGTCGGTCGCAGAAGTCGGCCTAATCAGCGCTGAGCCCAAAGGACAAGTTCCTGACCCTGGGCCCGTCACCGTCAGCAGCGAGCCCGAGGGAACTCTCACATTCATCGTTCGAGTGCTGGAGGCAAGAAATGGCTCAGAGAAACTTGGTGTGCGCGCACTTTGGCTTCCCCGAAACAATGATCTGACTGCTCTGCATAAAAAAATTCAGTCGTCTCCCGAAACTGAGTATTGGATTGTACCGGGGCAGAAGCTTAACGTTCCGGTAAAGGACTACGGACAAATTGAGATCACGGGACGGTTGCTCGATAAGCTGCCTGATGACCAAAATCCAAAGGAAATGAGGCTCTATCCAAAGGAAGGTGAGTTCCGGCTGACCTCACCTCAAGTTCTTCTCCTTGACGGACGTATGGTAAGCAAGGGGGGAGGCGATGGCTCTAACAATACGAAGGGCAGCTATTTCGCGTACTACGCTCCCCACGACGGCTTCTATATCTTTGCTTTCAGTGAGTTTGCGGGTGCCGCGGAAGGCAGCATCAAGGGCAACCAGATTGAATTTACTCTGGACGGACGAATTTACAATCTGATTGCCAGCGCACCAATCGTTGAACCAGGCATCACGAAGATTTGGGTGCGGCATCACTCCGGCAGCCGACTGATAGAGGACCAACCAATTTTTCCAGATCAAGATTCACATTCATCAATGATGTTCGGCAATCTCAAAGCCATGCTAGAGCACATGACGAAGGAGTGAAAGCGCTGAAACTACGCGTTAATCTGAATTTGGTTGCTATCGCAGTCTTTTGGCCTGTGAATGATGTCGCCGTGTCCCCCTTTCAAGTGATTAGCCCCAACTGCGTCCTTGACGGGTCCGATTACACGAGCACGTGGCCATCCCGACGGCAAAGTCCGCCGGCCCACGACGGTTTCTGAGTACGCCAGAGCCCAGGCGCAGACTTGGGAACACTTACGGGGTGTAATGAACTTTGTCGGGGAAGGTGACTGACACTCGGATTCGAGTCCAAGGAAATCTTGGCCTTCTCTGATCTGCGCTGAACTGCCTTCCCTGGGTTTCAATGTCACTCTCGCGTCTGCATGACGGAGCTGGCGTTGTGCCACCTTTGGCGAAGCGCCACCTTCGAGGAGCAGCGTTGTGTGTGCGTGCCGGAAAGCGTGGAACCCAGCGCGCCTGATCTTCAAGGCATCGAGCAACGGCCAGAGCTGATACTCGACGACCTTTTGCGAAGTGTACGCGCGGCCATTGCGATTACAGAACAGCAAGCCGAGCGGGTTCGGCTTCCACAGCTTTAGATACTCGCGGAACCAACCCTCCAGCACAGCTGGGATCGGCAATGTGTTTTCGCTTGTCGGGTTCTTCACCGTCTGGACCTTGCCACGCCACACGCTTTCAGCTTGTTATTTTGCAGCAATGGATTCCAGTAGTTCGTTCCGTGCCACAACTACTTCTAACCGAGCGTCGTTCAATTTCTGAGTGCCCGGAGTGACTCGTTGTACGGCCTCCGGAAGTGCCCGCCTCTGGGTTTCTAGTGCTATCAGTCTAGTCTTCGCTGTATCGGGTGATAAATTCAGCACCGCCTGCACAGCCGTCATGTATGCACGGTATTTGCTTATATCTTCTGAACTGGGAGGCTCTGCTCCATTCGGCAGGGGATCGCCCATGATCATTTGATATGTTGCTCCGGGGTTTACCGAATTTCTCACTTCGGCAAAAATTGCTATACCGACATTCTCTTCCAATCCCCACGCCGCGCTCCAGTCGAATCCATCTTCGCGCATTCCCTGTAGCACAGCGGAGACTTGTTTCTTCTGGGTGACACTGAGATGCCCCTGCTTGGATTCGGTTGTAATAGCCCGTAAATTTGGCAAGAGCGCACTCTTTGCTATCAGCGCAAAAATCAGTGTGCCCCCTTTTGCCAAATGCTCGGAAAATCGAATGCCTGCGAGCCATGTGTCCACCCCTGCTTGGGGATTCCCGGTCGCCGTCTCGCGCAAGCCTTCTAGTGTGTTAAGCCGTGCCAGCACTCGGGCTCTCGCCGCGTAGGCAATCGAAGCACGCGGTCCTCGATCGTATTCCAATCCCCAGTCGCACTCCGGGAGCTTAGTCCCGCGCTGCATCATTCGAATCGCTGCTCCATTGGCATCCAAAATCGGTGCAAGTTTTTTTTCATCCCACGCCGCTTCTCCTGCAACTGCCTTCTCCAGCAAGTCCTGAGTCGCCTTGTCCGCGGGCGGGTCCTGCATCTCTGCAAATGCCATCCAGTAACGCAGTGCAGCATTCCTGGTTTCCGGTGGATACTTCGCCTGGGGCCGCGCCACGAAGGCACTCATCAGAATGAGAACGCTCGTCACGAACAATTTAAGTGTCACGGTCCCCTCTCTTCTTCCGTCAGTCCTTTGCCAAAACTTTCAGCGTGCTTTGTTCTCCCTGAAAGCTTGGCAAAGACTTTCGCGACTCTTCCGCCAATAGGGCTTCGAATTTGTCGTCGTCCGCCAAAGCAAGCGCGGTCAGTGCAAGGGTGGTCCGAGACTGTCGCTCGTTTAGAACGCTGACATTAGGCGCCCGAACATTCGCAGTCTCTTCTGAGAGCCTTAATTCGCGACGTGCAAACCAAAATAGCCCTCCCGCGCACCCCGCGACCGCAGCCGCTGCAGTCAGCCGCTTCCACAACGTTCTCCGAGGATGCGGCGCGACTTCGAGTGCCCGGATTGGCTGTGGCCGAAATTCCTTCAAATAGCGTTCCATCTCCTCGTCGTAGGGACCCATCGCTCATCCTCGTTTTTGAAAATGCTGTCCCAGGCGTTCCCGCAGTTTCTCCAGTGCGTAGCGGTACCGCGACGATACCGTATTCAAGGGAGTTTCAGTGGCCTCAGCAATCTCGGACAAAGTCATCCCGCTCCAAACCTTCAGGAATACCGTTTCCCTCTGTGCCTCCGGCAACTCTTTCAACGCCTGCTGCAAATTGATCGCCTCTTCATAGCTACTCCTATCTTGGACGAACCACGGTTCTGTAGCTTGCAAATCTGTTTCACGCTGTCGGTCCCTTCGCAGATTTAAGGAAGCATTCCGCGTCGCGCGGTACAGATAGGCAAGTGGCGCTCGCGGGGTGAAGGACTTTTCCCCCAGCATCTTCATGAATAACTGGTGTACCACGTCCTCCGCTGAAGAATGATCCAGCCCGAAGGAACATGCGTAGGCCGCCAGCGCCGCGCCATGCCTTTCGTATATAGACTTCAGCTCATCTCGATTAAGTCTCGTTGTTTGCAACGGCTTTTTTGTGCGCTTTCGGCTGCAACTATATGACACACGAAGAGCCCCTTTTTGTCTAAGGCGCTTCTCGTTAACTCGTTTGAATTGACCGGAATTTTCTAGACTGTAAAGCGAGATTCAACGAAGGTCACGCTAACGTCCTGGTAAGTTCGGATTACCGGGCAGGTTGGACAATGGAGTTACGCGGGCAAGTGGATCGGTGAACCGTAACCAAAAACTACGGCGATCAGGCTAGACAACACTCATTCCTGAAACGTCACGCACACGCCATTGGGGTCAATCGCGCCGAACTCTTTCGTGCCCCAGGGCTTGGTTTGCAGCGCGCCATTGGGGTGGACTTTTCCGCCGCGTTTCTGGTATTCGGCATACATGGCCTCAATACCTTGAACCGCGATTCGCACCATGGTCTGGTCTCCGACCTTGCGCGCCAGTTCTTTGTCGCTCATGCCAGCTATGTGCAGGTAGGCCTCGCCACGGTTGATTCCTGCGTAGTTCGGTGGGGTGGTATCGCGAAAGGTTTCCTTGAAGCCACAGATCTCCGTCCACCAATACAGGGATTCCACCGTGTCGGCGGCAGGAAGAACGGGAATCGCGCCTTTGATGATCGGGTCCATGACCGAAGGATAACCGAATTCCATCCTGGTCGCCTACATCCATGCCGCCTGTG
>WNFS01001372.1_pt1 | contig 18138 bp, 15 predicted proteins | sample 5400141 | NCBI WGS metagenome assembly WNFS01 (sample SAMN13153358, study PRJNA577476) | soil metagenome | isolation source: 60 cm saprolite under Madrone tree | place: USA:California | collected 2016-06-14
CAATGCCATTAACGGCCGTGCCTACGCAGCCCGGCTCGACGGGAACGCGAGGATCATCGAGCGTGCAGATTGCGGTGGTTTCAGTTAGGCCGTAGGCTTGCAACACGGGAATGCCGAGCATTAGAAAAAACTGCTGCGTCTCCGGGGCAAGCGGCGCCGAGCCGCAAATCAGCGCGCGAATATTTGGTCCGAAACGCTCTTTAATCTTGCTGAAAATCAGTCTGCGGCCGAGAGCCAGCCAGAAGGCATCGCCGGCGCGGCCGCGGCCAACGTGCTTGCGAACCCAAGCGTCGCGCGCCTTTGCATAGAGCGAGCGGATGGGCGCGGACCGCTTCGACAGCGCTTCTTCGACGCTGCGGCGCACTCGCTCTAATACCGTCGGTACATTCAGGAAGTAGTGCGGAGACGCGAGGCGAATTTCGTCGGCGAGTTTGGTTAGATCCGTTGAGAGAGTGAGAACACTCTCTCGCGAAAGACAGGTGAGCAAAGTGATCCAGGATGCCGCAAAGCTGAACGGGCCATAGTGAAACACGCGGTCGGGTTCCTGGGTCGCCCCCATCAGCAGATCGAGACGCTCGCGCGTACACGCAAGCATGTGCGTCACGTTGCCGACATTCAAGCAAACGCCTTTGGGTTCTCCCGAAGTGCCGGACGTGTAAATGATAGTGACGAGATCCGCATCCGTACGAGGGTTCGGCACATCGAGTACCGCCGCGTCCGCGGAGGGTTCTTGCAGGACTTCGCCAAAGAGGACCAACCTTCGCGCATTTGACCATTGCGGCGGCAACGCCTTCGCCACAGCCTCGCCGAGCGCGGCATCGCTTGTGAACAAAAACCGCGGCAGACAGTCTTTCATCATCGCTGCGAGTTCCGCGGGCGCCTGGCGCGCGTAGAGCGGCACGACGATTATGCCTTCGGCCAGCAAGGCGAGGTTGAAAGCCACCCAGCGAGCGGAGTTAGGCGCAAGCAGCGCGCAACGTTCGCCGGCCTGAAGTCCCGTGCGCCGCAGATGCGCGCGCACTCGCCGCACTTGCTCGAGCAATTCCCTTCCCGAAACGCTGACAAACTCCTTGCCATGAATTTCACGAAGCACGACGCGGCTATCGGCCCGCTTCAGTTGCGCGAAAATGTCCTCGAGAAAATTCGGCATGGCAAGTGTGCCAGACATCACCGCGACGCAGTTCCAGCTACGGAGTGTTGCGGGGCGGCGGCAGAAGTATCGTAGCGCTCGGCAAGCTGCAGCAAAGTGTCATTCAAAGTCGGGAGATAGTCTTCCCACGAAAGAACTCCGGAGCGCAGGGGAAATTCTGGATACGTCCGCCGCATCGCGTCTTCGAGAAAAGTTCCCATGCGGGCCATGACTTTGAGGTTGCGGACGACGGTTTTTCCAATGCCGTCGCGCACGGCATCCGCCTCCGCTACCAGCGTGTCCATCGTCTTGATGAGCTTGGGCTCGAGATCCGGATCGTCCACGGTCAGCAAGAGATGCTGATGCCCGCGCTCGCGCATGAGATTCCGGATGCGCTCGTCCATGGTTACGCCGGCTGAAGCCACCTGACTCGGCATGCAGGTCACAATTCCGTGATACCGAGAAGAAACCATATACGTGCACGCTCGAAGAATAGAAACGATCTGGAACATGTCGTAGTCATCGGAGGTGAAAACCGGAATACCCGGCAGGGTCTTCTCGATGTCGCGGCAAGCGACCGCGTCCAGCCTCTCCATCGCCACGAGAATTGGGAAAACGCGATGCCGCTCGCGAAATGCGGCAAGCGCGTTCGTAAAGCTCGAAATGTAATGCCGGTACTTTTTCTCGACGCGCGATCCCGACTGAAAAAAATAAACCGTGCGGTACTGGCTGTCCTTATACGCGCCGGTGGTGACTCGCGCTAGATACTTTCCAATCGAAGCTTTCACCGGCCAGACAAACGGATGAATGGGACAGATCACCATCACGGGAGTCTTCTCATCCCACCCGGCTTCGCGCAAGACTTTGCGGCTGTAGGCGGGCGGATGCGGCTCAAACGTCCACGCCGTATCCGTTCCAAGCTCCGTAGGAATTCCCAAGGACGTGAGCAGCTTCTGCGATTCTTCATTGCGCGTGATGACCAGAGAATCGTGCACGTACCGCTCGCACATTCTCTCGACCAGGCGGTCCATGTGTCCGGCTTCGCCGCCGTACGCGAGCGAAAGCTTATTCTCCGCCGACGCGAGCCCCAGGGACCCGATCATCATCGTCGTCAGCGCGTTGGCGAACTTGCTTTTGAACATCGAGCCTTCGCAGGCGATAACGCCGTGATTTTGCCGGACCTCGCGGAACAAAAATGGCGGGAATACATCGGGAAGATAAACCTGCTTCGTGCCGTCAAAGTACCCGCGTGTGCGGTCGAAACTCTGCGTCATCACGGTGAAATCGGAATTTTCCGCGCCGAGCACATGCCGCACCTGCCGCAGCATCTCCTGGACGCGGACATCCGAACCGGTATTTCGTGTACCGTTGTACCCGGCAAACAGCAGCCGCAGTTTTTCGCCAGGCGTCCAGCGCTGGCCCACTCCGAACATCCAGCCAAAACGCCTGATCTCAATCAGCGCGCTAACCCAGGCAACAATAAGGAAGTCCGTCATGTGCGGGCGCCCCCGGCGGCTGCGGTCTTTTCGGGTGTGTTCATGTCCATTTCCATTTTCGGCCACGGCTTCGCCGGATAGCGAAACTTGTTTGCGCGGCTGAATTTCAGCAGCGGGAAAGCGTACGTCGAGAATTTTGCGGGAGTTTCTCCAAGCTCGGCTACAACACGCGAATTATCGAACACCGTATTCCAGTCCAGGTAGGGCCAGAAAACCTTCAAAAGCGACGCTCCGTGAGCCACAGCGCCTTTCCCGCTTGCAAGCCGATTCACCGTTCCTGAGAACATGCTGCCCATCCAGGGGCAGTACGCCGGACGTCGCCAGCCTCCGGCTTCTGCCAGCGCATCCGTCAATTCCTTGTACGTCTGCGAACCGGTGCCGGACGACAAATGATAAACGCCGTGCGTCGGTTCGTCTTTTTGATGAATCGCCACAATCGCTTTGCTGACGTAGTCTGCCGGCACAATGTCAATTTTATCCTGAGGACGCAGCGGAAGAACAGGCAACCGCACTAGAACGTCAAACGCCTGGACCATATCGAACTGCGAAGTTTCCGTGCGGCAGCTGTCGCCCAAGACAATCGCCGGCCGGAAAATCGTGTGAGGCACGTCAGCAAGAAGCTGGTGCAGCATGTGCTCGCCGAATTTCTTTGTACGCGCGTAGGGATCGTAGTCCGAGCGCGCCCAGTCGATGGCACCGTCTTCGGTTACAAGTTCGTTGCGGCGCTTACCGGCGACAGCCACCGTGGACACATGCGAATACCGCCGTAAACCGTTGTGATTCTGCGCGCGCCGCGCCAGCTGGATCACTTCGAGTCCTCCGCGCAAATTGACGTTGAGGCACTGCCGTTCCGATTTGCGGTTCAGAGAGGCGGCACAATGAATGACAGAATCGGTCGTGTCGACAAGCGCGTGATATTCGTCATCGGGAAGGCCAAACCGCTCGCTCGTCAAGTCGCCGCGAAAAATTCGCACGCGCGAGCCGAGGTATTCGCAAAACTCGCGAAACTCAAAATGAAGCTGCAGCGAAGCCCACAACCGCTCTCGCGCTTCTTCCTCGCTCTTCGCGCGAACGAGAAGATTCAACTTATCGCGGTGTTCGGTGAACAATCCCGCGGCCACGTAGCTGCCCAAGTATCCGGTCGTGCCGGTTACGAAGATCGCCATAGTGGGTCCGACGGCGTCGCAGAATTTGAGACTACAGCGGCCCGGGCATTTTCAGGAGACCAATCCAGCTCGCGCAGAGCGCGCGATTCGAGCGGGCGACCCTCCATCAAGGGGTAACACCACCGGCGCAGCGCCGGAATGTGCACGTTGATCCAGTAGTCCCACCAGTCGATCGATTCGGGAGCAAAATCAAAGAGATCTTTCTCCTCTGGCGAGAGCGACGCGGAGAGGAGCCTCGCGTTTTCGCATTCGAACACGTGCTCGTTGTGAAGAATAAACGGCTCGTACAGCTCGATAAGCTTTTCGGCGCGGATCAGTTCGCGCTCTTGCTTGGCCAGCGGAGCCTTCTTCATGTGCATCGAAACCGCTGCCCGGTTAATCGTGGAAATAACAGCCTTCTGCATCGGAATCGACAGCCGCTCATAGCGTTGCTTGGAGACCGGAATCGTTTCGAATTTCACCTTGAGCCAGTGCTCGATCCCTTGCTGTGTCCGGTAATGCTTGCGGTGCGCAAGTCCTGTAAGCTCGATGCTACGGCCCATATTCACGGGATTGATCGCCGAAGTCGCCAGCTGATACAGCCGCGCATGCCGGCGCGAAATCACCGCCGCCGCAATCAGAGTCATCCCACGGCAAACCATGTCCACGGGAATCACGTCGAGGCATTTCCGCTCATTCGAAGGCAGCTGCCTAAAATTAGTTCCCAGCAAATACGAGAGCGGCCCAGACGTGTTGATTCCCTCGTTCCACCCGGTGAAGGGAGACCGCTCCGAGCTCTCCACAATCGAAGGCCGCACAATCACGATGGGCAACTCACCACTGCTGCTGCGCGCCAGAATCGATTCGCCCAGGCTCTTCGTAAACGTATATGTATTCGGCCAGCCCAAATGCTGCGCGCGCCGCAGTCCGATGCGCGCCAGCCGGTTGCGCGCCCAGCGCAGCCGGTTGCGTTTCACTACGCCATCAAGCTCCGTCGCAGGCACGACCGATGGGTCGCCGCCTTTGCCGAGCGCCTGCCGCCGCAACGCTTTCGTTACCTCCGGGCTTTCCGCGCGCTCTTCGACGCGGCGGATCGTTTCGCGCAACGACGCGATCTCCCTTTCCGCATCGAACGCCGCATCGCGCGCAGGGTTGTAGTTGTCCTGCAATTCTTCCGTCACGCGCCCGTCGCGCATGCCCACGACGTAACAAGTCGAAAGGTGCATCAGCCCGGTGTGGTCGCATTTGCGCAGAAAATCCAGCAGATGCAGTGTCGAATCCACGTTGGAAGAAAGCGCGTCGCGCAAGTCCGGATTGAAATCCGTCAGCCCCGCGCTGTTCACCACCAAATCAAGTGATTTCGCCAATCGCGCCTGCGTTGCCTCATCCAAACCCAATCCTGGCAAACCCACATCGCCCTCGACAACTTCAACTTTCTCCTCCAGCAGCGCACCCAATTTGCGGCCGTATTTTTCCTGAAGCGTGTCGAACGCCGGCGATTCCTCGATAATTTTTTGAAAGCGCTTGTGCGCCAATGTCGTTCTGTTTCGCCGAATAAGCAGCGTGATCTTTCCAATCTTCGGCACATTTTCCAGCAGGTCCACGAGCCAGACCTTACCGATAAACCCGGTCACGCCAATCAACAGGATGTGCCGGTTTGCCAGCGTTTCGCGCACCGCCAGCGGCCCATTGCGCACGCCCTCGCCGAATAATGCCACCGACTTGCTCGCAGGAGGAGCAGGACGCACCGCCGTTTGCAGCGCCGCCTCCAATTGCTCCGGTTTTTTCGTCCAACCGAGCTGCCGTAGCAATTTCTCCCGCGAAATGCGGCCGTCGGTTGCCCCACTCGTCAGCCACGCAAAAGGCCCGCGCGGCCGCACGATGGGATGGAGCAGGCGCCCGGTAGCGTGCTCGTTGCGAAAATCCAACCGGTTGGAAAGGAACGATTCGACGCCGAGATCCTGCCCAAGCGGCCGCAAAATATGGTCGAGTAGCTGCCCGACCAACACAATCCGCTCGCCACTCTGCACCGCATCCAGCAGTTTCTCAACAGCCTCGCTCCGAAGCTGCGGTTTCAGCACATAATGAAAATACTCTTCGCCGAGAAGATCGAGCCGGTCGCGGCTAACGCCTCGCAGCAGCGTGTGCAGCAGCCTGGTGGCAAGCTTCCGGTTTACCGCATAATCGATCGGCCGGGTCATTGTCATCCACGCAAATCCCGCCCGCCGCGCCCAGCGCTCGGCAAAACTCTGCGCGTTCCACGTAAAAAACCCCACCGGCCGCAAAGCCCCCAGCTCCAGCAAAGAGCCCTCGACGCGCCAGTAAGTCGCCGGGCGCGCCGCCGTTTCGTCGTTCGCGTGTTTCGAGTTGGAAGCTGAGTCAGACATTGCCATTGGACATGACCGGCCACTGCCAAACCGCTCTTGCAAGGTAAAGCAAATCTGCTCTGAAAGGTTGAATAATGAGTCGCACCCTAAATCATTTCATTCAGGATCGCATGCCAAACCGCCGCCCGCCTCCACAACCATGTGTGTGCCCCGACCAGCACGGGCTGGGCTGCCTAGGAAAGTGTAAAAGTAGCATCCTCAGCGGGTTATCGCAAGGCGAGCTCGTAGGGAGCGCGTCAGTCTCCGATTAGCCCGACCCCGCCATAATTGCTCGGTCAGCTCGAAGGTTTTGCAGCCATGAACAGACTCAATGGGCCACGAACGTTTGAGGATTTCCGCAAGATTGTACTTGCCGGCGAGAGTCAGGCCATTCGGCGAGATTGTGAAGTGGAACGTCAGGATTGGATCTGCGCAACGGCCCGAGTCAGACACCCCAGCCATACCGCTCGGCGTGCTCAAGCGTGCGCTGCATCTCTTCGCGCAGCATCTCCGTGAAGACTGATCCCCCAATGGTGCTTGCGCCGGGTTGGGCAATATCCGCGGTACGGTATCCGCCCGCGAGAACGCGGTGCAGCGACTGCTCGACCCAATCCGCTTCCAGCGAAAGCCCAAACGCATCACGTAGCATCAAGGTCGCGCTGAGAATCGACCCAACTGGGTTTGCCGAATCCGTTCCGACGAGCGACGGCGCGGAACCGTGAATAGGCTCGAAGAGCGGCGCTCCCGTCCCAAAACTCGCCGAAGGAATCAACCCAATGGAGCCCACCAGCGCCGCTGCCGCATCGCTCAAAACGTCGCCGAACATATTGCTCGTCAGCATCACGTCAAACTGCGCAGGCTTCAGCGTAAGCTGCATCGCCGCGTTATCCACGTACAAGTGTTCGAGCTTCACCGAAGAGTAGACGCTGCTCATCGCAATGACGGTCCGTCGCCAAAGCTGCGAACTCATCAAAACGTTGGCCTTGTCCACAGAACAAAGCCGCCGTGAGCGATTCTCTGCCCGCCCAAACGCAAACGTCGCAATCCGCTCGATTTCCGGCGTCGAATACGATTCTGTATCCCAGGCCCGCTCAACGCCATTCTCCGTGACGTTTCCCCGCTCGCCGAAGTACATTCCTCCCGCAAGCTCGCGGACAATTTCAATATCCAAATCGCCCAAACGCTCCGGCTTCAGCGGAGAAATCCCGCGCAACGGCTCCAGCAGCTTCACCGGACGCACATTCACGTAAAGCCCGAGCCCTTTGCGCAAACCAAGCAACCCGCTCTCAGGACGCTTCCCCACAGGCAGCGAATCCCATTTCGCACCTCCGACAGCCCCAAGAAAAACCGCGTCCGCTTTGTGGCAAGCGTCCAGCGTTTCGTTGGGAAGCGGCGCCCCCGCAGCATCAATCGCCGCGCCGCCAATCGGAAATTCGTGTATCTCAAACTCGTGGTTGAATTCGTTCGCGCACTCGCGCAGCACGGTCGCCGCCGCGCGCGAAACCTCCGGCCCGATGCCGTCTCCAGGCAAAAAAACAATAGTCTTCTTCATCGAGGTCCCCAATTACGCTGCAAACTTTCTAGCGCGCCCTTTTATAATGTGCCAACGCCTCGCGTTGCTACCCCACAGACGTCGCTTCGGCCGCCATGGCGCCCGTAGGCCGCCGCCGCATCACTTCATGCGCGATGGCCACCAAATCCCGCGGCCGCACCTGCTTCGCCTCATCAGCGAGCGTAGTCACGCGCTTGTAGCACTCCGCCAATTCCTCGTCGCTCGGCTCGTAGCCCAAAGTCCGCAAACTCACCTTCAAGGCATTCCGCCCGGAATGCTTGCCCAGCACAAACGACCGCGAAGGCACTCCCACCGACTCCGGCGACATAATCTCGTACGTCAGCGGATTCTTGATGATTCCGTCCTGGTGAATCCCCGCCTCATGCGCGAAAGCATTTGCTCCCACAACCGCCTTGTTCGGAGCGACCACGGCGCCGGTAATTTCCGACAGCATTCGGCTCGACCTGAAGAGTTCCTCCAACTTGATCCCCGTTGTCACTCCAAAACTTTCCTTGCGAACCGCCAGCGCCACGGCGATCTCTTCCAGCGCCGCGTTCCCTGCCCGTTCGCCGATTCCGTTGATGGTGCATTCAATCTGCCGCACTCCAGCGCGAACCGCCGCCAGCGAATTCGCCACCGCCAGCCCCAAATCGTCGTGGCAATGGGCGCTCAGCGTAATCCCCTGCGGATCGTCGAGATGCGCGCGGACCTGCTCGAACATCGCGCCATATTCATCCGGCACCGCATAACCCACCGTGTCCGGCAGATTCATGATTGTCGCGCCCGCATCCACCGCCACCTGGCAAACCTGGCACAGAAATCCAATGTCCGTACGTCCGGCATCTTCCGCCGAGAACTCCACCTCCCCAACATGCTTCCGTCCCAATCGAATCATCGCGCCAATCGATTCGAGGGCCTGCTCGCGCGTCATATTCAGCTTCACGCGAAGATGCAAGTCCGACGTTGCGAGAAAAATGTGCAACCGCGGCGCTGCCGCCGGTTCCAGTGCCTCAATCGCTGCATTCACATCCTGCTGCTTGGCTCGAGCCAAAGCTGCAATCGGCAAGCTCCGCACTTCCCGCGCCACCTGCTGCACAGCCTCCAGATCTCCGCGCGATGAAATCGGAAATCCAGCTTCAATGACGTCCACTCCCAGGGCCGCAAGCTGCCGCGCCATGCGAATCTTTTCCTCGGTGTTCATCGAGAAGCCCGGCGATTGCTCGCCGTCACGCAGCGTAGTGTCAAAGATGCGTACCGAGTCCATGGAGCCTCCCCAGCTAGCTAGTAGTAGGACAGAAAGAGCGTCTCACGGTCAAATTTATCTTTATTCTGCTTTTGATAATCATCGCTTATACTCCCCGGAGAGGCAAAAGGCCATGGATCTCGGCGAACTCCAGGTGTTTCTGATGGTTGCCAAGGAGGGCAGCTTCTCCCGCGCCGCAGAGCGTCTTTACCGAACCCAACCCGCCGTCAGCCTCACGATTCGCAAACTGGAAAACGGCCTCGGCCAGCCGCTGTTCGTCCGCGGAGCCCGTCCCGTCCGCCTGACCGACGCCGGAACCTTGCTCCGGGACTACGCCGACCGCCTGATCAATCTCCGAGACGAAGTAAAAAAGGGCCTTAGCGAACTCCAAGGCCTGACCCGTGGCGAACTCTCCCTCGGCGTGAACGAAAGCTCCATCCACGCCCTCCTCCCTGCCCTTGCTACATTTCGCCAACTCCATCCCGGTGTCCTTGTCCGCGTCCATCGCATGTTTTCGCGCGACATCCCTCACGAAGTCCTGAATTACCGCCTGGACCTCGGCGCTGTCTCCTACGTCCCTCAAGAGCCGCAGCTTCAAGCCACCGAAATATTGAAAGACGAGCTCACCCTCGTCGTACCGCCAAAACATGTCCTCGCAAAGAAACGCGAGGTCGACGTCGAAGACCTCGGCAACGAAGACTTTGTCGCCCACAGCGTGGAATCCCCTTATCGCCGGCGCGTCATCGAACTCTTCGCCCGAAACCGCACCGCACTAAAAATGCCCATCGAAATGCCCACCATCGAAAGCATCAAGCGCTTCGTGCAAATGGGCATGGGTGTAGCCATCGTGCCGCGCATGTGCGTTCAATGGGAGATCGAGCACGGCTGGATGAAAGAACTGAAAATCCGCCAGATGAACATGCCGCGCCACGTCTATCTGGTCTCGCGGCGCGGCGCGCGCCTGCCCCACGCCGCCGCCGAACTAATGCGCATCCTGAGAGAAGCTTGATTTCCCTCGACAAGAAGTATTCTCTTGTCTACACTCATTCTCAGGTAATAGAATGTCCTGTGCCAGTAGCGCAGCATCTTGCGGGCGTTTTTCTTTCTGGAGCTGCCGTTTCGGCTTAAGTCTTTTGTTCGCAATACTTGCGAAGAAGATTCCCGTTTTGCACAATTTTACTGCAAATTCGTTATTACAAGTTATTTAGAATCGGCGCTTGCATAAGCGTATAAAATAAATGACTTTAAGCGTCTTTGGAATGGACGCTTACGCAAAACCGGGGGGCAGTCATGGCTGACCCAATTGCTTCGATGCATTTGAAAGATGGAGCAGCACTCAATCCGTCGATCCCCGCTGGCCTCTACTAATTCTTTGCTTCGAGCGCCGCCTCGACCGTTGGAAAGTTTGGAAGCAGCTTGGCCAGTCCGGCGACCTGCAGCACCGCCATACCCTGCTGCGTAAGGGCAGCGAGAGCAAACGACTGACCGCTGTGGCGCCTGTGAACAAATAGCGACACCAAGGCCCCCACTCCGGCTGAGTCCAGGAAAGATACTCCGCTCATATCGAGCACCAGGTGTGCCGCAGGTTCTGGCCGCAGGGTCTGAATGAAGTTATGAACCGTCTCGAGGCTCAGTTTCCCGGTGAGCCGGGTGACGAGGTTGCTGCCGTTCGATGCTGACACTTTCTCCAAATCTAGCTTTGCTGGTTGCATAAGCTTTGGAAGGTAACGCACGAACCACCTTTCGCACATTAATATTCTTTAACAATCGGCCCGCTTCCCGAGCCTTCGGGCGCACTCCCAAACATGAACCGTTCAGTGTATTGAGATAATTGGATATATTTTGTTGACGCCACACTTTTTCCGGCATACCTTGGATTCGCAAATGAGGTGCCGCTATTTTCGACGGCCCAGGAAAACACATGGCCCAAGCACGGGATTTCCCTCTTCATTTGCAGAAGGTTCCCCGCTCGCGCGCAACGCTTTGATCCAGGCGCCTTGCCATTCCCCGGTATGCGTGTCGTGCCAAGTCTGCCTGTTTGCGCCTGCGCTTTCGTGCTTTTCCTGCTTGCCCGGCGTGCAAGGCGAGCTCTAATTCCTTGGACCAATGGCTGTGCGATCTACACTGCCGCATCGATTGCCGTTTTTTTCCTATTTTGCCCCGCAGGTTGCGGCGGCGGGAGCACAAGTCCCTCCGCACCTCAAGGTCCTCAGGTCGTTACGCCACAAGGCACTTCGACCATCACGATCATGCCATCAGCAACATCCGCCAACGGCGAGCCGCTTCCATGGCAACCGATTCAATTGACGCTAACCGTGAATTAAGTCTGCGACTTACTTCGCGACCGAGATGCGGTAAATCTTATCGGCGCCGTCATCCGAAACAAGCAACGATCCATCTGGGGCTACAGCCACTCCAACGGGCCTGCCAAGTACGTCTGGCGCGTTCGGATCAGGCACCAACCCCGTCATGAACGGCACAGGATCGGCCGACGGCTGCCCATTCTGGAACGCCACAAATGCAATCTGATATCCCGCGCGGGTCGCTCTGTTCCATGAACCGTGTTCGGCGATAAACGCGCCTCCCCAATAGCTCTTCGGAAACTGCTTGCCCGTATAAAACGAAAACTGCAGCGGAGCAACATGTGCCCCCAGCAGCACATCCGGAATAATGGCCTTCGCAACCAGCTCCGGCTTCTGCGGCTTCACCCGGTCATCTACATTGCTCCCAATGTAACTGTACGGCCACCCGTAAAATCCGGCGTCCTTCACCGAAGTAAAATAATCCGGCGGCAAATTGTCGCCCAGCTCGTCGCGTTCATTCACGCTCGTCCACACGGTTCCGGTGACCGGCTCGACCGCCAAACCCACTGGATTCCGCAGTCCGGTCGCATACAGCCTCGCGTTCTTCCCGTCCGGGTCGCAGATCGTAATCGCCGCGCGAATGGGGTCCTCACCTGTGTTGATGTTGGAAGCGGATCCAACCGCAACAAATATGTGTTTTCTGTCCGCGGAGAACGCCACGGAGCGCGTGTCGTGCCCGCCACCAGGCAGCTTCATCAGGTGCACCGCTTCCCCCAGCCGCTTCGATGTCTTGGGGTCATAGCGGAACCGCACCAGCTCGTTCATATTCCCGATGTACACATAGTTGCCCTTGAACGCGATGCCAAACACGCGCGTTGCGCCCGTTGCGAACACTTCGCGCTCCTTCGCTTCTCCCGTGTGCTGCGGATCACGCAGCACTACAATCTGGTTCGCTCCCGTCTCCGCCAAAAAGATATCTCCATTCGGCGCAACGGCGAGCCAACGCGGACTCTTGAAGTCCGATGCGAACACATTGACCCGGAACCCTTGCGGCGCCGTGGGAAGAAAACCGGGAGGGGGCGCTTCATTACGCGGTGCGTTTTCCGCCGACTCCGTCGCGTAAGGCGCAGGAAGCTGCGGCTTCTGCCCATGCGTAACTTGTGCGGAAAGAATCGCCGGCAAAATCAGAAGACCACAGATTGCGGAAACGGCGCGAACGCCCAGTGTCATGAAACTCTCCTAAGTTCGTTTTTTCCAGACTTCAATATGATGCCGCGCAACCGCGCTCCGTACCAACATAGAATCTTTCAGGAAAGCCCCAAGAGACGCGAGGCGCCGTATTGGGCGCTGGGCCCGCGGCCATTTCTAAGCGTTAGTGCTATTCGGTTTTCCAAACAGAACCATCCGCATCGAAACCCTGCCAAGATCAAATCCCTCATACGGGTAGGACGCTTCGTCCTTTTCGTCCTGCTCCCCCACGCAGTAAGGATCGGAACGTAGTGTTCGAGCGTGGGATGCGCTTCTGCAACCAGCGCGCTGCTCCACTTCTCCGGGGCGCTCAGTGACCGAAGATCGCGTTTCTCAATCGCCGTCTTGACCTTCGTGTCGAACTGCAGCGCCCACGGACATGCAGGCTGTTCATCCCCATGTTCATGCGGTGTAGATTGTGGACTAGATCGCCGCTTCCGAGAATCGAGACTCCGCGCTGCCGCAGCGAGGCAAGCTCCTTGCCCAGCGCGAAATGATCTTCGAGCGTGCGGTATTGATCCAGGCTCACCTGGAACACGGCATGTCCGCCTCCGGATACATATGTCGCAGCGCGCTCCACGCCCCGTGGTCGAATCCCGATCGGTGGTCGGGCATTAGCTGCAATTCTTTCGCAAGCCGCTGCGCCTCCTCCGGCGCAGCGGCGCAAGGTATTGCACTTCGTACAGCGGCCGCGGAAAACCGTAAAATCATGAATCGTCTTTGGCTTCTCGAAGTACTTCTGATCCCGCCGTCACCCAGTGCGCGGAGACCACGCAAACCGCCTTCGGTCTCGGCAAACGCGGCGCCAGCGCTTCGAGGGTCTTGGTAAACGCATTTTCTTCGATCGCGTTCATTGGGGATCCGTGCCCCACAAATAAAACCGGCATTCTCATGGCTAGTCACTGAGACTCAACCGCCACTCTGTTTGTTACTTCCGTTTTTCTGGCAATTCCTGGATTGTCGCGGTACGTCGGGCCAAATCCAAAATCTCAAAACCCAAAAACGTACAGCACCCGGTCCGCGCTGATCGCCACTCTCTGTTTGCCATCCACGGTAAACGAAATGGGATTCGCGCCGATTCCGCCGCCCGTCTGAAAATCCCACAACGCCTTCCCCGTCCGCGCATCCAACGCATAAAAATTGCCTTCGTCCGATCCCGAAAACACCAGTCCACCCGCCGTCGATAAGACTCCCGCCCACGGCGGGGAGTGCAGCTTGAAATTCCACTTCGTCTCTCCGTTTTTTGCATCCAGGGCGCGAATCTCTCCCCACGCATCGTCCGGCGGCAGCTCATTTTCACCACCGCCGGGATAGAATGTCCCAGGCTTGAATTCGCTCTCTCTTTTAAAGTACACCGAACCAATCTCGCGAACCGCCACGTAAAAAAGGCCGGTCTCCGGGCTATAGGAAGGACTAAACCACACCGTCGCCCCATTCAAGTTCGGCCAGATGAGGGCGCCATTCTCTGTCGGCACCGAATCCGCCGCCATGATCGGCCGCCCTTTGGCATCCAGCCCGCGTGCCCAAGTTTGCTTCGCGTATGGCTGCCCCGCAATGAATTCACCCGTCTCGCGATCCAACACATAGTAAAACGCATTGCGGTTGGCGCTGGCGATCAGCTTGCGATCCCGCCCACCGATCTTCGCGTCGAAAAGCACAGGGGTGTGGGCCGCATCCCAGTCATGCGTGTCGTGCGGCGTAAACTGAAAATGCCAGCGGAGCCTCCCGGTCTCCCCATCTAGGGCCACGAACGAGCAACTGTAAAGATTGTCGCCGCCTCGCGCGTCTCCGTTCCAATCCGGGCTCGGGTTGCCGACTCCCCAATACACCAACTTAAGCTCGGGGTCATACGCTCCCGTCACCCACGTCGGTCCACCGCCGGTTTTCCAACTCTCCCCGGCCCAGGTTTCGTGTCCGGGCTCACCGGGACTAGGAATGGTCCAGAATCGCCAAGCCTGCTTTCCGGTTTTCGCATCGTACGCATCCACGAACCCACGAATCCCCGCTTCGCCGCCGCTCACTCCCACAACAATTTTCCCCTCAATCGCCAGCGGCGCGACCGTCATGCTGTATCCCAGCTTGTAGTCCCCGACCTTCGTGCTCCAGCGCTCCGCCCCGCTCTTGAGATCGAGAGCCTCCAAATAGCAGTCCAGAGTCGTCACATAAAGCTTGTCATTCAGCACCGCAGGCCCGCGGTTCACCTGCAGAAACCCGATGTTGTGATAATCCTTGGGGATTGCGCGACTCCAGCGCCATAACTTGCGGCCCGTGCGCACATCGAGCGCCGCTGCCCAGTTTGGACCAGTGACATACATGACGTCGTCCACAACAATAGGAGACACTTCGCTCCTGTCATTTGGAAACTGAAACGCCCACTTCACGCCCAAATTGGCGACGTTCTCCGGAGTGATCTCCTTCAGCGGAGAAAATCGGTGGCCTAGCAAATCTCGCGAATACGTCAGCCAGTTCCCCGGCTCTTTGTCCGCATTCACGATGCGTTCGAACGGTACTTGCCCAAAGGTCGAAGCCGACAGAACAGCGCTCAGCAGCCCCGCGCAAAACAGTCTCATTGTTTCCCTCGCTGCGAAGCCAGGTAGGCCACCAAATCCTGCATCTCTAACGTAGTCAGAATTCCTTTGAAGGAAGGCATCGGTGTTTCACCCCGAAGCTTGTGCAGTTCTTTCAATTCCTGCTTCCGCAAACTGTGATATTGCCCACCAGAATCCTTAATTTGAATGGTGAACGAGTCTTCATTCGCCCGGATTCCTTCGATGGCTTCGCCTGAAGCCGTCGTCGCCTTCACAAATAGAAAATCCTCGGGCAGCCCGGTGCTCGGTTTACTGATTATCTTCATCAGGAAGGAAGCGTTGCGTCGCTCTCCGATTCCCGTCAATTCTGGCCCGTAACCCGCGCCGGCGCCGGCGAGAATGTGGCAGGCGCTGCAACCGCTCTTCGCGTAAACAGCCGCGCCTCGCCCGGCATCTCCGGGAACCGGGTCGGCTGGAATTTTGCTCAGCGAACGCACATACGCCGCCAGATTCACCAGGTCATTGTCGTCAAACAGCCATCCTTCCGGCATGCTGGGTGGAATTCCATCCGCAATTACGCCCTTCAAGGCGGCGTCGTCAGGTGCATGTGCAAGCTTCGCTCTATTCAGAGACGGCCCTCGCCCGCCCTTGCCATCAATCCCATGGCATAACGCGCAGTGCCGGTCGAACAATCGCTTCCCCGCTAAGGCGTCCGCGCGTGCAGACTTTTTCCCCGCAGTCGTCTGTCCTGGCCAAGCCGCCGCAAGCATCCCAGAAATGAATAATCCGCCCAGCACCAGAAGCGTCAGCTTTTTTCCCTGCACAAGTTTCCCCTTGAGGAGCCTTCCGAAAAAACCACGCCGAGCGTTTGGGGGAGCGTACCTTCACCTCTGCACGCTGTCAATTCCATCCCATGGCGGGACGAAGACGCAAAGTATCGGAAGTGGGCGCAATTTGAAATTCTGCTCGTGGCTTTCGGTGCGGCGCGATCGTGGGAACGGCCTACTTGACACGGACATGTACTTTGCAATACAAAGTTAAGCGGTGACGTCTCCATGCAAACCTTGAAACCGTTTCGATTGTCTGTCTTTGCCATCGGTGAGTGGCTGTTGGTGTTGCCCGCGACAGTGTTCCTCGCCGTCTTGCGCTCACAATATTCCGACGCCATTTAATGATCGGTCTTCTAACGACGGCCGCCCTGCTGGCCGCAGCGATCTTCACGTTTGCGGTCGCTCATGTCATCACGGATTGAAGCCAACAGACAAACGGGGCGAATCTCGACCCCCGGCCGATACATCCAATTGCTTGCGGCAAGCGTATACTTAAATGGAATACCGCCTGCGGAGTGCTCACTATGCGCGCTGTCCTGATTGCTGTACTGATTTTTGCGGGAATCGGAGTCCTTGCCTGGCCTACCGTCAAACCCGACGACGGCCGCGCAAGCGCTAAATCCGCATTTCCTAAACCCGCCGTTGACACTCCTCTGGCCTCCGCAAAAACTCAGGAAACAGCCGTTCTTTCCGGCGGCTGCTTCTGGGGCGTTCAAGCCGTCTTCCAGCACCTGAAAGGCGTAATGTCTTCAACTTCCGGCTACTCCGGCGGCGCGGCAAAGACGGCCCATTACGAGGAAGTCAGCACCGGTGAAACCGGCCACGCTGAATCCGTGAAAATCGTCTTCGATCCCTCGCAGATTTCCTACGGCCAGATTCTCATGATCTTTTTTTCCGTCGGCCACAACCCCACCGAGCTCAACCGCCAAGGACCGGATTACGGCACGCAATATCGCTCTTCCATTTTCTATTCGAGCGACGAGCAAAAGAAAATCGCCGAAGCCTACATCCGGCAACTCAACGCCGCAAAAGTTTATTCGCAGCCCATCGTCACACAGGTTGTCCCGCTCCAAGCTTTTTACGCTGCTGAGGATTACCACCAGGACTACCTGAAGCGCCATCCCTATGAGCCGTACATCCTGATTAACGACCAGCCGAAACTCACCAGTCTTAAAAAACAATACCCAGACCTTTATCGCAACGACTGAAAATCACTCTCGAGCTCTTCGATAACCTCTTACCGCTCCCTCCCCCTTCTCGCCGAGGCAAGTGCCCGCCGCTCACAGCGCCGCAAGCTCACCCGCTATCCCATAGGTATCTAAATGAATACAGCACCCGCTACGGTGCGGAATATCCTTTTGGTGAGCCGAGTTAGAGTAGTTAGGTGCTGCTACGCGCAGTGCCCAGAGACCCTTCGAAAACATTTAATGAAAGAGGTGATCCCGATGAGAGCAATCGTATGTGGGGTGTGTCTGCTCTTCGCTCTGACTTCAGCGGTCAAGGCCCAGGATTCTCACAGTCGCTCTGCTTCCAAACCAGTGACAGTCGATTTCAAAAATGCCGACGGCCAGAGTGTGGGCACCGCGCAGCTTTCCAGCACTCCAAAAGGCGTCAAAATCACGCTGGACGTCAAGAGTCTTCCGCCTGGCGAACACTCCATCCACATTCATCAAGTCGCGAAGTGCGACCCTCCTGACTTCAAAACCGCTGGCCCGCACTTCAATCCCGGCGGCGCTGAGCACAGCCACGACGCAATTCCCGCCGGTGACATCCCGAATTTTTCGCTTATCGTCGCCGCTGACGGCACTGCCCATGTTTCTGTGATCGCGCCTAACGTAACTCTTAGCGACGATGACCACTCCGTTTTCAGCAATGGTGGGACTGCAATCGTGATTCACGCAGTAGCCGGTGGCACGGGAACAGCCGCCCCTGCGCGCATCGCCTGCGGAATCATCAGCAAGCCTTAACTATACTGCTGGCGCGAGCGCCCGGATCAATGCTCCTACGGGCGCTCCGTCACCGGCTTTCCCGCACTTCCCGGCAACGCTGACTTGTGCCCGCCGGCTGCCTCGCTTTGCAGCAAGGTCTCGAGACTGGGATAAGCATAAATCGTGGGCGCGTGATTTTGCATCAGGCCTCCGGTATCCGCGGTCGGCCCGTAATTGCTGTGCAGATTATGCGCCAGCATCCTTAGCATCGCCATCTGCTGTCCCCGATGATGCGCCGTGTGAGCAATTCGCCGCATCATTACCCACGCGCGAGAACGCTTTACATCGAAGAACATTGTTTCGCCTTCCC
>WNFS01001375.1_pt1 | contig 18125 bp, 11 predicted proteins | sample 5400141 | NCBI WGS metagenome assembly WNFS01 (sample SAMN13153358, study PRJNA577476) | soil metagenome | isolation source: 60 cm saprolite under Madrone tree | place: USA:California | collected 2016-06-14
ACGCTAACCATGGGATTGACGGAGAGATCGCTTTGCAGCGAGTCGTTCACGTTGAAGTCCAACTTGATCCCGAACGTCTCGTCCGCAGTCACCGCGATTGGGAAGGGGCTCGTCAACGTTGCCGTCGACGGATTGAAGCTGGGCGTCATCTGGCAGACGGTGTTGTTGGCGCAGGAACCGATCGCCGCTCCCGAATGGTTTACGATCGTCAGCACCGCGTTCCCGAACGTAAGGGTCAGGCTCTTGTAGGTATCGGGCGGAATGTTCGTCAGACTGAGGAACGCCGTGTCCGTTTGCAAATGCCCGAACTCCACCTCCACCGGCGTCGTCACCACCGCGACAGCAGACTTGGTCATATCCGAAGGCTGCAGGCTCCCTCCCGTGATGGAGGCCTCGAAGAACAACACGGCCACGCCGCTGGGCGGCGTGTCACCAATGGTTAAGCTCATCGGGACACCATTGGCTGTGGGAGGGGTATTCATCGAGCCGCCGCAGGCAGCCAGGAAGGCACAACTCACCACCAGCATGAGCGCTACAAAAGTAATTCTGCACATAGTCGATCCTCCAGCAATCGAACCAGTTTTCCGAATATACTGCGGTGGGGACTCGAGGACCGGGCAGGTCGATACCTAGGATATATTTTGACCGGAAAAGGTTGCAAGGCCCGCCCGCGCAACGGAGCGTCAAAGAAGCCGCAAACTGCTGGCCAGGGGCGACTTAGAGCGCGAATCCTTTAGTAAACTATAAGTGCAATGGCATGAATGGCTTGCGAGGAAAATTCAGAGCATTGCGTGCTTTCCGCAAGCGTGACGGATCCGGCGTTCACCAACTAACTGCGCTACTCGTAGCGCAGCGCCTGTGTCGGCTCAATCAGGGATGCGCGTCGCGCGGGCACATAGGCCGCTAGCATGGTCACCAGAAACAGCGCCGGCACGACGATGATATAAGCCACAACATCTACGCCACCGGCATTGAACAGCATGGAATTCATGAGCTGCTCGAGGGCGAAACCCATCGCCAGCCCGATCACCGTTCCCATCCCGACGAGCACGAGTCCCTTGCCCATCACCAGCCGCAGCACGTCCGAGCTTAGCGCGCCAAGGGCGATGCGGATGCCGATCTCGCGGGTTCTGCGGCTCACGTTGTACGCCACCAGTCCATACAAACCGGCGATGGCCAGCACGAGGCCGACCGCGCCCATGCTACCCACCAGCTTCATGGCAATTCGTGGCCCATTCACCGCCTGGTTCATGTAGTAGTCCTCGTAAGACATGGTGTGCAGCATTGGCAGGTTCGGATCGAGGCTCCGGACAATGTCCTTTACGGACTGAATCAATTGAAGCGGATCGCCACTCGACCGCAACATCAAGGTCATTCGCGCGATAGGATGCTGGGCTAGGGGCATATACACGAAATCCATCGGCCTTTCGATCGTGTTTTGATATTTGATCGTCTGCGCGACGCCTACAATCTCCACCAGCGTGCCGGTGCGGCTATCGAGCCGGATGTATTTGCCCACTGCGTCCGCTGTCGGCCAATAGTGTTTCGCGAACTGCTCATTCACGACGGCCACACGCGGGGCGTCCGCGGTATCGGAGGTCAGGAAGCCACGGCCGCGCAAAATCGGAATCGCCATCGTCTCGAAGTACCCTTCATCAATCGTATCCATCGTCGAATTAAAATTCTCGCGATCGCGCGGCATCTGAAACCCGTCCGGCACGAAGACGACCCCGTCAAAGTCGTCGGTTCCGAGCGGAACGTTCTGCGTGAGAGCTTCGCTCTGAACTCCGGGCGCTACGCGTACATGTTCGGCCAGCAGCTTGTAGAACCGTTGCGTGTGAGCTGCGTTGTACTGCACTAGACGCGGATCGAAGCTGACCATCAGCAGATGGTCTTTCGCGAAACCGGTGCCCTCAAGCAAGTTATGTTGGAAACCCCGGACCATCAGGAAAGACGCCGTCAGCAGCATCAGAGACGCGGAAACCTGCGCCACCACCAGCACATTCCGGCCCCATAGACGTTTGCGTCCCGGGACATCCACGTCGGCCGACTTGAGTCCGTTCACCAGGTCCGTGCGCGTGCTATGCAGCGCCGGCGCCAGGCCGCAAAGGAGCGCGCTCAAACCGGACAACGCGAGGCTTGCCAGCAGCACGCGTGTGTCCATATGGAAAGGGATCGAGAACGGCAAGTCGGTCATAAATATTACATTTTGAAAACTCTGAAACCACAGCACGATGCCATACCCGATGCCGATCCCGGCCAACCCACCCAAGGACGCGAGAATCAGGCTTTCCGTCAACAGCAGCCGGATGAGCCGGAAGCGCCCGGCGCCAATCGCCAACCGTACCGCAATTTCACGCGTTCGCGCGCGCGCACGGCTCAGAAGAAGTCCCGCAACGTTGGTGCATGCCACCAGCAGGACCGCCAGCGCAAGGATCATAAAGATCACGCCGAATCTCCAATTACCGTCTGCTATAGTCCGCGCTTCGAACTGCGTGTATACTGCCGCCCCGCGGCTGCGATTGACCTTCGGATACTCGTGCTCCAAGCTCTTCCCGAGCGCCGCGAGTTCATTCCGCGCCTGCTGCACCGTCGTGCCTGGTTTCAAGCGCGCCTTTACATTCAACTCGCGATCGTCGCGGTCCTCGAAAAAATTCTTCTGGAGGTTGGTCGAAAACACCCGCGCCATTGCCAGCGGCATGTAGAAGTCGGGATGCCCGAATATCATCATCCCCGAGAAGGTTTCCGGTGCGACGCCTATCACGGTGAAGTCCGTGCCATTCAGGCGAATCGTCCTGCCGATGACGCCCGGGTCGCTGGCGAATTCGTGCTTCCAGAAGTCGGGCCCGAGCACCACTACGGCATCGCGACCCGGCGCCTGATCTTCGTCCTCGCGAAATCCGCGCCCCAGCCGCGGCTCCACGCCGAGCACATGGAAGTAGTTACCAGAAACCATCATCCCGCCCTTGACCCGCGGTGTGGCTGCGGGTTCGGCGCTGAAGCCGACGGCCTCCATACCGGCATTGGCGATCACGCCCTCGTAGCTCTTCGTTTTGCCGCGGATGTCCAGGTACTCGCGATAGGAGAAATCGTCGAAGCTACTATCGTGTGTCGTGCTCACCAGAGTAACCACGCCGCTCGGATGCGGCACTGGGTATGGCCTAAACATCAGCCCATCGAGCATACTGAAGGTCCCCGAGGTCATCCCAATCCCCAGCGCCAGCGTGATGACCACGAACGCGGCAAGCCCGGACGTGCGGCGCAGGCTCCGCATCGCGAAGCGCGCGTCGTCCAGGAAATCCGTCAACCAATGAATGCCTCGCATGTCTCTCATCTCCTCTTTGCGTTGTTCCAGTCCGTCCATCGCGCGCATCGCCGCGTAGCGCGCCTCTTTTGGGGAAAGCCCATTGGCGATGCCTTCCTCGATTTTGTGCTCCAGGTGGAATTGCAGCTCCTGATCGAGCTCCCGCTCCACCCGGCGGCCGAGCAGAATAGACCTCAGCCGCAAGCGCGCCGTGAACCACCAGTGTTCCATTCGCATGGTTTTACTAAGCCTCCGAAATCTGGATGACCTGCGAGATGGCCGTCGATAGCCGCTGCCAGTTCGCCGCCTCCGATTCGAGTTGCCGTCTTCCCAGGTGTGTCAGCGAATAAAACTTCGCGCGCCGGTTATTCTCCGTCCGCTTCCACTCGGCGGTGATCCAGCCCTCCTGTTCCAACTTGTGCAATGCAGGGTAGAGAGATCCCTCGCTGACCTGCAGCACGTCTCTGGAGATGGATTTCAGGCGAAGGCTGATAGCCCAGCCGTGCAAGGGCTGCAGCGCCAGGATTTTCAAGAGCAGCAGATCGAGGGTGCCTTGGACGAGGTCGTTCGGTTTGCTCATATCGGTTTCCGAGAGGAGTGTACAGCAGCTCCTCTCGGTAAGCAAGGGGGAACTCCGCCGATCGACGCAGCGACCTATGCTCGGCCGCCGATGACAAGGAGCGAAATTCGTGCTCCGCCTTGCTGATCGCGCCATCGGTAGCCTGCAGCAATGGCTCGGTTCGCAAGGTTGAGTGCGAGGGATATCCTGGAAACCGATTTCGCGTAAACCCGCGAAGGTTTTGGGTCAAGCGTTGGTCTGCAAAATCGCAGAGCCAAGAGCTGCGTAACTGCGGAGTGGGCACGTAGAATGAGCGAGTTTTGAAACTTAAGCTATTATCTGCAAGCTACGACTTCCGCTCCCCGCGCTTACGGACCTTGGCCCCAAGCGCAACGACGCCAGTACCCAGAAGGGCCAGCGTCGCTGGCTCCGGGGTGGTGTTGGGTGTTGGTTGGTCGAAGCCCACGTTATCGATAAAAAAGTCCCAGCGGGGGTCGGTCGTCGTAACCGTCACCATGTCTCCTGCCGCGGGGAATGACACGAGAGATACTCCCGAGTTAGTGTTCGAGGCGAGGGTGACCGTCGTTGAGTTCCCCATATTGTCGGATACAGTGAAGGTGTCTGGAAAGGTCTGGCCATTGAAGACGTCTAGGAAGAAGTTGTTGATGTTCTGTGGAAACATCAGGGTAAGCGTATTGGACAGACCGCAACCTGATGTCGTCGCATATACAGAGGTTTCATCGGCAGGGGCATTCGTCGCATTGGTCAGGATCGTTCCGCCCGAAATGTTGACGTTTCCGATCGATGTCGGAATGCTGAGCGTCTGAGGCGAATTACAAAACGTGCGTGGCCCGGAGAAGCTTTCGAAATCAATGACGTCGGCAAAGGCACTCGCGCCTGGGAGGATTGTTGCAAGCGTACAGATCAGAATCGCAATTCTCTTGCCCATCTGGGTTCCTCACAATTGAAGCTTGGTATACCTAGAACTGTGTCAAACCCAGAGCACGTTAAGTGCCATTCTGGTGCTTAGGTTAGATTTGGCGATCAACCCTCGCAACTTCAGTAAGATACATAGTTTTTTCAGGCGACAGACCCTCCCTTACAACTGCCCCCGAACAAAAAAGTTGCACAAAAAAGTAAATGCGTTCACCATCTTCCGATCGTTGCGAGGCAATTTAAGGCCATCGGTGAAGATCGTGGAACGGGACCAACGTCCTTGGTGAGAAAGTTGTTGCGCCACGCCAAGACAGTCTGGCTCTAGCAGGCCTCGGACAAGTTAGTCGATACCTTGCCGGCCGTCATTTAGGGGCTGGCCGGTTCGTGGGCAGGAACGTTCGGTGTGAGCTTTCGGATGACAAATTCCTGAAGGAGATTGACGGCGGCGGTTTCGCCAATTCCGATTAGCGTGTTTTCGAACGTTAACTCCACTCCGCGATCTTTGGCTGGATAGTAGAGATTTGAGATGCCGCCCGCGGCGAGGCTTCCGAGGATACCCGAGTAATTTGCCTGCCAATGTCCGTCGTCGCCCTTGCAAATCACTGAATTGGCAATCGCATACAGAATCCGCGATCGCTTGCTACCGCTTCCCTTGTAGAAATAACGTGGATCTTGTTTCAGGAGCGATGGCAGGACGGCGCTTCCGATAAGCGTGCCCGTAACAACGTCGGCGTAGGAGGCGCCGTAGCGCTTTGCATAACCCTGCGCGCCCTGTCCATATCCACTGAAATCGTTTTGCGCCTGCTGAATTCCCGCAATGACCCCAGTCACTCCGAAGGTGACTGGATCCACGGTGGTCTTCCAGGCCAGCTCAAACTTTTGTTTCGACGTGAGAGGAAGGGCATGGTGCTCGTAGCTGACATAGAAATTTGGAACGACGCCGAGCACCCGCTGCTTCTCTTGAACCTTGATCTGATCTTCTGCCACCTCGGTCGGTGAAGGGATGACCCGCACCTCCATGGCAGCGGTAGCAAGAGCCAAGGCAATCTGCGGGACAGTGTAGGTCTCTCCCGACGGCAGGGTTCCAGAGGATGCTTGCGTCGCGAAGCCATCGGACGTAATGGTGAGCTGGAAGGGTCCGGGAGCAACGCTGGCAAAGGAAAATTGCCCGTCGTCGCCCGACAGCGCCTCTCGGTCTGGCGATTGGTCTTCCCGTGAAAGTCTCACGCGGGCTCCCGCGACGGCGACTCCCGTTTGGTCGACAACTGTTCCACTGATGCTTCCTGACAATCGCTGATCGGCCAGCTGCTGGCCGGCCGATGCGGCTGTTCCCTGTGCGTCAGGCGTACCACTCTGCGCTCCTGGGGCGGCGGGCTGGGGAGACTGAGCCAATGCTGGAAAGCCGCAAGGCAAGAGGCTTACATTCAGTAGGACTACCAAAACCGCGTGTCTAGGCATAATTATCCGCACCCGTTCATCTCACCATTATGATCCTTTGCCAGGGGATTTTGGTTTCAGAAAAGGCTGACGTTTTTATGAGTTACGGCCGCCACACAGGCGCACGAAAAGCTCGCTCGGTGCACACTCGTGACTAATCAAAGAGGTCAGGCTGCTCGCGGGTGATGCGCTGCCACAGGGGCTGGAACTGGAACCACCCCGCTCCGTGCGTGCCCACTTGGCCGCGCGTGACCAGTGCGTTCTCGCGGTCGATCGCAATGGGCTTACCGGCGGCTTCGGCCAGAAGCTGCGCCTGGCAACTGCGGTCCATGGTGATGAACCACCATACCGCCTCGTCGACGCTCTCGCCGACGGTGAGCAAGCCGTGATTGCGCAGGATGGCCGCTTTGCGCGGTCCGAGCGTGCGCGCGATGCGTTCGCCTTCGCTCGTGTCGTAGACCACGCCCGTGAAATCGTCGAAGACCGCGTGATCCTCGAAAAACGCGCAAGCGTCCTGCGTGATGGGATCGAGCAAGCGCCCCAGCGAAGACCACGTTTTGCCGTGCAGCGAATGCGAGTGCGCCGCCGCAATCACATCCGGCCGCGCATGATGCACGCTCGAATGAATCGCAAACGCCGCGCCGTTCAGCGGATGCTTGCCTTCCACCACTTCGCCCTTGGCGTTCACCAACATCAAGTCGGAAACGCGAATCTGGCTGAAGTGCACCCCAAACGGATTTACCCAAAAATGATCCGCATGCTCCGGATCGCGTGCCGTGATATGCCCGGTCACGCCCTCATCGAAACCAAATTTCGAGAACAAGCGGAACGAAGCCGCCAGGCGCTCTTTGCGATGCCGCCGCTCTTCCGCGACAGTGGCAAATTTGGGAGGTCCCGGAAATCCAGGATTCTTAACCGGCGCGGTAGCCATGTGCACCTCCAAAGCGAAACATTTGAATCGAAGTAGATGACGCTTCGAACGGAGTATAGCACCGCGCTACGCCGTCTGAAGTAACGGAGCGCGTTAGCAATTCATCAGTTCGCGTACGCGCTTGATTAGGGCTTGCGCATCGAAAGGCGCGCGCACTCCGACTAACCAGGGCTTGGCGAATCAGCTTCGGTGATGACAAACGGCAAAAGACAACGACGAAGCAACGCCCTAAAATCGTCCTATGGCAATGCTATACAGGGTGTTACTCGGATTGGCGACGTTAGTCTTGATTGCAGCGGTCGGCCTTTGCGGTTGTTTCTTTCTTTACACAAACGATTTGCCTAATATCGAGCAGCTGTCGGAATTTGCACCCACGGCTGCGCATCTCGCAACGGATTCTTGCCTTGCTGGCCTGTCGTTCGCTATTCCGTTCGACTACATCGGGAAGCCATTCCAAGACGCCCTCGCGAGCGCAGAACCTGGCATTTCGTTTTCAGATCAAATTGCGCGTACGCTCATGTGCAATAGACTCGAAAGGGCCGCACGATATCAGTTGGACGTGTTTCGACTGAGTTGGCACATCCGACGACGTTTTTCGGAACAGCAATTATTCACGATCTATGCGAATAGAGCCTACTTCGGTCCTGGAGCGATGGGCGTCGAGAATGCGTCTGAACACTTCTTCCAAAAGGGTGCCAATGACGTGAGTGCGGAGGAAGCAGCTCTACTGGCCGGAGTATTGCGATCGCCTGCAAGTTTTTCTCCATTTACGCATCCCGACAGGGCTTTACAAAGACGGAACCAGATTTTGGAAAACATGACGGTTCGAGGAAAACTAAATTCCACTGGAGCTGCGGCTGCCGTCGCAGCCCCCATCAGGACGCGGTCACTTGGCAATACGGAAGAGAAACCGTTGCCTCCTGGTGTTCTTAAGGCGCTCGCCGCAGACGAGGCAGAGTATTGCGACGAATTTGAGGGTGACTTCAAGAAGGGTTGCGAAGAAACGTTCCGAATTAACCTGATGTGGCGCGAGTTGCCGGTAATGCCGCGAGGGCTTCCCGCTATTTTGGTCGAGAATAGGAACACCTCATTCTGCGGGTCGGCGGGATGCGCCCTTAGTCTCTTCATTCAGCAGCCAGATGCCGAATTCGCTCAGACTTTAGGGAAAGACGGAGACGTCGGGACGCTTGATAGAGTCTCGGTTTTGAAAACGATCACAGACGGCCATTACAACATCCAGAAAATATGGGCTGACGGTAAGACACACACAATTTACCGCTGGAGACGCTCACGATATTCTGCCGACTAGCGTTCCTAATTCCTAGTAAACGCTGCCAGCTCAACCGGTCGATGCAACACCACCTAAACTGTTGAGCCGACAATGCTTCCAACTAGAGAACCTATCTGTAGGGCTCTGCTCGACCAGACCCTAGCCAGAGGGGTGTTTCGACTGAATCAACCCTCGCGAACGATCCTTAGCCGCTGGAAGCCCTCCGCGTGGGCTTCGAGTGGTGTTGCGTCGACCCATTGAGACCACCGCGTAAATCGGAACTGACCTGCTACGGCGCTTGACATGAGCCAACGATTTGCGGAGAATCAGGTTAGGCGAACAAAAAGCGAAGTATCCCCGTCCCTCGCCGCTCGCCCCAAACCACCATGCCTGCCACTTCACTCGCTACCCTGCGCTCTAAAATCGACGCCGATTTGCGCGGACGGGTTGCCTCGCCTTTTGCTTACCGCGATCGCTATGCGTTTGAATTGGTGTCCACCGGCATTCCGGAAATAGATGCTCTGGTCGGGGGATTGCCGCGCGGAGCCATGACCGAGATTTGCGGGTCAGCGTGTTCGGGGCGTACGAGCTTTCTCATTTCAGCTTTGGCTTCACGAACGAAGGACGGAGAAGTGTGCGCGCTAGTGGACGCGCGAGACAGTTTTGATCCGCTGACGGCGAATGCGGCGGGAATTGCGCTTGAAAAACTCCTTTGGGTGCGTTGCCAAAATATCGATCAGGCGCTGCGCGCTACGGATTTGCTGATTCAGGCGGGCGGATTTGGGATGGTGGCGGTGGACTTAAGCGATGTCCCCGCGCGCACGGTGCGTCAGGTGCCGCTGAATGCTTGGTTTCGTTTTCGGCGAGCGGTGGAGGATACGCCGACGATTTTGCTACTGCTGGAGCAAGAGCCACATGCGAAGACGTGCGCGTCGCTGGTGTTGCGGTTAGAGGCGGGAGCCGTGCGATGGGCGGAAGCTTCGCCTCAAGTAGCACAGGCACTCTTGCCTGTGCCCCACGTAGCAACGCCTCGCTTTTTCCGCGCACAAACTAGCTATCCATTTGCGAAGCTGCTGCGAGGATTTACGGTTCGTGGGAATGTGGTGCGGTCGCGGATACAAATGCCGGAGCAGCGTGTGGTTAACATTCGCGTAGGAGCACAGCCGACAATGGCTGTGCCACTTGCGCGAAACGCCGCGGAATCAGGGATGTTTGAAGTCGGGACGATTTGGAGCAGGTAGTTCGGCTTCAGTTTCAATCCTTCGAACTTTCCCAAACTCCAGCGTGCACTAGATATTGTCATCCTGAGGCCCGCCTGCCGGACGGGCAGGTCCCGGCGCTTTTCAGCCGGGCCGAAGGATCTCAACCGTAAGGGCTAGCTTCGACTTTCCTTCGTGGCAACTCCTTACGCCCTACAACGTTTCCTGGAACGCTGTGGAATGGTTATGGGATTTGCTTGCGTTTATATTCCGGATTTTTTGGTGCAAGCGGTGCTGCGCAGCCAGCCGTCGCTGGGGGAGCGCGCGCTGGCCCCGCTGGCATTGATCAGCGGGGCGCCTCCGTTGTGGAGCGTGGTGGCGGCGAATCCGGCGGCGTTCGAAACAGGCATTCAGTTGGGGATGACCAAGGCGCAGGTGGCGCAGTTTGGGACTGTGCAGATTTGCATGCGCTCGGAAGCGCAGGAGCAGGCGGCGCACGCGGCTTTGCTGGACGCGGCGTGGAGCGTTTCTCCGCGCGTGGAAGACACGGCGCTGGACACGGTGGTTCTCGATCTCGAGGGGCTGAGCACTTTACTCGGCGCTGACGAAAACATTGCGCGGGAATTGGCGCAGCGGGTGGCCGCGATTGGCCTGGCGACGCGTGTTGCGGTGGCTGCGAATATGGAAGTAGCGATTCACGCGGCACGCGGTTTCCCGGGAATCACAATCATTCCTGAAGGCGAAGAGCGCCTGCGTTTAGGTCCTTTGCCGGTGGGTGTTCTTACCACAGAAACAGAAACCCTGGAAATTTTGGAGCGTTGGGGCGTGGCGACGCTGCAGGCACTGGCGGCGCTACCGGCCTTGCAGCTTTCCCAACGATTGGGGCAAGAAGGCGTGCGGCTGAGCGAATTAGCGCGGGGAACGAGGCAGCGTTCGCTGATGCTGGCGCAGGCGTCTTCCATCTTTGCAGAAGAGATGGAACTGGATGACGCGGTGGAAGAGCTGGAGCCGCTGTCATTTTTACTGGGGCGGTTGCTGGACCAGCTTTGCGTGCGGCTGGAGGCGCGGGCGCTGGCGGTGCGCGCCGTGCGGATTCGATTCGAATTGCAGCCTTCGTTTGAAAAAGATTTCCAGGCGTTGCAGGAAGAGTTGCGAAGAAAGCCGGGGGTGAAGCAGTACGAGAAAGTGCTGACACTGCCGGTGCCCATGCGCAATGCAAAGACGCTCCTGAAATTGTTGCGGCTGCAATTGCAAGGGGATCCTCCCGCCGCGCCGATCCAGAAAATTTACATGACGGCGGATGCGGCGGCCCCGCGAGTGGCGCAGAACGGATTGTTTGTGCCGTGCGGGCCGGATCCGGAGAAGTTGGAAGTGACTATTGCGCGGCTGGGGAAGTTGGTGGGGGAAGGGAATTTAGGTTGCGCGGAATTGCTCGATAGCCATCGGCCGGAGAGTTTTCGGATGATGCGGTTCGTTGTTGCCAGTGAGCGAAACAAGCGGCGCAGAAAGAGCGAGCTGGGCGTTAAAGAAAATTCTGAACCACGCAGGGCTACGACAGGGCTGCGCGTGACCCGGCCGGCGCAGGCGGTGCGCGTGGAGCTGCGGGATGAGCAGCCTGTGCGAGTGTATTTGCGGGGGATGCGCGGCGAAGTGGTGGCGGCGTCGGGACCGTGGCGGAGTTCGGGAGATTGGTGGCAGGAAGATGCGTGGCAGCAAGATGAATGGGATCTCGAAATCGAATTTTTCGCGCCTTCCATTGTAGGGGCGCAGCACCGCTGCGCCCCATCTCGGCAAAATTCAAACTCGCTAAATGCCCAGCAGTTTTCTTCATGTCCACAACGCGGCCTATATCGAATTTATTATGACGCACTGCGGCAGGGATGGTTTTTGCGCGGGGAGTACGACTGATGTACACGGAACTTCACGCGCGCTCGGCGTTTAGTTTCCTGGAGGGGGCTTCCTCGCCGGAAGAGATGGCCGCGGCTTGCGCGCGGCAGGGAATGCACGCGATGGCGGTCCTGGACCGTGACGGCGTTTATGGTGCCCCGCGATTTTATCTGGCAGCGAAAAAAAGTTCGGTGAAGGCGCACATTGGGGCGGAGGTGACTTCTGCTTTTGGATGGCGTTATCCGCTGCTGGTGGAATCGCGCGAGGGTTATCAGAATTTGTGCCGCTTGATTACGCGGATGAAGCTGCGGGCGCGCAAGGGCGAAGGGCACGTCGAGCGCGAAGAGATCGCAGAGCTGCGCGCGGGGCTGATTTGTATGACCGGTGGGGAAGAAGGGCCGCTGGTGTCAGCTCTCCAGAAAGGTGGCTTGGTGCGGGGAGCGGAGTGCGTGAAGAGGTTGAGCGAATTATTTGGGCGAGAAAATGTGTACGTCGAGCTGCAGCGGCATTATGGACGCGAAGAAGAGGCGCGCAATCAGGCGGCGGTGGAAATTGCGCGGAAATTGTCTTTGCCGCTGCTGGCCACGAATGGAGTTTGCCACGCGACGCCCGACGAGCGCGAATTGCTCGATGTTTTTACCTGCATTCGGAATCACCGCGTGCTGGCTACCGCGGGGCGGCTGCTGTGCCGGAATTCGGAGCGGCATCTGAAATCGCCGGCGGAAATGGAGCGATTATTCGCGGATTTGCCGGAGGCGATTGCGAATACGCAGGAACTCTCCTCGCGTTTGGAATTTGCGCTGAACGATTTGGGATATGAGTTTCCGAAGTATCCAGTGCCGGAGGGCGGTTCGCAGATGCAGTTCTTGCGGGAGCGGACATATGAAGGAATGCTTGCGCGCTACGGATCAGGGAATGAAAAGGTCCGCAAGCAGCTTGATCGTGAGCTGGCGCTGATCGAAAAGCTCGATCTTCCGGGGTATTTCCTGATCGTTTGGGACATTGTGCGTTTTTGCCGGGAGAAAAATATTTTGGTGCAGGGGCGCGGGTCGGCGGCAAACAGCGCGGTGTGCTATGCGCTGGGGATCACGGCGGTTGATCCCGTGGGCATGGAGCTGTTGTTCGAGCGATTTCTATCGGAGGAGCGCGGCGAATGGCCGGACATTGATTTGGATTTGCCGAGCGGGGACCAGCGCGAGCGAGCGATCCAGTATGTGTACGAACGGTACGGGAAATTTGGCGCGGCGATGACCGCGAACGTGATTACGTATCGCGGGCGGTCGGCGGCGCGGGAGATTGGGAAAGTTTTATCGTTTGATCCGGAAACGCTGGGGCGTCTCGCGAGTCTTGTCGGCGCTTGGGAATACAAGGATGAGCACGACACGTTCGAGCGCCATTTTCATGACGCCGGTTTCGATATTCGGCATCCCAAAATCCGCAAATTCTTCGAGCTGTGCCTGAAAGTGCAGGATTTGCCGCGGCATTTGGGGCAGCACTCCGGCGGGATGGTAGTGTGCCAAGGGCAACTAGATGCGGTGGTGCCGCTGGAGCCGGCGACGATGCCGGGGCGCGTGGTGGTGCAATGGGACAAAGAAGATTGCGCGGACATGGGCATCGTGAAAGTGGATTTGCTGGGATTGGGGATGATGGCGGTGCTGGAAGATTCGCTGAAGCTGATTCGAGATCACCAGGCGGAAGAGGTGGACCTGGCGCGCTTGCCCGCGGATGATGCGGTCGTTTACGAAACGCTGCAAAAGGCGGATACCGTCGGGATGTTTCAAATCGAAAGCCGCGCGCAAATGTCTTGCTTGCCGCGGCTGCGGCCGGCGAAGTTTTACGACATTGTGGTGCAGGTAGCGATCATCCGGCCGGGTCCGATCGTGGGGAAGATGGTGCATCCATATTTGAAGCGGCGGCAGGGGCGCGAGGCGCCGGAATGTTTGCATCCTTCACTGGCGCCGGTGCTGGCGCGGACGCTGGGAGTGCCGCTGTTTCAGGAGCAGTTGCTGCGCATGGCCATGATTGCTTCGGGATTTACGGGCGGGGAAGCAGAGGAATTGCGGCGCGCGTTCGGATTCAAGCGTTCGGAGAAGCGCATGAAAGAAGTGGAAGTGAAGCTGCGGCGCGGGATGGAGAAAAACGGGATTACGGGGAAAGTGCAGGACACCATCGTGAAGTCGATTACTTCGTTTGCGCTGTATGGATTTCCGGAGTCGCACGCGGCGAGCTTTGCGCTACTGGCGTATGCCAGCGCGTATTTGAAATGTCATTACCTGGCGGCGTTCACGGCGGCGATTTTGAACAACCAGCCGATGGGATTCTATTCGCCGGCGACTCTGGTGAAGGACGCGCAGCGGCACGGGTTGCGCGTGCGGGCGATTGATGTGACGTGTTCGGATTGGCTGTGCACGATCGAGAGGGGTGGAGAGAAGCTGTGCGTGCGGCTGGGATTGCGGTTTGTGAAAGGGTTGCGCGAGGAGGTGGGACGCGAAATCGTTCGCGAGCGCGGGATTTGCGTGTTTCGGTCGATTGATGATTTGAAGCTGCGCGTGCCAGGGCTGCAGAAATCGGAATTGACGTCGCTGGCGGAAATCGGGGCGCTGAATTTTGTCGGCGCCAAGGCTGGATTTCACCGGCGGGATGCGCTTTGGCAAATTGAGCGGACTTCGCGGCGGGCGGGGCCGTTGCTGGAAAGTTGCGAGGAATCGGAAGTGATGATTGCGGAGGAAGAGATCGAAGATTCTCGGGTTGGAAAACATTCTCCGCTCGAGGCTATGACGCCGGAGGCGCGGTTGATTTCGGATTTTCGCAATACGGGGATGACGGTGGGGCCGCATCCGATGAGCTATCACCGGGAGAGTTTGCGGCGGCAGGGGATTTTGTCGGCGCGTGATTTGCTTTATGTGGCGGACGGGACGAAGGTGCGCGTGGCGGGCGCGGTGATTGCGCGGCAGAGGCCAGGGACGGCGAAGGGATTTGTGTTTTTGAGCCTGGAGGATGAGACGGGGATTGCGAACGCGATTATTACGCCGCAGCTTTTTCAAGAGGATCACGTGGTGGTGGTGAACCAGCAGTTTTTGTTGATTGAGGGGCGGCTGCAAAATCAGGACAATGTGATTTCCGTGAAGGCGGAGCGGGTGCGGCCGTTGGGGATTACGCGAGCGGCGACGGTTTCGCACGATTTTCATTGATGGGTCAAAGCCCAGCATAAACAAATTTTGTGAGGTGCGGATTACGGGGCACAGGCAGGAGTGCCTGTGCTACGTGAGCCAGTCGAGGAGTTTGTACCAGAGGCCGGCGGCGGGGAGGAACCAGGGTCGGCCGTTGTAGAGGTTGAGGGGGGCACCGGGGAAGGAGATGGCGGCGAAGGGATTCTCGTCGCGGCCGCTGAGGATGGATTGCGCGATTTTGTCGCCGAGGTAGGTGGACATGCCTACACCGTGGCCTGCGTAGCCGAGGGAGAAGTGCAGGCCGTCGAGCTGGCCGGCGTGGGGCATGATGTCGAAAGCGAAATCGAGCGTGCCGCCCCAGACGTACTCGATTTTGGCTTCGCGCAACTGGGGATAGACGGTGAGCATGCCGCGGCGCAAGATTTCGGCGCTGAGACGAATGGTGCTGCTGGTTTCCGGGAATAACGCGGCGCGGCCTCCGAAGAGCATGCGGCGGTCGGGGGTCAGGCGGTAGTAGTACAGATAATTTTTGGAATCGTAGATCATGCGATTGCGGGGGCTTAGCTCGGCGGCTAGTTTTTCGGGCAGGATTTCGGTGACGATGATGTACGAGCCGATGGGGATGATTTTCTTCTGCAATGCGGGAGTGACGCGGCTGGTGTAGCCGCTGGTGGCGACGAGTACGTTTTTCGCGCGAAGCGTTCCGCGCGCGGTCGCGATTTTCCATCCTTGCGCGCCCTCGCGCTGGATTTCGTCGACATGGGAGCGTTCAAAGATGGCGGCGCCGGCGCCTTCGCCGGCTCGAGCGAGTCCGGCCACAAAACGAGCGGGATTTAGGCCCGCGCTGGCATCGTCCACGAGGCCGCCGTGGTAGATGGCCGAGCCGACTTCGGATTGCAGTTGGTCTTTCGGGATGAGCCGCTGCTGATGGCCGAAGTATCGCGCGATGATTTCCGCGCTGCGGCGGAAATCATCGAAGTGTCTTGGTTTGCAGGCGATTTCGAGGTGGCCGGTGCGGGAGAAATCGCAGGCGATATTTTCTTCGCGGACTAATTTTTCAACAAGATCAATGGATTCGAGGGAAGCGGCGTACATGCGCGCGGTAGCTTCTTTGCCGTAACGGGCGATAAGTGTTGCGGCGGGGAGTTTTAGTCCGGTGAGGACCATGCCGCCGTTGCGGGAGCTGGCGCCCCAGCCGACGGTCTGCGAATCAAATACGGCGACTTTCGCGCCCGATCTCGCCAACGTCCTTGCCGCGGAGAGTCCGGTGAAGCCGGCGCCGATGACGGCGACATCGACGCCCTGGGGGAATTCGCGCGGGGTGGGTGCGGGGATGTCGACGATGTCGAGCCAGAAGGTTTTTTCTTTTGCGGCCATGGAATCGGTTACAGGGATTCTACGCAGAAGAGTGGTGGCGCCACCACCGCGAAACTGCGAAGGCTAGCGGCCCTAAGAGGATTGCGGCTGGCGCGGAAAGCAAAACCAAGCGGTCGCCGCGCTGGAAGCTGTCGGCAACACTGCCGGCTGTTGCCAGGATGCCGAGCAAGACGGGGGCAGCTACGGCGTAGAGCAAGCCTTTGCGTCCGCCCGGGACTACGAAGGCGCGGGGCATTTCGGGTTTGAGTTGACGGAGCTTCCAGGCGGAGAGCACGGTCATCACGGAGGTGGCTACACGCAGCCAGGCGTAGACGGCGATGAGTTGGGTGAGCGTGAACATGGCGAAGGCCGCGTAGATCGCGCCCGAGACTACGATGGAGACGGCGGGCGTGCCGAAGCGGGGATGAACGCGGGTGAGAAAGCTGGGGAGAAATTTGTCTTCGGCCATGGCAAAGGGCATGCGCGTGGTGGCGAGCACGGTGCTGTTGAGGAGTGCTGCGTTGGTGACCATGGCGGCGAGCGCGACCCACGCGCCGAGGAGCGGGCCGCCGATCAGTTTCGCGGCTACGGAGAAATAATCGCCGTGCCATTGCTGCCAGTTGTCGAGGGCGGCGAGGGAAGCGAAGGTCGGGAGGAAATACGTGGCGATGGAGAGAGGGACTACGAAGGCGAGTGCGCGGGGGAAAGTGCGGCGGGGATTGTCGACCTCTTCGGCGACGGTGGAAAGCTGCTCGTAGCCGGAATAGAGCCAGACGCCGAGGGCGAGTCCTACGCCGAACACCTGGAAGAAAGGTTTGTGCGGGGGAACTACGGGGATAAAGGGATTGTGCTTCCATTGGGCGAGGCCCATCACGGTCATGACGGCGATGGGGACGAGGACGAAAATTTCGAGCAGCGTGGAAATGCGGCCGACCATCTGGATGCCGCGCACGTTGATGTAGGTGATGGCGGCGATGAGCGCGGCAGCGACGAGGTAATGGTTGCGTCCGGTGAGCTGCGGGAAATAGAAGCCAAGATAGTCGGCGAAGAGGACGGCGTAGGCGCTGCCGACAAGGAACGAGGCGGTCCAGTTCCACCAGCCGGCCAGGAAGCCCCAGAAGTCGCCGAAGGCGGCGCGCACCCAGCGATAGAAGCCGCCTTGCACGGGCATGGCGGTGGTGAGTTCGGCGGCGACGAGCGAGATTGGGATGCACCAGAAGAAGGGAATGAGCAGGTGATAGAGCAAAGTCATGCCGGGGCCGGAGTTGCTGACTTGCTCTTCGAGGCCAAAGGGCCCGCCGGTGGTGTAGGAGTACATGACGAAGACAAAGTAGAGGAGGGTGGCTTTGCGGACCGTGGGCGCGGGAGTGCGTGGGTTGGTAGTCATAGCGGGCTGAAGAGGTAGCAGTGTACCTTTGCCGGAGACCCCCCTCCCCCCTTTTTTCACAAGTGTTCATTCTAAAGGGAGTTAAAGTCCTTTGTTTTGATACACTTTTGCAAGTGTTCATTCTAAACGTAGTTAGCTGGGTGCCGATACGGTGGCGTTTTGGAAGGCGAGCTTTAGGTCCGATCTGCAATCGTAGAATCGGTTAGAGCAACGCCCGCTGAACGAAAGTTGATCCCCGCCTTACAAGGCAACGGGTGCGACACCTGCGGCACACTGCCTTACTTCTGCGCCTCGATTCCAGTAACGGAAGACTCATCGTGAGATCGGCCGCGCACCGGTCTGAAGACCGCCGCTACGAGAGGATCAGAGGTGCGCGGTCACAATTTTACTTGGGGGCGGGAGATGCGTCTGATGGCGCCTCGGGAGTAGAGGCTGGGGCCGGTTTCGGTTCTGGCGTAGGCGAAGAGGCATCGCCGGCAGCGGGTGCCGAGTGCTTGGCGGACTGTTCGTGGGACTCGCGGATGGTTTCGCGCCAGGTATCGGTGTCGTAGGCGTTGATGTATTCGTCTTGGGCGAGGGGCAGGATTTGGACGAGGGTTTGGCCGAGATAGGCGAGGGTGGAGGCGGTTTTGGGTTTCACTTGACCTTGGGCGACAGCGGAGAAAAGGCGTCCGAGGGCGGAGCTGAGA